>Ga0114923_10003666_pt1 | contig 10345 bp, 2 predicted proteins | sample SumtaG_FD_89578 | JGI IMG/M metagenome (GOLD analysis project Ga0114923, IMG submission 89578) | Deep subsurface microbial communities from Indian Ocean to uncover new lineages of life (NeLLi) - Sumatra_00157 metaG | ecosystem: Environmental > Aquatic > Marine > Oceanic > Sediment | place: near...
TCTCCTGCCTTCTTGCGCTCGGTGATGTTTTGTACAATCGTGGCAAGTTCATCCGCGACCCCCACAAGATACCCAATCAAGTCTTTGCTGAAGGCACGGGGCCGGATGCTGTAAACCAAAAATGCTCCAACGCTTTTGCCGTCTATGACAAGCGGAATCGCCTGGTTCGAACGGTATCCGTATTCCAGGGCTAACGGGCGCCACTTTTCGAAATCTTTGTCGTGCTCAAGATCGGCATACCCAAAGGGTTCTTTGTTTACAATAGCAAGACTCATAGCACATTTAGCATCTTTGCTGTCATCAAGCTCAAGTCGCAATCCATCCAGGTATTTCTCGTATTTTCCAGCCCATGCCTTGGGAATAATTACTTTCTCATCCGATTTTAGCTCACCATACCAGGCCATGTAATAACCAAAACTCTTAACGTATAAGTCCACTGTCTTCTGAAGCATCTGGTCAAAAGTGGCTTCTTTTACATAAAACTCACGTAATTGAGAGATCGCATGTTGATATGATGCAAAGATTTTAGCATGTTCTTCCCTTTCTTTAAGAGCGTCCTCCGTGTGTTTATGCTTGACCTTGCCACCCCCAAGTTGTTCCAGATGCGAATGCAACACCCGGACTTCTTCAACAAGCTCTTTCTTGTTCCTCTTGTGAGCATTCATCAATTTGTCTCCCGTGCTTCTATTAACAGTCTCTTGCTAGTTTCAGAATCTGATTGCCTTGTGAGTCAGCAATCTTAGTTCCATCACTATCGGCTTTTGTAGCCTGCAAGCAGTTGTATACTGCATCTGACACCGACAGTCAAGAATTGAAAATTATCGTGCATCCTATATTCTGTTTTCTGTATTCCGTGCTTTCTGAAAACAATCCCGACAAGTCGAGTTTTGGTGTGTAGCCAAAACCTAAATTAATCTCAACTTTCCTTCTAAGAAGGAGGATTATTATGTGTAGGTAATTGATCTATCTAATTTCTGTTATGGTGCTGGGCTTGGCCGGTTACGTGTCCGCAGCTGAACCGGCCAGAGTATTTTTTAGAAAACTCCTTCGTTCCATGTCTGTTACCCCTTTATCTGAATGACACTTCGTGATGTCTATTGCGGCAGCGTCCCTGCCGGACGTATCATTTCGCAGGCATGACAATGCGAAAGCCGACGTCACAAGCTTGGGCCTTGAATTCATACTTTGATTCCGGGCTGATATAATCAGGGGGGCAAAGGCACGAGCCTCCGCATACTACCGGTGCCGAATCGTTATCGGTGTCCGTGCACCACTCCCAGACATTTCCAATCATATCGCATAAGCCCCAGGCGTTGGGCTTAATGTTTTTCGTGAAGTATGGCCAAACAGGGTGTTCATTATTCTCCGCATGGGCGATTCTGGCAGGGTCGAGCGCCTCCTCTCTCAGAAAATCCTTTACGGCACCCACAGGAGGATAAGCGATCTCAACGGGGTCGTCCCTCTTGGCGTTATATTGCCTTGCGGCACTTTGCCAGGCGGCAGACCTGATATGCGCATAAGATGCGACATCTGACAACTCATCGCCCCACGGATACAAGGTGCTGGTGCCTGCGAGAGCTGCGTGAGCGTGCTGTGAGGCCGTCGGCAATTGTGCACCAAGCCATCTGGCATAAGCTTGGCCCCCAGCATAAGTTACCCATGTGATAGGGTCATGTTTGAACTTTTCGTCCATGGCGAAGAGGCCTGCAGATTTGTCCCATGTTATTCGGCAGGGCGGGAACTGTCCCTGCGTTTGAAGGATTAGGACATCCTTCCCGCTTTGGTCCGCAAAATATGACCATCCTGCCAGGTTAGTCGGTGATTTTGCCCCGGTTTTTTCCATGAACAGCTTGTACTGAGCATTGCTTATTTCGCGTGTAGCCATATAAAACGGTTCCGGACCGCCTGGTTCGGTTCTGGGTATGAACGACAATATAACGGTCGGGTCTTTTCGAGGTCCGACGTAATGAGGCCATCCGAAGTTGGCAGGGTCATCGGTATCACTGTAAAAGACTTCTGCAGGATTTGCTGTTATTTCAGTCAAGCTGAGATAATCACCTTTCTCATTTACAGGTTTCAAAAGCTCGGATGAGGTCAACCATACATCTTGGTCTGAAACGACAATGTGATGGAGTTCCAGGAACCGAATCCATTGACTCCAGTCCTTATGGTCAGGGAAAAATCCCCATAACGAGAGGGTTAATTTGCTGATTGTGCCAGCTTGATCGGGACTGCCTATCAGATTGGTAATTTCATCTACTGCGTCAGCAACACTCTGTTTACAGCTATTTTCCAGATTTACCTTGTCGAGTTTCCCCAGGTCCTGCTCAAAGGTTTCGATGCGGTCGAGCAATTGTTTACGTTTTCCGTTGAAATCTTTTGCTTCAGAGAGGGTGCTGATTTTTGCGGATTCCAGGTTGGACAGTTCGTTACCAATTGTAGCGACAGAGGCCTTGAGAGCCTCTAATCTCGGGACAGTCTCGTTTTTCATCTGCTCAAGAAAGTCGCACATTTTGATAACGACGCTGTCAGCTTCGAGAGCATCTAATTTGCTGCGGACATCCGAATAATCAATTTGACTGACTGCGTAATCCCTCAGGCCGAGATAGTAATCCGTTTCCAATGATGATTGCTGCGCCAGCATTTGACGGGTCTCTCGGAATAGCGAGACGGCGTCTTCGATAGTCTGTAGCTGTAGAATCTGACCGTCAAGCCGGCGTTCTTTTGCATTGAATTCTATTATCCAGGTGTCAATTTCGAAATTGGTGGAGCCATTTTCAGGCACGGCATTCACCGAGGCCGCCGAACCACTTAGGACGATATTGGAGAATTTCTGCTTGCTGACAGCGAGCAAATTTGGGAGTTGCCTAAACTTAAGCAAAGATTCCCGCCTGTCGGTTGCTGCGATGTCATCAAGCATGCGAACGTCTTCATCACTTAATATTTGGCCCACCTTTTTTTCAAGAGACTCTATGGCCTCAACAAGCCCGGATTTTTCGTCAAGAATAGCCGAGACAATAGCAACTACCGCTCGACTCTGCACACCAAGCGCATCGGCAAGTTCTTTACACCTATCTTGCATCTGCCGATTAAAACTGTCGGGAGACCATTTGTCGACGTCTTCCTTAACGCTCTCAAGGTACATACGTATTTCGTTGAAATTCGGTTCTACCCGGGGAACATTTAGCTCAGCAAGAATATCGGTCCAGCTTCCCTGCAATCCGCTGACATGGCCGGCGCTCTTTTCCAGAGAGAGCGTTTTATTTATAAGTTCAATAACGCGCTTGCGATGGTAGGGAAGCTTTTTACGAATTTCGGCAAACGCCGACCCTATATTCCCATACTCAACGGCAAAAATTTCATCGGTCTGGTCTATAAGATATATATTATTCTGCGGTGTTATGAGTTCATATCTCAGTTGTTTTAAGTCTAATCCCAATTGTTTGTATTTCTCTCTTTCCTCTGATGAGATACCTTTGAAATTTTCACAAAAGCTGATTCCTTCATCGATGTTATCTGCCAGCCGGTCCAGTTGGTCTTTGCGAGTCAACATCTTGTCCAAAAGGGAGTGCGTATTTCTCATCTGATTTATGATTTCCGAAAGACGCCGAAGATTCTCGAAATATTTCCAATTTGCGATGCTAACATCAACATCATCCGTGTCATACTGTTGAGAAATGGCTGTGTATTTACCGATTCTGCGGGATTCCCAGAAAAAGCCCTGCTGTTGTCCTAGGGACTCCTTACGGAGAGCTTTATTGCCGGAATCGATGATCTTTTTCTTTAGGTCCCGGGCCTGCCGAATCAATTCCTCTCGCACGGCGTCTTTCTCATCGGCTATTTTTCCGGCGTGACGGTTGTACTCGTCTGCGAAATCCGCCTGGAGCCAGCCCGGCGCATCGATGGAGCCTAAGAGCCTTTCGAGACCTTGCTTGCAGTTCGCTATAGTCTCGACGGAAACGAAGGAGAAAGTTGATAGAGAGCCACACTCTCGTATGAGCTGGTCAATTCTTTGACGCATAGACTCCCTGTACCCATTGTGGGCATCGGTAAGCTGGTTGGCTGCCGAATCCAGGTTACCCTGCTCGTACTGCTCCAGCGCAGAGGCTGTAAGCTCGTAAGCAGTCAGAGGAATATCCTGGGGGCTCTTGAACAGCAGCGTTTGCATCAGTGTGTACTTGGCAAGGACGTCTTTTTTCCTGTAAACCTGTTGAAGCTTTTCTTTCCACGCGGGATAATCTTCAAATGTCTCAATGTCTTCGTAACACAGGTCCATAAGCCTTGCACTGACCAGCCCTATGTCCGAACGGCCAAAGTCGATTTCTTCCCGAACATATGTTATGGTGCCGCATATTTGCCCCAGCAGGCTATAATGTTTTTCGGCTCTCTGGATATCGAAGGTGCGGTAAAACCTATCGGCCTTTTCTAAGCACCTGGCGTTTCGGTCGTGAAAGCCGTGGTCTTGTAGCTGCTTAATCGTTTCCAGAGACTTGCCCGACAGCATGGTCTCATTTCTCAGCATTTCCACATTCTCAAGCTCATCGTTTATCTGTTCGGCGGTTTCCGGGGTATCAGAGCCACCGGCCAGGGCCTCAAGGTTGGTGTAGACTCTTGCGGCCAAGTCATATGAGTCAGCGCAGGTCTGCAGTGTTTTTTGTGCAAGAGGTCGGGCTTCGAGAAGCGTTTCGGCTCTTTTGGTCCCATCTGTGACTTCAGATACTATTTTGGAACTGGGGTCGAGTTTCATCAGATGACCTGCAATGGCGAGGTCTTGACGAGAATTATACTCTTGTTGGTCCTGAGCAATGCTTTCGACCTTCTCAATCGCAGGAGCGATCTCGAACCAGACTTGTTCCTGTTCTTTCCATGGCGTGTAGCTTCGTTTGAATGTGTCGGTACCGAGATCCTCGGCAGTCTTGAGGCCCCCAAGAGCGTTCTGTCTAAGGCTATCGTACGAATTGTAGCCTTCAATATCAGAATATCTCACAATTGCTTCATTAGCTAATAAAGCAATTTCTGTGTTAGGACTTCTGTTTTGTAGAAGTTCCATACTTTGCTGGACCGCTAAACGGTCCGGCTCGGGCAAAAAATATTTTGCTGTGGCAACCGTGCAAACGCCAATGAGCAGTATGGCCGCTACTTTCGCTGCTTTGCGCACCCAGTTGAATTTGCTGACCGCCCTGTCAATTTCTTTTGTGAGTTCCGAAACGCTTTTGAAACGTTTTTCCCTGTCAGCGTTTATGGCCTTATCAATAACCTTTGCCAGCGCTGCAGGGACATCTTTGTTGACTTTATTGGCCGGCGGGGAGCCTTTGCGAGGGATCTTTTTGGTGAGCATCTGATACATAATGACGCCGACGCTGTAAAGATCTGCTCTGGCGTCCACTCCCGTCTTGGCGTCTGACAGCTCGGGGGCCCCGTAATGAGCGGATCTGAATCCCTTGCCGGTAACATCGATATGTTTTTGGCTGAGTACCTTTGCAATCCCAAAGTCTATGAGCCTGATATCGAATTTCGTAAGGTCGGAGCTATCAGTCTCGGCTTGCTCACTGCGGGGGACTAACATGATATTGCCGGGTTTAATGTCCCTGTGGATTGTGTATTCGTGGGCATACTTCAGTGCATCAAGTAGCTGGCGAGTTATATGAAGGACCTCATCAACCTGAATTTTCTGCTCAGAGATCTGACGGGAGTCGATGACATGTCCAAGCTCCAGTCGGCTCCTTATCAGCTCCATACATATGAAAACATACTTGCCGAGAGCATCGGCATCGATTCGCTGTTCTACGCTGTAGGTCTTTATGATATGGCGGTGCGTGAGGCTTCTGGCTATCATTGCTCCCTGTTTGAGGCGGTTAATAGCTGATCTGTCTTCGCGATGGCGAGACCATATCGTTTTAATTGCAATCTCCTCATTAGTGAGGTGGTCAAAGGCCTTATAAACGACGGCTTGCCCGCCCTCGCCAATTTTTTCTATTATTTCATAGCGATTGTTCCATATCTCATGTGACGCGTCCAAGGGCGTTATGCTATCGCCGGTTCCTGTTGTGGTCTTTGGGGGCTGAGATGGTCTTTGAGGCATGTCATCGCTGGTTTGCACGGGAACTGTCTCCAACGATTTTGCCGGTTCGCTTATCGCGATTGTTGAAGCCGGGTCAACTGGCATTGAGCTTCGGGTTGATTCGTCCTGCAGGGACTCTTCAAGGGTATTGGCAAAGTCTTCTATGGTCGGCCAACGTTTTTCACGTGAGGGATTTACGGCTTTGAGGATTACTTCCGCGGTATGGGCACCGATGATTTCTTTGGCTACCAGGTTATTTAAGCGGGCGCAGAGTGCTTCGTACACTTCACTGGGTTTATCTTTAGGCAGCGGAGCTGCTGAAAGGATTTCAAATACCAGCAGACCGGCAGAGAAAACGTCGCAACTCACATCACAAGTGAACGTTTTAGCGTCCCTTACTTCGGGAGGCTGGTAGCCGGCGGCGGTAACCGAGGCAGTGTCCTGACTGGTGGTTGGCTGATCGGTGACATAGCTGGCAACCTCAAAATCTCCGATGTATACTTTCTGTTCCGAGCTCAAAAAAACAGCATCTCCGGAGAGATTCCGGTGGACTACGTGGCTGTTGTGGATTAACTGGAGACTGGCTATAAATTGACGAACCAATCCTCCTCGAAACTGAAAAGACTCAGACGCAAGAAAGTCAAAGCGTTTTGAGAGTTTATCAACTTCGGCGGGTTGAGTTGCAATCCAAAATAGGTCTTTCGTATCACTGTAATCAAAGATACGTATGACACCGGGGCATGCAAGCTCCTCCATGAAGGTAATATCACATCGCAGGTGTTCTCGCAAATGTCTTCGAGTGGTGGCGCTGGTGGTTTGAGTGAAGTTGAATATCTTAAGCCTGACAGGGACATCGTCAGCCTTGTGGCGCGCAATATATTCACCTACTGACTCAGAAGTGCTAATAGTCTTCAGTATCTCGTAGCCGTCAGGTATAGCGATAGGAACATCTGACATAGCCACTCCATGTATCTAAAACGAGCCATGCTCAATTACAGGCCTTCAATGCGTCTAATGGATTCAAACCACCTCTGCGGTGGATTATACATTTGTTTTGGCTGATAAGCCAACAAATAGCCCTCTTGCCATAGCTAATTTTTTCATTGTGATTTGCATCCGAAAGAGGCTAAAATAGCCAAAAAGGACAAAGGCTTTATGTGAAGGATAGCTGATTGAACAAAGCATCAGAGGATAAGAAAGAGGACCATGCAATGTCGCTGACAAGTGAATGTCTGATAGGGGAAGCGATCAGGAGTATAGAAGATGTGATCGTCTATCGAGCAGATCATCCCATTCATGGCATAGTTAATGTTTACCTGCCGGACGATGCATTACCACCTGAGCTTGCCAGGGCAGTGAAGAGGCGACTGTATCAAAATGGGCTCCGTATGCGCAGCTTATCATTGTTGAATCTTCCACTTGTCACAAGAGCCCTGGAGGTTTCACAGAATCCAAATGAACCATACATAGTGACCAAAAGCCTGAAACACGACCTTGAAGAACTCATCAGTAATGGGGTCACAATAAAACCCAGGAGGATGTTTGTAATACTTTCCCAAGTACTGCGGGCAATAATTAATTTGGCTGCGAATGGCTGGGAGATAGATCACATTCATCCCCGCCAGATTAAACTGGTGGAATTGCATACTGGAGATATAAGTTTTACTGTTATTGAGGGCGCCGGGCAGAAGACTAATATGACCAGGACGGCTACCCCCCAAGGGGATGGTGAGCTGAGCGATACAATCACACCTCAAGGGGATGACAAAGAAGACAGGGCTTTTGCCCCAACGGCCAAGATTACTCAGAGAATCGACGAGACCCGAACACCAAAGGCGACAACTCCAGCCCACACAGCACATGACGATATTGGCCGTACTGCTACACTTGACGAAAGTGCCCAGCTCAAATATGCCCAAAAGCGACTGAGGACAACTCAAAGAAATGTTTACTTCTTGGGAAATATTACTTATCAACTACTGTTTGGCAGGAAATACGAGCCAAACGACAAAGTTGCTGCTGCGAATATCAGAAAGCTCGGAAGAGGGTGGCGAAAAATCTTGGACAAGGCACTCAGCCAGAATCTCGACTACCGCTATGACACATATGAGACTATGCTGCGGGACGTAAAGAAAGCCTCGAGCAGAAACAAGCGAGTGGCTATTGCCTCGATTCCATTCTTGCTGCTGTTAGTTGTTATTGGAAGTTATTTCGCGTACGAACGGTATCGTAAGTACAAGATAATGACTTCTGAAGCGGGCCAGGCTATTAAGAGCTTTCTGGATATCGTCAATAAGACGGATGATGAATTTCCAGAGCTTAAGAAACCTGAGCCAGCCTCTCCAGCGCCGGATGACCAGACCATCCTGAAACCATTCGATAATATTGAGCCTATTCGTGAGGACTAAGCAGTCCCGCAAAAGAGAGGCAGTTGTACAAGTCAATCTGCTTTTACTAACCGCCGAGACCTTCCAAGTGCATCTGAATGAATGCGACAACACTCACGTCGATCGTCTCGGTTATAGCTGTACTATACTTGCCCATGACAAACGCTATCGACTTATCCGCGGGCCACACTATTTCGGTGTTCAGGATTGCAACATATTCTGCGAGAGCATCAAGCCATTGTCCAGCTGTGGCATAATGTGTCCCATCGTTGCTATGCAGCGCGAACGCCTCAGCAATCGAAGCCATTTGTTCCTCAGAAGGTGGCACAGAAGGCGAGACAAACTCATTAACTACACGGCCCAAAGCAGCGATGTGCGTACCGTCAGGGTCTTTCAGGATCGCTGCAAAGTTCCGAAGTCTTTCAACTGCTTTGTAAGGGTGACGCAAGTCAGTATTAAGAGAGGGTGGGTAAGCTCTGGCCAAGTACACCTGTGCAGCGGTCTCTCCAAGTTCCTCAACCAACCACTGCATCAGGGCTTCTGCATCGGCCTCTTCCACTTCACCACGATCTTCTGCTTTCAAAGGCAGGGGCGCAACCAGCGGAACAGGTCCGACTAGTGCTAGAATTTCCGCCAGAGTGAGCAGCATGCCGTCAGGAGTCCCGCGTAAGGCATATACTCCTCCGTACAACACAAACTGCTCACCAGCGAGGCTTCGTGGGTTGTCAGCATGCGGTAACCTGAGCACGTAACTCTGATCAGCTCCTCTTGCCATTGCTAAATCTTGACTATATCGGGAGACCACCTCAAGTCTTTTAACAGTACTTGACCCGCCCCCCGGTTTTAATGAATTCTCAAAAGCAGAGGTAAATGTTACAGTATCATAAGCATCGACAACGAGCGTCCCAACGCCTGCTGTGTTATCAATTGACACAGCTCCAGGTCCCAATTCTATGTTTCCCTCATCATCGATCTGTTGAGTACTCCCCAGATAAATGGCAACATCAATGGCGTCAGCATCCTCGTAGAAAAGAACATCCTGGCGCTCATCTACGGTAGGATTATACTCTCCGTTAGCAGTTAAATTACAATTTTCAGCCAACTTTAAATCTTCTTTACTAATAATCACAATTGCTGCTTTTTTGCCAAACCCTGCAGGTAAATCAACCCCTTTCGTACCATCCGAGTATCCGGTTATGGCAACATTATCAAGGATACCGAGATCTGCTGTACGGACCGTACCATTATCCGATATAATCGATACACCGCCATCGGTCGATTTTACAATCCCGGTAGAAGCGTCATCGAAAGTTCCAGGAACAAAACCTGTGTGGGTACCAATCTTTATATCCCCCGATCCCTCAAGTACAACATTATCCTTAGCTATAGCCTGGATTGATTTCCACGAATCAGTATTAGTCGCATAGATAGAACTGTCGTCCGACAGCAGCATCAGGTCGATAGTACTGTTATTGCCGACATTCGGATTCCATGGGATCTTAGGGTCAGAATCATAATCGCCAATTTGTCCATCCTGCTGAACCGTAAGACTATTAGCCACTACAGTCGGTGTATTACTTAGCAAATCTACCTCAGCGGTTGTGCCAGCACCGTCTAATCCATCACCTGCCCGCAACATGATATCGGGAGCGTTAAGGGTAACACTAGGACCAAAATCAATATCACCTATGCCATCAGTTCCGGAATAGGCACTAATCGTTGTATCGCCTGTAATGTTGGCATTAATACTAATATCTTCAGCCGCTTCTAGCGTCACAGTAGTAGGATCTATCGGTGCATTGACCCAAACGTTATTGCCGCTGGACTGAAGATCTACTGCACCGGTCGCCGTCAGCTTGCCGTTTGTCTTAAGCAAGCCCGCAGCATCTACTGTAAA
>Ga0114923_10003668_pt1 | contig 10345 bp, 14 predicted proteins | sample SumtaG_FD_89578 | JGI IMG/M metagenome (GOLD analysis project Ga0114923, IMG submission 89578) | Deep subsurface microbial communities from Indian Ocean to uncover new lineages of life (NeLLi) - Sumatra_00157 metaG | ecosystem: Environmental > Aquatic > Marine > Oceanic > Sediment | place: near...
AAATATAAATCAAATATATATTATGGTTATGAGAAATATTCTGATGTAGCCACGCATTTATCTGACGATAGTTTTATTGAAGGAATTGGCAAGCTATTTCACGATGTGGGCACGTCTTTAAATGCCCCTGAGTTTAATATTTCAGAGCTTTTAGGATTTGAAACACGGGAGGAGCAAATAGCTGAATTGATGAAATATAAAACTGAAGTTTTAGATAAAGCTGAACCTCCAATATCAACGGCGACTCCCAAACCAAGTCCCAAACCAACGCCAGTACCACAACCAAAATTGACTAGAGTTGCTAAAAAAACCACTGTTAAATATACGGATTTAGTTACTGAGAATTTTCCAGCAGATCAAATAAATAATGCTCTAAATGTCATGGCCGGAGAGTCTTCTGGTAATGCTAATGCTAAGAATACAAACAAAAATGGTTCTACAGACTGGGGCTTAATGCAAATTAATGATATTCATAAGTCTGTAATTAAAAACAATTTTGGGTACACTATGCGAGATATGCTTGATCCAGAAAAGAATGTTGAAGTAGCAAGATTTTTATATGATCAATCATTTAAAGAGCATGGCAATGGCTGGATTCCGTGGGTTGCAGCAAGGAAATTGGGCCTAGTAAATTTAGAATAGTTTGATTGTGCTAGAATAAATCATGGGAAAACCGCAAGATTTTAAGGAAGGCAATACTGCTTCATTGAAATACAAAAAGGAATATATACAAAAGGTTGACGAATATCTTAAAAAAAATAAAGATAGGAATGTCCCAGTTGTTAAATTAAAAAGTATTGAAAAAGGTTATTCAACGTACAAAAGAAAATTGAAAGTTAAATTGCCTACTATTTATGGTTTTGCAATATTTTTAGGTGTTACTGAAAAAACTTTGCATAATTGGGCTAAATCTCGTAAGAAATTTAGGCGCGCTTTAAATAGAATTAAAGATGAACAAAAGTTGAGGTTGGTTAATAGTGGATTGGCTGGGGAATACAACCCAACAATTGCTAAACTTATTCTTTCTTCGGATCACGGAATGAAAGAAAGAACTGACAATACTAGTGGCGATGAGCCATTAGATAATAATTTTAATGATGAACAAATCGACAGGATCGCAGAGCGTATCGCTAGAAGAAAAAGCGATGATGGTGGTGCATCAAGCACAGAAGAGTCTAATTGATTTTTCTATTGCCACTGACTCGGGTTATCAAGATACTTGGTTTCACGAGACTATGGCCACTGTTTTTCAGTCTGTGCTTCAAAAGGTTGAAGAAGGCAAAGATGCAAGAGTAATTCTTACAGTCCCCCCTCGACACGGAAAATCAGAGTTAGCTACTAAGAAATTTCCTGCATGGATGTTAGGAAAACACCCCGAATGGCCTATTATGGTTGCTTCTTATTCAGGGGATTTGGCAGTTGACTTTGGGCATGGTACTAGGGAAATTATGCAGTCACCTTCTTATCAAGAAGTTTTTAAAACTAGGTTGAGGGTAGATACCCAAGCAAAAGGCAAGTGGATGACCGAAGAAGGCGGTGGCTACATGGCTGCTGGAGCTGGTGGCGCAATCACTGGAAAAGGGTTTAAGATAGGAATTGTAGATGATATTTTTAAAAACAGAGAAGAAGCCGAATCTGAGACTATCCGTGAGTCAAGGTGGGATTGGTATAGATCAACATTCTACACTCGGCAAGAAGGAAATACCGCCATTATTGTTATTGGTACTCGCTGGCATACTGATGATCTTATTGGGCGGTTAATTACAAAACAAGAGGATGATGAGGCAAATAAAGAAGAAGAATACGACAAATGGACGTTGATTGAATTTCCCTCAATTGCCACTAAGGATGAGGATTTTAGAAAAAAAGGTGAGGCTTTATGGCCAATTAAATTTCCTGTTGAAAAGTTGAGAAAAACTGAGAACACTCTTGGGCCATATGAGTTTGCAGCTCTGTATCAATGTAACCCCATTACTTCAGCAAATCAAGAATTTAAGGAAGAGTGGTTTAAGCCGAGATCATGGGCAGAAGTGGAGGCTTTAAGCACAAGAAAATTTGCCACAATAGACCCTGGAGGCAAAGGCGTTGAAAACGACAATACTGGAATAGTTAGAAATTATATAGATAGGCAGGGTAAGTGGAATATTAAAGCCATGGGAGTCCATTTTGATTCAAAGGAATTGTTGAATTATATTTTTAAATTGCATGACGAAGGCTTTGAAAAAATTGGCATAGAAAATACTGTTTACTTGAAAGCCGTTGAGCCTTTTTATAAAGAGGCTTGCATAAAAATGAAGAAATTTCCAAACATTATTCCAATTCCACAGCCAACGACACAAAAAGAAGTGAGAATTAGGGGCTTGATTCCAAGGTATTCAAGTGGTGGTATTTTTCATATTGACAAAGATTGTAGAGATTTAGAAAAAGAGTTATTGGTTTTTCCTAAAGGAGCGCGTGATGATGTTGCTGACGCTTTAGCTATGCAAAATGAAATTTCAGAAATTCAAGTTGATGAACACCAGCAAATTATAATAAAGGTGCAGCGTGAGGAAAGAGCTAAGAAAATTGCTAAGGCTCATGGACTTTGAGAAATATGCTACAATAATTAGGCTATGAACGAAGAATTGATTAAAAGACTTAAAGACGACCCCAGTATCATAGAATTTCAAGCGTTTATTCTGTCTAAAATAGAGGAGCTTGCTTTTTTTGAGGATTTAATAAAAATGGACAATGAGAAGGCTGGTGAAGCAATCAGAATTCGTGGGATGGCCATTACTATTTTAAAAGATATATTGCAGCCATTTGCTGATTTTAAGGAGAAAAGTGAGCCTACTGTAAAACAGGTTCAAGCAGCAAAAGATAAAGCTGGGTTATAATATTTTTATGAATAGTGAGCACACTAAGTTGCAAATTAAAACTTGGTTGGAAAAAGCAATTAAAATAGCGCAAAATCCAAGTCCTAGGGAAAAGTTACTGAGAAAGCGAAAAGAGAAAATGAAAAATATTGCCAAAAGGTATGGATTTTAGCAAAAACTTGACAAATTAAATTTTATATTCTTATAATGAAACCATGAGCGAGAATAGTCTGCAAGACCGAGCAAAAGAATTAGGAATTAAGCATGTTGGTGTTTCTAAGAAAAATCTTGAAAAGGCGGTTTTAGAAGCAGAAAAAGCTCAAACTCCAGTTAAATCTCCAGATAATACTAATGCTCCAAAGCCAAAAATAAATGCAAATACTGCTATTGTTCGTACTGAAAAAGGTCAAGAAATTCGAAGGTATAGTGCTGAAAATCATGGTAAGAAATTTGCTGCTTTAGCAGATGAATTTGCAAGTCAGCATGATTATGTTGTAGAATTAGCTGAAGTTGAATCAAGTATTAAATGCTCCAATTGTGGGCACGTGCTTGAACAATAAAAACATTGTAGCAATACAATAAGCCCTACGGGCAAAAAATAATAGAAGACCTATGGTCAATGAACAAAATCAAAATAATGGTGGTGATGGTGAAGATGAAGTCTCCGAGGAGGAGAAAAAATCTGAAGCTGAAGCACTAGCAGACGTTAAAGAGGAAGAATTAAAAAGTAAAGTTGCTGAGGATTTCGACATTAGTGCCGATGACGAGCCTGAGCTTTTTAAGAAACTACTTGAAAGGGAGCAATCTCACCGCGAAAAGCTTTCTGGAGCTATTAAGCAAAAGATAAGTTGGAGAGATAAAGCTAAAAAACCCACAACTCCTGCGAAACCTGCGGAAAAACCAAAGGAGGGCGATGACCCAGACCCAGAGAAAAAACCATTAACACTGGATGAGCTTGATAGTAGGCTCGATGAACGCGATGCAAAACGAGATTTAGAAAGTCTTGGATTGTCCGAAGAAATTGAGACTAAAGTAAAAACTCTTGCCAAGGTTGAGGGTATTTCTGTAAGAGAGGCAGCCAAGCATCCTTATATTGTTTCATCAATAGAGGAAGCTGAAAAGGCGGAGCGGGTAAAATCTGCGACACCTAGGCGACAAGGTAGGGGTAGTCATGCTAGTACAAATGTAGACCCTTCAAAGCCACTCAATCCAGGTGATTTTGCTCTTGATACTAAAAAAGGACGAAAAGCTTGGGCTGACGCAAAGGCTGCGAAGCGGGAACACGAAGCACAGCAATAGAACTCCGTTACACTTCTCTCTTATATTCCAAAACTTAATTTGACAATGAAAGGAGGTGAATATTAAATATGGATGATGCAAGACAAGAATTTTGGGGTGATTTGCAGGTAGACCTATTCGTTGAGAATAGTGCTGTCTTTTTGGCAAACACTTCTTTAGAAAATTTGATCCGCGAAGATGGAAGGAAGGCTCATAAGCCAATTTTGTCGCACCCTCAAGTAGGAACTTATACGCCTCACAGCGATATCAGTTTTGAAACGAAGACTGCTTCAAAACAAACTCTGGAAGTCGATACTTTCGAGTATGCAGCGGAGGACATTGACGTGACTGAGGAAAAACAGACTCCTTATAATCTGCTTGAACATTCTCTACAGTCAATTCGAAAAGGATTGATGAATAGAGTCGAGCAAGAATATTTGGGGAATATTACCAGTGCTGACCACGAAATCAACAGTGGTACAGCTCTTGAGGTTACTTCTGCAAATATCTTAGATATTTTAGAAGAAGCTGAAGGTAAACTTGGAGCGTTTGATGCCCCTTACGAAACTGCAATGCGCGCAGCCGTTCTCGGCCCCCGCACAGTTGCAAAACTAAGAAGGTCAAAATCTGATCGAGAGACTAGGCTTGGTGATTCAACTCTATCTAATGGAGTTGTTGGCCCATGGCAAGGTTGGACTATTGTGCAAAACAATAATCTTCCTTGGTCTGCTACATTAGGCATTGCGACTAACCCTACTGATGGGGACACAGTTGTAATTTCTGGTGTTACTTTCGAATTCCAAGACGATCTTACTGACGTTACTACTGGTAATGTTGGTGTTTTACGAGATGGATCTGCTGTTGCTACTTCACGAGCTAATTTGGCTGCATGTATTAACGATAGTGGTACTGCTGGCACAACTTATGTTCAAATGAGTGCAAGAAACAATTTCCTAATTCGTAGAAAAAGACGAATCGCAGCTGCTAGTGCAGCAGGAATGCTTTTCACTGGATTCGGAGATATTTCTGTTAGTGAAACATTGACCGCTTCTGCGGACGTGTGGAGCGCACAGAAACAGGAATCAGTGTTCATGATCAGAGGTGCTATTGATATGGTTGTACAGTTTATAGACTTAGTAGTCGCAGACAAAGAAAAAGGTTTCGCCAAACTGCCTAAAGGTGTAGTTGGTGTAGGAACACAAATGTTTGATGACGGCAAACTGCTCGCTGTTAACCTAACTCAGGACGTTTCTAATTTCTGATTAATCGGACTTACTGGATAGTCTATAACTCAATCCAGTCGCCTAAGAGGGGGTGAGTGTGATCACCCCTTCAACTGGCGAAAGCCAAAATGTTAAAATGAAAGGAGGTGAAAAATACAACAACTATTAACACAAAGTTGTATATATTATGTTAAAAAATTTAATTGTAAAACAATTTTTAAGTAGGTTGGCTGATGGTGCTCATTTTCTATTGAGTTACACAATGCCAGCTTTTCCTACGCTTAATTTGCGCACTGCCACTGTTACTACGAAAACGGCTGACTATACGGTCACACAAGCTGATCTTGAAACGCCAACCATTTTCAATAATTCAGGGGACAATGACGCGTTAATCTTCACTTTACCCGCAGTTGCCGATTCAAAAGGCATGGTCGCTAGATTCGACCTTTTAGCTGCTCAAACAGTGAGGCTTGACCCGCAAGATGGTGAAGCAATCAATTACAATGGTAATGCTACTGTAACTGAAGATGCTACTATTGCAGGCGTAATTGGAAACTATGCTGAGATTTTTTGCGATGGTGTGCAGTGGATTATTACTGAAGCTAATGGTGTGATTACGAAAGCAATTTCGTTATCACTTTCACCTAGTTTGAGTCCATCACTTTCACCTTCCGTAAGTCCTAGTGTAAGTGTGAGCCCAAGTTTGAGCCCTTCGATAAGTCCATCGATCAGCCCTAGCTTGAGTCCGTCAATCAGTCCTAGCCCATCATCTTGATGAGGTAGGCTATTGGCTTTAAACTCTGCCCTGTTTACAGGGCAGGGATTTAGAGCTAAACTAAAGGAGGTGTTAAATTATGTATACAAAAAACGCTAAAGGCCAATTAAGGCATCCAGAAGGTAGAATGGTGGTTATCACGACTCCTGACGTTCCTGCTCTGGCTCGAACAGTTGATGCTTCTCTGAATGCAACATCTGAAATCACATTAAATAAAGCAACAACAATGTTGCGAGTTTACGCAATAACTAAGGATGTTTATTTGAAATATGGTACTGATGACGCTACTGCTGCAAATTTTGATGAAGTGATCCCCGCATCACAAGTTCAAGATTTTAAAGTTCCAAACGGCATAACGGCAATTAACCTTATTGAAAGAGAAGCTAGTGCAACCGCCATCGTTATAGAAAAATAATCTTTGAGGCTAGGCTTGCAAACTCTTGAACCTAAGCTAACAAACTCTTGATATTCCACGTGGTAAAGTGTGATATAATTTTCTTATGAAAGTTAGCGTAGTAATCCCCGCATATAAAGACCCTTGGGTACATCCCACAATTGACTCCCTTCTTTTAAACTCTGAACTTGGTGATCAATTGGAAATAATTGTTGTTTTAGACGGTCATTGGCCTGAAACTCCCATTAAACAAGATGATCGAGTACATGTAGTCCATTTGGGCAAGAACAGGGGTATGCGTGAAGCTATTAACGCTGGTGTAAGAGTTGCCCGAGGGGAGTTTATACTGCGTGCAGATCAACACTGTGCCTTCGCTAAGGGCTATGACAGGATACTAAGTGAGGATTGCCAGCCAAATTGGATTATGACGGCCACACGTTACTTCTTAGACCCTGTTGAGTGGGACATTATGGAGGAGCTAGAGCCAGTAATTACAGAAAAACTAGTAATTCAAGGTGGGCGAAAATTCTCTGGTGGTGCATGGCGTAGTCGAGATAAGAAATTTGAAAATGAACAATTAATTGAATCAATGGCAATGCAGGGCAGTTGTTGGCTAATGCCTAAAGCGTGGTGGGAAAAGGTTATAGTAGAGCTTCAAACTGAAGGATATGGCCAGATGTATCAGGATAGCCACGAAATGATTTTTAAGACGTGGAAGGCCGGAGGCAAGCTTATGGTTAGCAAGAAAACTTGGTTTGCGCACAAACATCGTAGCTTTACTGCGGGAAGGCATGAAGGTACTAAGGAAAATTCATCACTCAGAGGCTCTAATTTTGAGTCTGGACGATATTCATTGAGTGTTTGGCGTGAGTATTACGAAAAAGAAATAAAGCCAAAATGGAAAATATAAAAGAAACTCCACTGTGCAAGTTGGCCTATGAGTATGGTACTGATAAATGCCCTAGATTAAAGCACGTTTATACTCCTTTTTATTATGAAATGTTTAAGGATAGGAGAAAGTCTGTTAAAAAAGTGCTTGAAATGGGTATTGGTTTTACAAAAACCATGCCCCATGTTGCAGTAATTTACGACAAAGGGCTTAAAAGAAATTATCAGAGAGGCGCAAGTTTAAAGATGTGGAGAGACTTTTTCCCCAATGCTCAAATACACGGAGCAGATATAGCTCCCGCCTCAATGTTTGAAGACGATAGAATTGAAACTCATCTTTGTGATGAAACCAAGGTAAGTGATATTGAGCGATTAATAGAAAAAACAGGCTCAGATATAGATTTATTTGTTGACGATGGCTTGCACAAGCCTTGGGCTCAAGTATTTCTAGCAAAAACAATACTTCCTTTATTGAATGATGATGTTACTTACATAATTGAAGATGTTAGCCACAATAGGACTATTACTAAGCAATTAAGTGAATATAAATGTGAATCGCCAAATCTTCCAAACAGAAAATATCGTCATGGAAAATTAATGGTTATAACAAAAAAATGAAAGATTTAACGGCTATATTTTTAACAGTAAACAAAGTCCCAAAAAAGTGGGCTAAATATCACAGAGAAGTTGTATCTGAAGCACTGGGTGACACTCCTGTAATTTCTATCACAAAGGAGCCTTCAGATTGGGGAACGAATATTATTCAAGAGGGGGAAATAAGAGCTTCAAATGTTTATAGAGAAATGTTGAGAGGGGCTAAATTAGCAACTTCAGCTTATATAGCTGTAGTTGAAGACGATACCCTTTATTATAAAGACCATTTTAAGTGTCGCCCTGAGCTTGATACTTTTGGATACAATATAAATCGAGCTGGATTATTTACTTGGGGTAAGCCAACTTATTTTTGGACATTGCGCGTTGTTAATTCCACTATGATTGCGCCTAGAGAGCAGTTAATAAAAGCCTTAGAAGAAAGATTTGAGAAATATCCCGATGGCATGTCAAGTGGCTTGGCTGGAGAGTTGGGTAGAAAAAATATTGAAGAAAGACTGAAAGTTGATGTGCAAAAAATGACGTGCTTTAAAACACCCATAGCAGTTGTTTCTTTTGGGCATGTTTTTTCTATGGACTCACGACAACAGAATCACAGAAAAAGAATGGGATTAATAAGGGCTTTTGATATTCCCCATTGGGGCAAAGCATCTGAACTTGTAAAACATTTTGTATGAAAAAATTTAGTGAATATCAACATTTAGAGGGAGAATTAATTGGCCGAGAGAAAAAAGAGGTTGACAGCAAATTTTGGGGAAAGGGTAAGTGGGACAATTTCGTTTTACCCCTTCTTCCGAAACGATGTGAAGATATGGTTCTGGCTGACATGGGTTGTAATGCTGGATTGTTTTTAAAGTTTGCTGAGGTAAAGGGGTTTAATAGGGTGCTAGGAATAGATTCAGATTCAGATGCCGTTCACAAAGGCTTGGACTATAAAAAAAGGAAGGGCTACAAATATGAGATGAGGTTTGGTGAAATGTCAGACGCAGACTTTCCGCTTGCTGATTACACCATTTTTGTAAATGCTCACTATTATCTCAATATCAGTGAGTTTGTGCTTCTTTTAGACAAATTAAGAAATCGAACTAGGTACTGTTTAATTGTTTCTGGAGATAAACAAACGTATCCACACATAGCTTCTTCAAGAGCAAATGATATAAGAAATTATTTTGAGGATTGGAAAGAGGTTGATGGGGTTTATGCAATTGATGGGAGCAATGATCCTTCACCAAGAAATCTTTGGACACTTGCTTTTCAAAGTCCTACCTTAAAAAGAGTCTCAATGAAGGGGCTAGATTGTGGAAATTATGTACAAAGTAGTTTTTATCAACAATTGGATGACGGCATGGATTATAAAAAAACAAAATATTATAAAATAATAAGAGCATACAGATTAAACAAAAATCCAGAGTCATTGTCTATATGGACTGAAGATCAATTGCATGAATTTTTTGAAAGAAAAATAGATTTGTATGAGGATATAAAAGCTAGGGGTTTGATGCAACCAATTATTGTAAATAGTATTGGTAAAATTTTAGACGGAAATCATAGATTTATGATGTTAAAGCATTTAGGACACAGAACAATTTTAATAAGAGAAATATGAAAGGCGCAATAATTTACATTTCCAGTAACAGAGAAACTCCTGAATTTGAGTACAAAATTATTGAAGATATGATGTCAAAAAAGGGGGATATGGTTGTTTACGCTGTTACTCAGGAACCAATGGAGGACGTATTTGAGTTTAATTGGTGGGTGGGCGATGTTGGCACTTCTGGTTTTAATTTTTGTAGACAGTTACAAATGGCACTTATGGAAGCAGTGGCAGCAGATTATGTAATTTCGTGTGAAGCTGATTGTTTATATTCTCCCGATTATTTTAAATTTGTGCCATCAAAATTAGACAGAGTTTACCGTAATACTAACAATTATGTGTTGCCTTACCAAAGTGATTCTTTTTATAGCAAAGAGAGCCAAACAGCCTTTCAAGTTGCTGGAAGGGAATTTTTACTTGATCGGTTAAATTACTTGCTCAAAGATCAACCTTTGTGGGATACTGAAATGAAGAATTTCCCTAAAGAAATTGGTAAGCCATTTTTGGAGGATTGGGACAATTTTAGAACAAAATATGCTTGTTTTGGAATAAAGACAGGGCGGGGAATGAGAAAACAAACTCGTCATGGTAAAGAGAAATTTACAGAATTGCCCTATTGGGGCACAGTAAAACAGGTTAGAGAAAAATATTTAATATGAAAATAATTGACGCAGTTAGAAAACACAAAACAGGCAGGGGAATTGAAATTGTTGACGTTGGCAGAAG
>Ga0114923_10003669_pt1 | contig 10344 bp, 15 predicted proteins | sample SumtaG_FD_89578 | JGI IMG/M metagenome (GOLD analysis project Ga0114923, IMG submission 89578) | Deep subsurface microbial communities from Indian Ocean to uncover new lineages of life (NeLLi) - Sumatra_00157 metaG | ecosystem: Environmental > Aquatic > Marine > Oceanic > Sediment | place: near...
AATTTTCCGGATTGCCCTGTCCACAGGAATATTTGTATATTCACTGCTTGAAACACCCATCCCATATTTTTTGACCTGCCGATTCACAAGCATTCCCTCTACCGATGATTGCTCATCGCCAAACGCATATGCAAAAACTCCAAGCTCGTTTACCACAGCCGAAGTATTGCAGGCATCTTCGTCATAAGAAATCTTCAACTGTGGGTTTTCAAACTGTTTTGGATCAAAGCCAAATCTTGGATCCCATAACTTACGACCGAAATCAAGATTTAACTGGCACTCGAAGTCGCCTCCGACCGTTAAGTTTATCTTATGATTCGGCATCACTTTGTTGTCGTAAAAATTGATAGCCTGCAACTCCGCCCCCTCGATGGAACATAAAGTCTCAGATCCATCGACCAGTTCGATTTTAGAAATGCAAGCCGTTACCGCATCGAGCATTACCGAAACAGTGACATTAACGACCCTCCAGTTTATTGCTATTCTGGAGATAATGTCCTTTGGTTTTATGGAAATCGGCTCGGTGCCTGAAGCTCCAACGTCTTTTGGAGCCATGATTGTAGCAATTCTTTTAGGCATGATATTTTCTCCGTTACTTGTTTACAGCCCTCGCATTGAATTTCTTTTTTAACGTCACTTCGCTTTCTGCAGGTCAGTTATTCAGGACCTGTTCATGATTGACATTTTCTTTGCAACTAAAGCATCGACAACGTCTTTGACCCTTGTAAGGTTCCGAGGATCCCTATTTGCATACCTCGGTGACAACTTCACGGCTGCAATTGCATCCCGGTAAGGTGCGAAACCAGTAGCATAATCACCTTCAGCCTCAGCTACGCCAGGCCCCCAGTTCCGTACACCGTTCGACACGGCTTTTCGATGCCACTTCTCATCGCCCGCCTTCTCTACACCTTTGCCAAACGATTTTTTGGCAATCGATTTAGCAACCCCATCCTCATAAGCCTTCTCAGCCTCCTTCGTTGCTTTCATCCAGCTTCGTCTTGGGTTGTTAATCCCAGCCTCGTAATCGCCTGATCTTTGTGGTGTTACTTCAGCCCACTTCTTTGCAATTACATCAATCGGTCTTATTTCGGCCATCTTAAGTACCTCCAAAATTTAGTTAATAGTTCGACTACTTTTTGGTTTTTATCGTCAAATATATTACAAGTCAACAGTTTTCTTTTACTTTTACCAACAAATTAACTACCATCTTTTTGGTTTTTCTTATATGTAAAGTTTCCTTTACAAATCGTGATATCATGCCTTTTTGCATTTTGCCTCTATAAGACCTTACGACTTATTATATACCGGTTTTGCCCGATTTCGTAAGCGACCCCCAGAAATTTTGCCTTTGTCGTTTTAACAGCTTGTGTCTTATTATCTTTAATCAATACCGCATCTTTCTGACCTGCTATACTCTTTGGCGGTCTGACAGCAGCTAGTAATTCAAATCGATTATCATCCTCAGCGTTGGTATAAGCGTAAACAATTTCACCTGATACCGGTACTTTCGCCCACATCACATAGCCGCCTTGCTCTCGGTAAAATCCTATCAGTAAGCCATCCGGCATCTGATATATTCTCATAAGTCCGCCCATTTTTCAGGTTCCTTCCTAGTCGCTTTATACAATTTTTTGCTTTAAAACGTTTCTAAGTGGCCAAACTACCACAAACTCCACCGGGAAATATTCTGGAGAAAATATATTTTCAGATTGAAATTGAATCATAAATCATTTTGTAACTTTGATTTTGTAATTCTGAGTCGATTTTCTCTTTTTCCCGATTCGAAATCAACTTTATATTTGAACTTCTGTTTTTCTGAGTCGATTCGACAGCAAAACGGTTTTGAATATCGAGTTGTTTCGATTCGATTTGAAATCATAGTCAAACCATCAAATGAACCGTTATCGTTATAATTATGATTGTATTTGTCTTGACATTTAAGCCGACTTCGAACCCGGAAGCAGCTCACAGATCTAATTTTATGATCATAAACACCTGGTAAACTGCAGCAGCTCACAAATCGGCGTTATTGTCCTAATTTTTAGGATGGGACATAATATCGATCTCTGGACCTCCTTTTGACCAAATCAATGCAAACTATAGTTAGATCCATTGCGTTGTCCTTAAATATCGTAGTGACATCTATGCAAGCATCATATACGCATACAACAGACCAAAGCGCAAACAACCCAAACGAGATTGCGATAGTATTTTGGCTTCGTGGTCTTTTGCGGTTTCCCCGGCTTAGGCTCACGCCCGAGCAAGCATTGACCAACCACCGAAGATCCAACGTAAATCGTGGACAGAGATTGAGGCAGTATTTTGGCTTCGTAATCTTTTGCGGTTTCCCCAGCTTAGGCTCACGCCCTCGCAACCCAAACTATCAACGGAATGGCCTCGAATAATTCCTTGAACGTCGTGACGAAACCGCTCCGGGTTTCGGACTTCCCGGTTTGGCCGATATTTCTCTGAGCTATAAAGTTCCAACCGACCGTACGGAACAAACCCGTGAAAATCGGCCAACTATCTTAAAGGCTGCTCGTTATTCCGGCTCTGCCGGAATTGTCGCAGCCCCACCGCCCGCCATCCTCTGCGATGCGCTGAGCTCGAGCGCTCCGGCCAGCCTTCGCACACTACCGCCCTGGGCATCCCACCAACCCCAACTTTTATTTTCGCAAGGATTTTTGCTCTGGTTTTTCATTCCTGCGGAACTGCCTCGCAGCGGCTCGGTGTTTTTGGATGTTCAAGATTTCGCCCCACGGCCTGTAGAGCGGCCTATCTCGCTATGCTCGATATTTTGAAAATGAAGATTCATGAAGGTGATATTTATTGACCGAGAATTTTTACACCTTCATGAATCCGATTCCGGACGTGCATATGCAAAGAACGTCACAAAGTGACGGCTGTTTAAACGTTGTCCGGATCGCATTTTCAAAATGTGGGGCGAAATCTTGAACATCCAAAAACAAAGGCATCGCCTCCGGCGATACCCATTTTGACGCCACCCCGCCGTCGGCAGGGGAGGCAGCAGCTTTCAGCCCTCCGGGATGCTGCGCGTCCTACGGTCTTAAAGCTGCTACTGTTGTAATGTCACCCGCTCCGCAGGTTTACTGTAGGAAGAAAATCACAAACGCCGCGGCGTTTGTGCCTGCCCGCCATGTGCGCCCACGTGCAGGCCCTCAGAATCTTGGTTTCACACGCTGAATTGATGGTTTTTCCGGTCCTGAAAAAAGCCGTGCCATCGCCTCGACACGGCTTTCTGTAGAGAATACACCCGAACTCATGCCCTCAGCTTCCCACATTGCCGGATTTAGTCAACATATTTCCGCCCCCTTCCCCATATTCCGGCTCAGCAGGAGGCTCTGTGCTGTCCGAACCAGGCGCATCTACCCCGGATATACCGACAGCGCCGAGTTAGGGCCTTAGAGCTGATTTAGTCGTTTTCCGATTCCGGGCAGGTAGTTTAATTTTTTAGACATTAAACGGGGTTTTTTGTTTTGTGTCGCATTCTCTATGAAGTCCGACATAGAATCTCTCAAACTCAGTCCCGGCTCTTTTTTTATGTCGCTAAATATTTGTCGCTTTTTCTGTTGACACGATGACGGTTTTGCCTGTAGGTTGTTCTGAAAAGTGTCGTTTTTGCTATGGAGTGAATATCGTGGTTAATGCTAAATCTCAATGCTTCCAAACCCCCGACGTCAAACGCTGGTTTATTGTAAAAGGTCCGGGCGAATCTCGTTGGTCTGCCTGTGAAATTTTCAGTGCTGATCTTGCCCGCCTGAAGCCCGGATATAAGCTCCGAGGCCCGTTCAAAAATCTCATGCACTGCTTGATCGCTTCAAGCTGCAAATCTGATTAACTTTTATGAAAGGAGTGTACTATGCACATCGCTAACATCATCGTCACCGCACGAGCTCAGCTTGCCAACGCTGAGGCTCATTATGGCACAGGCCACAAAGGTGTCGCCGCCGAATCTTTGGCAGAGCTATCAGGCTTTCTGAGCAAGCAGCTTCCGAGTTTGACGTCTGAAGATAATCCCCCTGATTCTGAGAAGATTGATCCAATTATGACTTTAACTGGTAAGCCGGATGAGCATGCTCCGCAAGAGACCACCGGCAAACCCGAGGACACTTCGATCAAGCCGGAGTGATGGACGGATCCCGAGCGCTGGGCCATCGCCACGGCTCGGCGCTCAGCCTTTTCTTTTTGTACTATAATTATGGATGAAGAAACAAACAATCTGATTGCTTCTCTTTGCAAAAAACCACTTGCCGAAATAAAAGATGGTCTTAATGGCTTATCTGATATTGACGCTCTCAAACTCGCTGCTATTTTGACGCTTAGGCTCGATGAATTAAAAAAGCGATCTAAAAATACCTCAGAAGGAGTAACCCATGAAAACCCGTGAACAATTGATTATCGATGCCAGCAATGTGATCAATGAATACTGGAAAGATCACAGCAAAGGTTTTGACTTGTTTTTTCAGAACGGTCTTTTTTCGTGTTCTGAATCTTGCCATGCTTCACAAATGCAGTTCTTTTTGCGTCACTTCACTTCAAGCCAGGCACAGCATGGTTTGACAGGTCCGCAGTGGCTGCGGATAGGTAGAAAAGCAGAAAAACTCTGTAAGGAGTCCTCCGAATGACATCAGCCGTTAAAACGCTCACAGAAGATGATGCCTATAAATTTCTTCAATATCTCATCAACGATCATAATACTGAGAGGCAAAAGCGTTTGTGTTGTCGAAATTTTGTCATGGCCTGTATTATGCTCGAAGCTGGCTTGCGTGTCGGTGAAGTCGTACAGCTTAAATTTAGCCATCTTTGGTTCAGTGGTTCTCCTGTCACTACTCTTGTCGTTACCAGCGACATCGCCAAGAATAAGAAACGCCGTGACATTCCAGTGTCCGAATATCTCAAGAACGCTATAATCTTTTTACAGCAAGACTTTTGGAGAGACCATATATTTGATGCTTCAAATAATGCTTTTTCTCTCGGCCCTTCTGGAACCCCTCTTTCCACTCGGCAGGTAGAGCGTATTGTTGATAATGCTGGCATGAAGTCTTTGAATCGTCCGGTTAATCCGCACCTGCTCAGGCACACTTTTGCTACTCGGCTTTCCCGCGTTACCAATATCCGGATAGTGCAACTTTTACTCGGACATAACAACCTGTCCTCGACTCAGATATACACACACCCGGACGCCGAGGATCTTCAAGCTGCTATTCAGGCCGTTGCTGATAAATCTTCTGGACCTGAATCCAAAACCTCCGGAGCTTTAGGCGAACACACTTGATCTATCATCCGCTTGGTATGCTTCTTATTGTTTTGATGCATTCCGGACACATTGGAACGTGTGACATTTTATTCATCTCGTAAACTGTTGAACAGCATAGACAAGGCATGCTCGGCACCATGGGTTGCTGTGGTGGCCCTATACCCACCGGCTGGTTTTCAACTGCTACCTCCGGAGGCTGTGAAGAACGCCAGCCTTGTAACCATGCTGCCGTGCTTCGAGCCGTTGCCCCTGATTCCACAGCCGTTTGTAAAAGAAACTCCCTGTATGCATCATCTGTTATCACAGCTAAGTTATGTGCTGCACTGACTGAAATCAGGTTCAAATGTATTGCTTCCACCACATCCTGAGGCCAATTAACCATATCCATCTGTGCTGTGATCCAGGTCTGCGATCTATGAAATGCCTTTGCCATCTGCTCGACTGTCATGGATCCGTTTTTGTAGCATTGGTCGATAGCACACGCTTGCTCGATTGGAGTAAGTGACTTTCTACAGAAGTTTTCGGCAAATGTCGTCTCAGCGTCCACAGTCTCGGATGATTGGCGTACAATACATAAAACCTCGGCATAACCCAACTTCTTAATCGCCGCCAGACGGCGATGTCCAGCAACCAGAACAATGCCATTGTCACCTTGTGATACAATAAGAGGAGTAAGTAAACCGAGTCGGCCAATGCTATTAACAAGCTCAGCAAACACCATAGGATCCTCTTCGAGCCTCTGTTCATGCTTCCCCACTTTGATCTCGTTTACCTTTACTGTCTTTGTCACTTCGTTCATTTTGGATCCTTCCTATGACTTTTGTCATTCTGATAAGTTTGGTTTTTTGCACTACATCAATCGTGACATAGTCCCCTGCTTGTAGATCCATATCATTTAGAATCTCTTTTGGCATGATCAACAACGTTGAACTGTGCTGCCTAAATAATCTTTTAACCAACATATTCTCTACTTCCTTCATGTAACCTGTAATTCATGTATGTCCTATATTACACCCCCCACCCGGCCCCTACCATAATTATCGCTATCATTTTCTTGCTGTTTTTAATCACTATCTTGCTCATATACCTTTAAATACGCCTTTTAAATGGTTAACCCTTGTTTTCAGTGTTGTTTTTTTGACCCCCCTAGCGCATTTATCATTTTATGCTAAACGTATTTAGCCTAATAAATACTCTTAATGCCATGGAAACCGGGCAAAGCTTGAGGGCAGGTTCCAGCAAAGACACGGCTTAGCAGTAGGTCAGCGAATAGTTCAAAGTGGCGAGGACTGACCTATCTTGCCCCGCGTAAGCGTGCTCAGAGCCGGATCTTGTAGCAGGGAGTCATTCGCCCCCGAAATGGTTAGATATCCGGCCAAGACTTCGACGTCGACCGACCGACCGGGGAATTCTTGCAGGCCTTCTGGGTCTGCATCTCTGCCTCCCTCCCTCTCAGAGATACCCGGTCAAAAGGCATCCGGACACGGCGCCAGCCTTAGCTCTTTTCGAAGCAGGAAATATGAACGAATCAACCGTAGCTTCTACAATGGTGAAGGTCTATTCGTTCAGTCTTTTATTTTCAGCCGCCGAAAAAACAATTTTATTTTCGGGCCTGATTTCCCCCGGCTTGTTTTTTATTTTGATCTCTCCGGATGCAGTATTGTAACCCCGATTTTATAAAGCGTTTCAGCAACATCCGGATCCACAGTCCAACACAAAATCACTGGAACAATCTTGAGCTCAGTTTGGTATTCTTCGGTAAAGAGCTTCCGGTATGTTATTATTTGCCCGAGCGCACCCATGTTAGCATGCGGCTTAATCTCGATTATCCAGATTTCGTTTTTTACAGTGCAAACGACATCTATCCTCTTTCGAGTAACGCCCTGGGCGATTTTGTATTCTATAGATTGCTTCCCCCCAGGTACCGGCAAGCCCAAACCGCAGTGGACATCATACCAAACTTTTTCTATCGAATATTTCCCCAACTCCAGAAACTTCGTCCATAAGTCTCTGTCCTCAGCGAGCATGTGAGGATAATTTGGCATGATGTCCGGTTTTCTGTGATCACCAAGACTTCGTTTTTGCCTTGCCATAGCTCGAGCCTCTTTCTATTGATGCGACAGGAGCAGGGCAAAAACTACATTGCCCCGCTGCACGTCGGACTCTTTGACTTTTCAGGGCTATTTCATTTTAGCCCTGTTTAGATCTATACTTCCTTTTTTGGTAACGGCCGGTTTTTGATAATCTTGTCTTTGATTCGATTATCTACGCTAGCCCCAATACCCAAGACTCCAATCGCAAGCCCCACAATCCCGGCTGGATTGATCGTCCCGGTCTGTGTTGTAATCATCGCTAAATCTGTGAGCTTTTGCTTGAAGATATCCTGCCGCTCGATTTCTCGGAACTTTACATCTGCACTTTTAACCAGATTTTCAAGCTCCAACTCTAATCGTGCTGCTTCCTTTTCAAACTCTACCTTCAGTTCGTCACCTGTAATCTTCTTTTCAGGCGTTATTAAGCTTGTCACTTTTGATTGGCAGCCAAATACATATATCGCCAAAGTGCCACAAATTAATATCGCTACGAATGTCCCTTGATAGTGACTTACCCACTTCTTAAATTTGTCCATTTTTCTGCTCTCCATATTTAAAGTGTGTTTTTGGCTTCTGTATAAGCCGTTAAAATACTTACCTTAGTCATATTGCATTGCCCGCCATGCGTTCGCCTCTTAGAGAGCAAGTGACATCTTCGTTTTTAGCCTATTGCATCAATGCATAGTAAACCATGCCTGTAACGTCAGGCGTTCTTCCCTGTGTTTCGTTGTAAATTATATCTAACGACTCTTCAAACGTTATTCCGCTTGAAATCGCAACGCAATATCTAAAATTAATCTCATCGTACATTCTTAAGTGTGCTGGCATATCATGAATCCCTACCTGATTGAATTTGTTCAACTCCTCGAAATCGTTAGCTCCTAAAATCCATCCATCCACCACAACGCTAACTATGCCGCCTTTTTGACTTGCAGCCGGATCTAAAGTCACACTCCCACCATATATGACACCTTTTCCGCTTTTAGTAATGATATTTGTCGCTGCATTCGCCGTGACCGTTTTCAATCCCCAACTCCACGTTGCCGCTCCGTATGATTCTCGAACAGTCTGATAGTAGTCAGGTGTCCCGGACGCCATCTTAAAGAACCTCCGTATCCTGAGCTGGTACAATGCTCAATTGCCATTCAAGAGGTGCATCGGACACAAGCTGCCTTTGTAGCATCTCCAACTCTTTCCGCTCAGTAGCCAGCCTCAGCAGCAGGTCAGCCAAATATTCGTGTGTTTTCGTAGGCATGAACCTTGCAAGGAATATTTCCTTCGAAACCAGCCCGATTCGGACAGAGCAGAAATGCTCGAAGTTAGTGTCTAAATTATATGTGACAATGGTAAATTCGTAAGGTGCAGCCTCTTTGATAAACATATCTTCAAAAGCTATTGTCTCGTTGTCACTCCTAAAATATTCGCCTATCGTCGATGGCCAACACTGAAACAGGCCATCGCATACAGCAACTCCCAACAACCCAGCCGAACCAGTAGGAAAATAAAACTCAACTCGATAGACAAGGCCCTTAGTGACATTTAACCTCGTAATCTTTGGTGCTTTTATTGCAGTATTTGCTGGTGTTGTGATATTTGCGGTATATATCATCGGCTCATGCGTCCTCAATCCAACCGAACATAAAGCCTCTTGTCTTTACGTCGTTATTGTTATTTACTATAAGAACATCCCAATCCGCCTCAGCCTCGAGCGCCGGGGAGAATTGAAAATGAGTATTGAAATTGTGAACAATTTCGTGATAGTGAATCATCATCATATATTCCGTCGTGTGTGCAGCGTTCCGCACGTGCATATATGAATAAGTTGACTGGATAATCTGATTCATGGTAAAAAGACTTGCTGCTGCGATGAATAACTTTTTGTTAGCAGGCACGTTGTAGATGATAGAAAGCCCAGATGTTGACCGAGTGACGTTTTTATTGACTCGCACAGAATCGATTGCAGGCCAGATGCCCCTGATTCCGCTTACAGGTCTAACGCCACGCCACTTGAATTGATTTTCTTCACCGGGCATCTTTGCTTTATCAGTTAGGCTTTTTTTCGCTCATAGGTTCGTAAGTGACACTTACTTTGGTAGTCGTTGCGTTATTTACTATATAGATTCCATGTTCAAATCTTGCCCCCCTGGGCGGACTCCAGCTTACAGTAGTTCCGGACAATGCTTCTAGATGTACCTTCACCACTCCTTTGTTATTAACTCCATCGTAAATCTGGCAATCCGCATTAGCTCCATCAGCAGACATTAAAACATCATCTACAATGCATGGCCCCTTGTAGATTGCGTTATTTCTGTCCGTTAATTCTGTTCTTCCCGCATCGCTTAATATTCTTTTGTCAGGCATGTTCCTACCCTCTTTGTAAGTGCCTTTTCAAGCCTTAGCCGGCAGAACGCTTTCAGGCCTCCTGCCGGCTATGCCGTTTTTTAATTACTGCAATTAATATGGTCTTAATTGCTGTACTATCACCGACGCCGTATCTCCTGAATCAGCAGCAGCCGAACTCAACAAATCAGCTTCAATTGATCCATAATTCGGAGCTTGCAGCCACGATTCCGGTTCATCGGGATCTCCGAAGTCCAACGGGAAACAGTTACCCGGCATCCTGCCCGTGACTGTAGCCCTATCGGCCTTAATATCGACAGATGCAGCCAACGCACATTTTGCCCCGGTCCACACAGGTTGGGCAAAAACTGATTGAGCAGTGACAAAGGCAGTCTCATCATACTCAATATTAACGCTTTGCCCCTGTGAGCAAGCGCCGTACAGCGTCTTTGCAGTGACTACAGCATCAAGCGTATATTCCTCGACAATTCTCGGATACATGCTTGACAATATCTTATCGAGCATCGCTGCTTTCATGTTGTACGGTATATGCTTATCGTTATCGATACCGATTTTTATGTTATCGAATAACTCAATCGGGCCATGATCTGTCGAGTAACCCCGCACAATAAT
>Ga0114923_10003671_pt1 | contig 10343 bp, 8 predicted proteins | sample SumtaG_FD_89578 | JGI IMG/M metagenome (GOLD analysis project Ga0114923, IMG submission 89578) | Deep subsurface microbial communities from Indian Ocean to uncover new lineages of life (NeLLi) - Sumatra_00157 metaG | ecosystem: Environmental > Aquatic > Marine > Oceanic > Sediment | place: near...
GCTTGATCCTGTAATTGATTAACTTGAGTTTTAATCTGAGCTTGTTGGTAAATCTTTTCCTTTTTCAAGGAATTTTTCAGTTCCTCTATTCTTTCATAAATATCATTAATTCTGTGCATCAAGTAACCGCTTTGTTTTAGGAATTCCACGGCTTTTTCATAATTTAATATTGCTTGTTGAATCTTTTTCTCTTCCTCAAACTTTTGTGCCAGTTCTAATGATACAATAGCTTTTTGAGCTAAGTCTTCTGGATTTTGCATTTAAAATGAACCTAAATAATTCTAATTTGATTTAAGAAATAACAATAATTTTTCTTACTTTAATTTATCCCCACCAAGTAATTAAACTTTTTATATGGTGATAATTATTTTAACTAAAATATAGTGTACGTTAATTGTTTTTTGATTTACTACAATTAAGGATTCACAATTTTAAAAAAATAAATAAATTTAAGGTAAATTTAAGGTATGGATTTAAAAAATAGGAATATAATAATTGATTTTGAGCCAATTTCAAGAAGAGTGCTATTAACAAGTGATCTCTCAATATATGATCTCCTGTCAGAATTAGGCATTCCAATCAGATCGATATGTGGTGGTGCAGGAACATGTGGAAAATGTAGATTATTTATCGAAAAGGGTAAAGAATATTTAACTATACCAAATGATGCAGAGAAAGATTTCTTAGATCAAAAGGAACTGGAAGACGGCTGGCGTTTAGCTTGTCAATCTAGAGTAGATATCAAGAAACTTCAAACTATTGAGAAATTAACCATACCTCAATTTCGTATTTTTCTACCAAATGAATTAATTCTTGAAGATTTCAATATTCTAACTACCGGAATTAATAAAGAGGTAAAATTAAAGCCTTTGGTCAAGAAATTTTATATTGAAGTAGATAAACCTTCTTTGAAAAGTCCGCACGCTGATTTTGAAAGAATTACTGCTAAGCTCCTTTCTGTCGATAGTGATTTAAGAAAAGTAAACCAAATTAACATTGATTTTGATTTATTAAATGATGTCCCTAAATTGTTAAGAGAAAATGATCATAAGATAACAGTTGTTTTATGGAATAATAACACCATAATAGCTTGTGAACCAGGAAACACAGTTAGTGAAAATTATGGAATTGCTTTTGATATCGGGACTACAACTGTTGTTGGTTATCTAATTAACCTAAATAATGGTAAAATTCATGCTTTAGATTCTAGATTAAACAGTCAAACTGCCTATGGTGAAGATGTAATCACTAGAATAGCTTTAATTAAAAATGATAAAAAGAATCTGCGTTTATTAAACTCCATTATTATTAACGATATGAATGAAATTCTCTCCGGAGCATGTTCCAGTGCTAATATTGACCCTTCCAATATTTATGAAGCAAGTATTGTAGGAAATTCAGTAATGCACCATATTTTTCTAGGAATAGATCCTATTAACATTGGATTAAGCCCATTTATTCCAGTTGTTCAAAAGGGATTGAATGTTAAAGCCAAAAAGTTGCAAATTAATATGTCTCGAAATGGAAATGTTTATACTGCACCAGTAATCTCTGGTTTTGTAGGAGCTGATACTATCGGTGTAATTTTATCTTCAAGAATATATGAAGAAAAAGACCTAACCCTTGCCATAGACATTGGAACTAATGGTGAGATTATTATTGGAAACCGGAAAATCCTAGCAGTTGGTTCATGTGCTGCGGGTTCCGCATTAGAAGGGGCTCATATAAGTAGTGGCATGAGAGCCGCAGCGGGAGCAATAGACACATTAAAAATAAATCCCGAAACTTTTGAAGTAGCATTTTCAACTATAAAACATAAAAAACCATTAGGGATTTGTGGTTCTGGTTTAATCGATGCCGTATCAGAAATGTTACGTTCAAAAATTCTAACAAGAAGTGGGAATTTTAACAAAGAATTCCTTAATCATGAGAGAATTAATAAAACGGATAAAAGTACGGAATTTATTATAGCTAAAAAAAATGAAACTTCTCTAGGTAAACCATTAACTATCACTCAGAGCGATATAAGGCAAGTTCAAATGGCAAAATCAGCATTCTATTCTGGAATGAGGTTAATTGTCAAACAATTGAGCGAAAAATTAGATATAGAACAAGTATTTTTAGCTGGAGCTTTTGGAAACTATATTAACACAGAAAATGCAAAGTTTATTGGAATGATACCCGATATTCCTGATAAAAAAATATACCAAATAGGTAATGCCGCTGGAGTTGGAGCCCAGCACTGCTTATTAAACAAAGATTTTAGAGAAAAAGCTGAAATATTATTAAAAAAAATCCAATACATCGAAATTGCTGTCAAAGAAGATTTTCAAAAAGAGTATGCTGAGGCAATGTATTTTCCTCACTTGAAGTTAGATTTGTTTCCTAGTTTGAAGGAGTATGAAAAAATCCCTAAACGATAATATTGGATTGTAAAAGCTAAATTTTATATTTTTCAAAACCTACCTCTGAATCACAATATTGTATAAAATAGGATTAGAATGATTAAAAATATGAGTGTGTTTTTGTAAAATTATTTATATTTTAAACTTATTAAATCTATAATTTAATTTGTATTAATAAATTAAATAAATTATTAAATATCATAATTTTAATATTAATTTATAGAAAAAACAAATTAATAATAAAAATCAAAAAATTCGACGTGAGTGGAGCTTAATGTCAAGTTTTAAACTGAAAGTATTACTTACTGGCGCAGCTGCCGTTGGTAAGACAAGTCTGGTTCAAAGATTCATCAAAAACAGATTCCAAGCTAATTATAAATTAACTGTAGGGGTCGACATTTTGACGAAGGATGTGGAATTCAGAGCCGGTGAAATAGCAACTTTAAGCATTTGGGATATAGGTGGCCAACAACGTTTCGAATTTATACGTAGTACTTTCTATAAAGGAGCTGCAGGAGCGTTATTAGTTTTTGATTTAACAAGAGAACAAACATATACTGAAACGCGAAAGTGGCTCACTGAAATAAGACAATTCGCAGGTGAGGCAATCCCATTTGTATTACTCGGAAATAAGGTTGATCTAATCGAAGACGTTGGTGTAGTAATAGACAGGGATGAAGCTAGAGCATTTGCGGAGAATGAGGGAAGTATTTATGTTGAAACCTCTGCTAAAACTGGCATCAATGTTGATGAGGCATTCACTGAGCTAACAAAACGTATAATCGATTCCCGAACTTAGAAAAAACAATTATTTACTTATTTTCAATACTAATTCTCATAAAATTCTTTATTTATTTATGTAAAAAATACTAGAAATTCAATTAAGATTCAAAATTTTCACATAAATCATCATTTATAATGCTTATAGCATCAATTAATTTTTTCCTTTCGACAACTAGTGATAAATTTAACTCATCAAAACTTTGTGAAATAGCTTTTACTTTTATGTTTTTTTTGTCTAAAGCACTAAATATTTCTACTTTTGTTTTCGTTTCAAGTATTTTTAATCCAGTAATATTAATTACAGACACATCTTCTCTTTTTATTTCAAAAAATTCTGAAAAGAATTTCGATTTATTTAGTGCATTAATTGCTGTTTCTGAATCTTCAGTATTAATGATAAAAGATGTGCTTATTTCAGATGAACTCTGAGCTACTAAGGATACACTAATTTTCTTTTTGCTCATAGTCTTAAAAATTTTGGCTAAAACACCTGGTACATCAACTAGACTTCCAGATGATACCGTTATAATTGTAGCATCTTCAATTGCTGAAATCCCTTTTATTTGTTATTTATCTGAGCGCTCTGAAATTTCGGTAAAATTTTCACTTAAAGGTTTATCAAAATTTCTGAGTTCTAAAGGTATCTTAAATTTCTCTATTGCTTCTAAACATTTAGGATGGAGAATTTTAGCTCCAAAATTAGCAATGTGCTTTGCTTCATCATAATCTAAATTTTTTATAAGCGATGATTCTGGAGCATATTTGGGATTTATAGCTAATAATCCATCAACATCTTTCCACAATACAACTTTAATATTTTTGTCATTCCCGATACTATAAAGAGAGTGAGCAAGAATTGTTGCGGTATAATCTGAACCCCCTCTTCCTAATGTTGTTATATAACCAATTTTGTTTCTACCAATAAATCCCGTTAAACACATTATAACATCTTTTTTAGGATTCTCAATAAGGGGGAGTAATAGCTTTTTAATCCTTGAGTTTGTTAAATCGTATAAAGGATAGGCATTGTTAAATTCATCATTTGTTATAATGATTTTATTTGCGGGGATAAACACAGAATCCAAACCACGACTTAAGAGGTATTGATTTAATATGTATGTTGAAAGAACTTCTCCAAAACTAAGAACATAGTCTCTATAATATGGTTCTAACCCGAACTCTTTTATATCTGCAAAGGCATCATCTAATTCGCTTAATTTTTCATCAATCCAATCCTTAGCTTTACTATATTGTTCAGTATCATCTTCAAATATATCTTCAATTACATCCAAATGCTTTTTTTCAATTATAGATATATTCTTATCGGTTATTTTTATGTCTTCTAACCCTTGAGCAGTTGCCAAAAGTAAATCTGTTATTCCTTTCAGTGCTGATACCACAAAAATCTTCTTAACGTCTTTATAGATATTAGTGATTGTCAAAATTTTTTTGAATGCTGTTTTATCTACTAAACAAGACCCCCCGAATTTCATTACAATAATTGGCATAAATTTGAAACACCTTTTTGTTATTTTAAATTCTTGTAAATATATAATATTTTCAGCAATTGATATTAGATAGTTGTAGAAAAAGTAAAATTTCACAAAAACTTTTCACATTATATGATTGACTTTCACTTACACTCGTCTGGTTCTGATGGTCTAGACACACCTTCTCAATTAATAGATAAAGCAATGGAATATAATTTAACAGCAATTGCTCTAACCGATCATGACACTCTTATAGGTTTAGAAGAATTTATCTCTTATGGGGAGGAAAAAGAGATTATTGTAATTCCTGGAATTGAAATTTCAATTCGGCATGAACCTGAGAGGGATTTGATAGATATACATGTTATTGGGCTAAATATAGATTATAAGTCTACAAAACTTATTAATTCAATAGAAAATCAGATCAAAGGGAGAACAGAGCAAAAAAGAGCCATATGTAAGCGATTAAGAGATGAATTTGGATACGATATCACTTTCGAAGAAGTAAAAGCCATTGTAGAAGGTACTATAGTTGGTAGACCTCATATTGTAGAGATTATGATCAAAAATAATCCCAACAAAGTCAAAGGAAAATCTAAAAATGACCTTTTTAAGATGATAAGTATAGGTGGGGATGCATATGTTGATAGAGAAGTTGAGTTAAACTTCGAAGAATCTATTGATTTAATTAAAAATGCTGGGGGTGTTCCGATTCTCGCACATCCGGGTATTTATGAGGTACCAGATAGAACAAAACATATAGAATTTTGTATGAAAGCAGGAATTGAAGGAATTGAGATTGAGTATACCTATTTAAAAAACAGACCATATTATAAAACTAATCAAGCAACATGGGCACAGGAGTTTTTACCTAATTATTATCGAAAAATAGCAGAAAACCTTAATTTGATAATGTCGGGAGGTTCAGATTATCATGGAGGGAGGAAAGGAATAAGAATAGGTGATGCAAATGTCCCAAATGAATATTTAAAAAGGTTTATCTAGATTTAATTATAATAAAACTATTCTTCTAAGAGTTTTTGCAATTCTTGAATTTGATCTTCTATTTTTTCTTCGAATTTATTGATTTTCTTCTTTTTTTCCTCAAGCTCCTCAGTAGTAATTTCTCCGCTTAATTCTTTCATGTCAAAATCTAAACTCATTTTATACAAGTCAACTTTTTTCAGCTTTAATTCTATAAGTGTTTTTTTTGCATGTTCTCCTTGTTTAATGTCAATGGTAGGTGATGGAATGTCTTTTTCTACGGATTTCTGAATAGGTTCTTTTAGTATTGACGATTTTTCTATTTCAACAGATTCATCTACTTTAGGAACTTTTGATGATTTTTGAGGTGGTAAAGGAGCACTATCATTAAAGAGTTCTGAAGGACGAGTAGGTGATATTACTTTTGATGAATTCTCACTTACATCTATTTTTATCGATTTTTTAGTTTGAGCAATATCCACTTTTTCTCTTTCTTTGTGAACATTTTTAACATGACCATAGGCAGATGTTTTTAGTTTCGATTTGGCACCTATTGGAACAGGACCTAATGTTTTCGGTCTGATCTTCACCATAAAGTCTTCTGGATTTAATTTTAATCCAACATTTTCAGTTTTAGTTTTGAGTTCTTTCTCTTTTATTTTCTCTGGTAATCCTTTACTAGATTTTATCCATTGTTTAGAGGTTTCATGTTTTACATTTGGCACTTCTGGTGCTCTGTGTTCCAAACTTTGTTTATTTGTTACAATTGAGTGGGGAGGCTTTGGTGCTGGGGGTAAATCTTTTTCTGAGGCACCATCTAATATCGAGGGCTTAGGGATGTTATCTTTTTCTGATATTTGTTGATTTGAAGCAACCGACAGTTCAGATTGATCAGAATCTATTATGAATGCCGTTGTTGGTTGAGGTGCACCAACCTGCTCCAACATTATCTTAATCTTTTTTGATTTTTCATAAAATTCTTTACCAAGTGAATCATCTCCTAATTCAATGCATAGATCACTTATCTTATCAAATAGAAAAGCTGCTTTTTCAAAATTTGCACTTTTTAAAGATTTAGTAGCTTCTTCTATGAATTGATCTCTCTCTAATAATGGTTTCAATAAGGGAGAAACTTCAGCATTCATTTCTAATATGTCTGCAATAATTTGAATCATTTTATCTCGATTTTCTGGTTCCTTTGCAATCATCGAGTATGTTTTTAAACCCAAAATTCTTTCAATGTGAGCTGGAATTTCTGCTCCTTTTAAATCTTGTTTATTTCCAATTACTGCTATGTGAGCATGGGGTGCTTGATCCTTAACTAGTTCCAAGAAAAATTTGCTTTTTTCAACATTTTCCAATGAGGAATCCGTTATTAAAAGAACCGCATCACTACCTTTAATGAAATTATTCCAAAGATAGCTAAATTGTTCTTGTCCAGCAAAATCCCATAGATGAAAGTGTAGTTTTCCGATTTTAACAGTAGCAATATCACCTGTAATTGTAGGTATATGTTTCACAGGTATTTCTTCTGCTCTTATCAATCGGGTTATAGTAGTCTTCCCAACACCTGAAAATCCTACTAAAGATATTTTAGGACGGAGGTTCTTATGAATTACATCTACTATGGGATCAAAAACTTCAAAAGTTTTAGCATCAAAGCGGTTTTGTAAAATTTCTTCAAACAAATTTATAAATTCTTTTCTACACTTTACTAATTCCTTTTTTATATTATCAAATTTATCTGTTAAACCTGTAACAAACAAAAATATTAAGTTTAAGTTTTTTTGTGTTATATAGGATACTCTATATTTATAGTAATCATGAAACTCTACGGCATCTTCCTCTTGAATAGATATATCATTCAATATTTCTGTAACGAGATAATTTAAGGCTTCTTGTTTAAGAGCTTTTCCAAAATGTCTATAGTATAAGAGCTCATCTCCCCTGTAAATGAAAACCTGTCTTAGCATGATGTTCCATCAATAAAAATTAATTTACATTATTATATAACTAACTCGAAATAAATTTTACTAGATCTTTTATAATTGAATATTTTCCTTTCTTTATTTCCTCTTGTTTCAGAGTATCTCCTATCTTTGCCATTTCTTTTGAAAAATCAAATATAGAGAATTCTTTAATCTCCTCCTCTTTTGAACTTTCACTTAACTTCTTTAAGAATAGGCTAATACTAGGCATAAATTTTGCTAAATTAACGTCCAACTCAAGTTTTGATATCAAAATCAATTTTTTTGTGAATGAGAATAAATAGTGATGTTCCTGGGCTTCAAAAGCAAACGAGTTTATCTTCTCTAAGTTGAGTTCACTAGCTATTTCTTTAGAATTTGAAATAAGGGAAAGTAAACTTTGAGGAATAATTTTTCCTTTAGCAAATTCTTTAATCTTTGACCCCAATATAATACCATACTTATTTGCTATGGCACATTCAGCTTTTAAATCAGATTTTAACTGGGTGATGATGTCTTCGTAATTAATTTGACTCATAGTTTAGAAATGTTCTTTTTAAACACATAATGAAAACCTATTTATTTATATTTATTTTGTTATTAAACTCAGTATAAGCGTTAGAGTTTGATAGAATCATTAAAATACAGTGAAAATCTATAAAACCCATTTTGTGGAAAAAGAATCAGATATAACGATAATTTCAGATTCAGATACTGCAATTTCAAGGGCAAAAAGTAGTTTCCAATTTCATCGGGCAAATTTAGAGGATTTCGTGTTAAAAAATTCAAAATTCCTAAAATCATTTTCTCCTGTAAAGGTAAATACCAGCTATAGAGTTATTGAATTAATGGCAGAAGTTGCGTTCCTCTGCGATGTGGGCCCAATGGCTGCCGTTGCAGGAGCATTAGCAGATCTAATGTTAGAAGAAATGCAATTAATTGAAGATAATGAAGATCCTATCTTTAGGGAATGTAAAATCGCTTTAGTTGAGAATGGAGGTGAGATAGCAATAGACTCCGAAGAACCCATGAAAATCGCTTTGTACGCAGGGCAAAATGAGTTGAATTCAAACCTTGGCTTTCTAGTAAAAAAAGAAGATTGCCCAATTGGTATAGGGACAAGTTCGGCAACCGTAGGACATGCAATTAGCTTAGGACAATCTGATGCTGTAACTATTTTCGCGAAAAATGCTGCTTTAGCAGATGCGGCTGCGACAAAGGTAGGTAATACAGTAAAGGGAAAAGATATCGAAAAATCAATTAAGAAAGGTCTAGATATAATAGATCAATTAGAGGGAGTTACTGGTGCTTTTATTTCAAGAGAAAACAAAGTTGGTCAAATAGGTAAGTTACCTCAATTAATAAAGATTGAAGGGACTAAAAATCAAATACTAAAAAATAAGCTTGAAGACCATGTTGTTGGTGATTTTGAAATTTATAAATAATTATTTAATATAGCTTGCCATCAAAATTCTCAAAATTATGAATTCCTAATCTGCCATTCATAAGTCTTTTTAAGACCTTCATCTATTCTGATTTTTGGATCAAAATGTAAAAGTTCTCTTGCTTTATCTATTTTCGAGTGTGTAATTTCTACATCTCCTTTTTTCTTTTCAAGGTATTGAACATTTTTAGGTCTATCTGCGATCTGATACATTTTATCTATTAACTGGTTCAATTCTATCGGATTAGAACAGCCTAAATTAAATATTTCACCTGAGGATTGCTTATTTTCTGCAGCTAAAATTAAACCATCAACAATATCAGAGATATAAGTAAAGTCCCTAATTTGAGTTCCATCACCAAATATTTTAATCGGTTCGTTTTTCATTATTTTACTGAAAAATATTCTAATTGCCATATCAGGTCGTCCTCTGGGCCCATAGACTGTGTAAAATCTAAGTGAACTAACAGGTAACTTATTTTCCCGAAAATAATAATCTGCATACATTTCACAACATAATTTTGAAACAGCGTATGGCGAAATTGGGCTCTTTGGATGGTTTTCGTCAACAGGTGTATAAATGGGATTTCCATACACAGACGATGATGAAGCTATAACTACTTTCTTAATAGCACTTTCGATAGCTTTTTCAAATATATTTACGGTACTTATAATATTATTTTTTGTAACCTTTGGAGCATTCTCAATTGAAATCCGGACTCCAGGTATTGCTGCTAAATGAAAAATAATATCAATATCAGAGTTTATATTTGTGAAAATTGAATAGTCTGTTAAATCTCCTCGAATTAGATCATAATCTTTTTTAATTTCATAATTTTTCGTTATTTCTAAAAGGTTTTTTTCAGTCTCAGAGCTGCTAAAATTATCTATAACTAGCACATAATTAGAATTACTAATTAATCTTTCAAATAAATGAGAACCTATGAAACCTACTCCACCAGTTAATAATATATTCTTATTTTTGATCATAATATTCTATATTTTTTTTCTTTCAAGTGATACTAGTTTTTTAATACTTTATCGATTATTATATTAGTAATTCTATGAGACGTATTCCCATCCCACATCTCAATAGATTTTCCCTTCTTATATGTATCTGATAAAATTTCATCCAAATATCGCCTTAATTGTAATATATCTTTTCCTATTAGAGTATTTGTTCCTTCTTCGATTGTAATAGGTCTTTCTGTATTATTCCTCAATGTTAATATCGGAATTTTAAGGTAAGATGCTTCCTCTTGAATTCCAC
>Ga0114923_10003672_pt1 | contig 10342 bp, 5 predicted proteins | sample SumtaG_FD_89578 | JGI IMG/M metagenome (GOLD analysis project Ga0114923, IMG submission 89578) | Deep subsurface microbial communities from Indian Ocean to uncover new lineages of life (NeLLi) - Sumatra_00157 metaG | ecosystem: Environmental > Aquatic > Marine > Oceanic > Sediment | place: near...
GAAAAATTTATCAAAACTTCTCGATTTATTAGCAACAAAATTGGCACCTATCAGAAAGATGGCGGCTTGAAAACATAAAATACCAAATTTAGACACAAAACTTTTGAGAAAGGGCACTAGTTATAATCGTATTACTTCCGAAAAAGAGGAAAATAGAATAGTGAGCGCAGATATTAATACTATTTTCAAGTCTTTGTTGTTTAAAATATTTGACTTCAAATGCCGGGAACAACCTGGGGAAGAAAAAAGGGACAGTCAAGAATGCCGCTCTAAATCACCCGCCATAAAGAACACAAAAGGATTACGGGTTACGAGTTGGGAGGTACGGATTAAAATTCCGGAAACAGTCAACATTAATTGGGCCTTTAGGCTCTTCACCCCGCAACCAGAAACACTCGGCAAGCAACACGCAGCGGATGCCGCCAAATTTTTTTGAATTTGGCGATGGATTTGGAAAACTATTTGGTGTTGAAAAAAGCAGCCGGAAGTATTATAATATACTCATGGGTAAAGACAAATTGAAATACAAACAAAAGGTTGCCTTTATTAACAGGGAAAGTGAATTAACGGATTTGATAAGTTTCATAGACAAAGAACCATCGGAAATCCTTTTTATCCACGGTCCCAAATCTTCCGGTAAAACAACACTGCTGTATAAATTCCTGGAACAGACGGAAAAAGAACAAAAACTGGATGTAAAATTTCTAAACCTCAGGAAAATCTACAAAGATAATGTAAATTATAAAGATTTTATCAAGGTGTTTTTCAATGTAGTGGATAAGGATAAAAAAGAAAAGAAAGAAAAATTATCAGCCGCTGTAAATGTCGGGTTCTTTAAAATAAACTCGGAGATCGAAAGGAAAATCCAGGAAAGGAAAGCCGACCCTTTTAAAGTGATGGAAAACGAATTTATTCGCTTAGGTGAAAAAGGAATCAAGCCCATATTAATCATAGACGAGCTCCAGGCATTGGATAAGATTTATTTGAATAACGGCAGGGACCGCCAATTAATCATTGAGCTGTTCAACTTCTTTGTGGCCATGACCAAAGAGTCTCACCTGGCCCATATCATTATTGCCTCTTCCGATGGATATTTCATCAACCAGGTATTTACCGACAGCCGCTTGAAAAAAACATCGATCTTTTACAAGGTGGACTATCTAACGAAAGAAGATGTGATGGAGTGGTTGCTGAACCTGGAGAAATATTCGAAAATAACCGATTATACTCTTACAAAAGAAGATGCGGAAAGAATATGGGACACCGTAGGCGGAAGTATGTGGGAAATCCAGGAAATCTTGTGGATGCTCTTCCGACATCCCCTTGAAGAGGTCATTGCATCCTTTATGGAAAAAATGAGGAGTTTAATTGTCGATTATGTTGTGAAACCGGAACAAAAAGCAATAGAAAAATTGCTTCGCCGGTTTATTGACAGTTACCAGTTACCTAAAGAACAAATCACGTCGGAAGATGAAACGTTATTACGGGAAATGGTGCGTCAGAACATTCTTTATTTTGATCCCACCAAAGCGACCTATTATCCGCAGGGGATGAGTTATCATCACGGTATCCGGTTATATTTCCGGAAATGATGTTTTTTTTGCGGCATATTATGACCGTGTCTCAGTCAAACGAGCCTCTCCGGGAGGTAACATCACCTCTTTGTTAGCCGAGCACACCTCCCTGGTGAGGTAACGTCGTCTCTTTTTCAGTCGATTATGCTTGGTTAAGAGCTAGTACCGGTTCTTTTTGATCCTTTCACATCTTCCTTTTAATCCCGGAAGGGGGAGAAAAATCCCGGGTTCCATCAAAAAACAGGAACCCGGGGTGCTGAAAATTATTTTTCAGCTTCTTCCTGCGGCGGAGTTGCCGGAGTTGGCGTTGGTTCTTCTTTAGGTTCCTCTTTAGAAGAACGTTTTCTCTTGTAGTGAACGCCCATATCCCTGGCAATATCCTCCGCAATTTCGTCGCCGGCCCTGGCCGACGCTTTAACGGAATTGTAATACAACCGCGCTGTCTGGAAAGCTTCAGCTTCCGCCAGCAAGGCCGTATCGTTGACCTTATCGGAAATCAGTCCCATTTTTTTCTCTACTTTCCGCATCCATTCGGCTAATTCGACATCCTTTTTGAACTCTTCAAAAAGGGTATGTCCCGTGAAAGATAAGAGGGTTTGACATTAAACTTACGGGCAATACCCGCCACTGTTAGGGACCCGATTTTTTCAGCCGGGCATCGTTCGATCAATAGTTTGACTGCGTAGTAAAGACCTTTTTCTTTCATTGTTCATTGTTCCTGGTTTAAGGGCCGTTGTTTTAATGCAATCTTTCACCATATTTTTTCACGGATTTCAAATAATTTCTCAAATAATCAACAATTTTAATTTTTTTTTTAGCCGCAAAGATCATGAAGAGTCACAAAGAAACAAAAAAGTAAATTTTTTTCCCGTTGACTTTCCAGGGGAATTCGTCTAAAATAAATTTATGATAAGCAATAAAAAACCGCCGGATGAAGCAAGGCATTATTAAAAATGTTAAGCATAAGGAGGTGATATGCAAAATACCTATACCGCTGTTGTAAAAAAATCAAGATTGGTGGATAGGATGAATCGAGGAAATTCCAGGGGTGAATTGCCAGAAGCACACAAGGTAGGAATTAATAGACACGATGTGGTTTACCCTGAAAGAGGCATTTTTGTAAATATCTGGGTATCTCCCGGATAAAATGAAGGTAGATGATTGATTCATGAAAGATAGTAGTATTTACGATCTGTTTATCAGCTATGCACACCTGGATAACCAACCGATAAGCAAAGACCGGAAGGGATGGAGATCAAATTTCCATTATTCTCTAGAATTTACATTTATTTTAGCAATCCTGGTTTTTGGACTGGTTTTTCTTATTCCCCAAAACCTGTACAGCCAAAATAACGGCTTCAAATATCTCAAAAACTACAGCTATGAAGAGTATGATCATACCCCTCAAAATTGGGGCATAGTTCAGGCTCCAAACGGTATCATCTATGTTGCCAACCAAGGTGGAGTGTTGGAATTTGACGGTGTTTCCTGGAGGATCATCGGCATACCTGAATACGCCCCTGTACGTTCAATAGCCATCGATGAAACCGGGACCGTCTACATCGGGGGGACCAATAAAATCGGGTACCTGGCCCCGGATGGAAACGGTACGCTGCAATACCAATCATTGGTAGACCGACTGGAGAATAATGAGAAAAATTTCTCTCATGTATGGAGCACCCATGCCACCAAAGACGGTGTATATTTCAGGACTTTGAAATTCCTTTTTCATTGGGACACAAAAAAGATAAAAAAATGGTCTACCCCCCATTATTTTTGGAGTTCCTTTATATGTAACGGGGATCTTTTTGTTCACGAAAAAAACAGGGGCCTTTTGAAAATGGTCGACGGTTCGTTACAATTACTGCCTGGGACTGAACCCTTTGCAGGGGATAGGATTTATTTGTTGGCCCCATATCATAAAGATAATGCCCGGGAATTGATCATGGGAATCCGATCAAAGGGGTTCTACCTCTATGATGGAAAAGCAGTGAAACCTTTTCCTACAAAGGTAGATGATTATTTAAGAGAAAATAAGTTATCCCATGGTATCCGGATCTCTTCCAGTGATTTTGCCCTGGCAACTATCAACGGAGGCCTTGTTATAATGGACTCCAACGGAGGTCTGAAAGACATTTTCGATAAATCTTCCGGCTTGCAGGATAACACTATATACCATATTTTCGAGGATACCCAGGGGAACCTGTGGTTGTGTCTGGAAAACGGAATATCAAAAATCGAGTATGCATCGTCCATTTCCATATATGATGAGCGCTCGAATTTAAAGGGGATACCTTTATCGGTGGTCAAGCAGCAGGGTGATTTATATGTGGGAACCACCAATGGTTTATTCCAGCTTGAATCTTCTTCAAAATTTCGCCGGATTCCCGCTGTATCCAGCCCCTGCTGGAGTCTCTATTCAACAGCAGATTCGCTTCTAGCAGCCACCACCGAAGGAGTCTTCCAGGTTGCAAAGAATTTCAAAAAAAAGGTTATTGGGACACCCTCTTACATATTATTTCCCTCACCTCATCACCCGGGCCTTACCTGGTGTGGAACATCTGAGGGATTGGCGGTCCTATCATCAAAAGACGGAAACTGGAAGGGAGAAGGCCGGCTTTCAACAATCAACCAGGAGGTAAGAAGCATTGCCGAAAATAAAAGTGGGAATTTATGGTTGGGAACGGTAAGCGGGGGTGTTTTCAATGTTGATTTTCCGGGAGATATCCGGGAGCCTCTTATCACCCATTACTATACCACTCACGGCTTGCCGGAGGGAGAAATCAATGTGGCCATGGCAGCAGGCCACATCGTATTTGCAACCACCAAAGGATTATTCCGATTTGATGAAAAAACAGGAAACTTTATTCCGGATCTAACGTTGGGAGATGAATTCGCAGACGGATCAAGACAGGTATTCCGGGTTGCGGAAGACAAAAAAAAACACATATGGTTTCACTCGGCATCCAGGAATTATCAAGCCATTCCCCAATCTGGCGGATATTTTAAGATCGATGACCAACCCTTCCGCAGGATTCCTACTTCTGCCCAGGTCAACTCTATCTACCCGGACCCTGATGGGAAAATTATCTGGTTCACCAGCCATAAAGGCCTGATCCGTTACGATACGACGGTAAAAAAAAATTACCGGCAAACCTTCCATACCCTGATAAGACGGGTACTGATAAATGAAAAACAGAAAAATGAAAAACAAATTTTAGGCGGTTGTGTAAGTAAAAGTAAAAGCGGTAAAGCTGGAAAGGATATCTTTCCTGTTATTGAATACAGGGAGCGAAATCTCCATTTTGAGTTTGCCGCACCTTTCTTCGAGGCTGAAACTGAAACGAAGTATCAATATCTTCTGGATGGATATGACAGCGATTGGTCTGTTTGGAGTAAATATCCAAGGAAGAATTATACCAACCTGGACCCCGGGCTGTATTCCTTCCGGGTGAGGGCAAGAAATATTTATAATCACCTGGGAGAGGAAGATGTATTCAAGTTTAAGATTTTGCCTCCCTGGTACATGACATGGTGGGCATATTTGCTTTATTTAGGGTTTTTTTTACTTTTGATGTTTCTTGTTGTAAAATGGCGTTCCCATAAGCTGGCTCGCGATAAAAAAAAGCTTGAACACACCATAAAAGAACGAACTCAAGAAATACAGGAGAAGAATAAACAATTAAAAGATCAGTCCGAAAAACTGCAAGAGATGGATAAAGTAAAATCCCGTTTTTTTGCTAACATTTCCCACGAGTTCCGCACACCCTTAACCTTGATTATGAGTCCGGCGGAGCAGATGCAATCGGAGGTCAAGAACAAACACCACAAGGAAAAACTAAAAACCATGCTGCGCGGTTCCCAGCGCCTGCTTACCCTCATCAATCAATTATTGGACCTGGCAAGAATTGACAGCGGTAAGCTGAAATTGCAGGTGACCGATCAAAATATTGTGTCTTTTTTAAAGGGTATATTGGCATCTTTCTATATACTGACCCAACAAAACCAATTGGCCCTGGAATTTCAATCGGAAGAAGAGGAAATCCCACTCTATTTCGATCCCCCCAAAATGGAAGAGGTCATTCATAACCTTTTAATAAATGCCGTTAAATTCACTCCTCCCGATGGAAAGATCACGGTTTCCGTATTTAGAGACCAACAAGAGTCCACAGCAGAAGGGGTGAAACTTAAACGCTATGTTAAAATATCGGTACGGGATACAGGAATTGGGATTTCCCAGGAACAAATCACACATATTTTCGATCGTTTTTTTCAAGCAGAGAATCTCAAAGTAAAGAGCCATAAAGGTACCGGGATCGGTCTGGCCTTAGCAAAAGAGATCATACAATTGCACCATGGCACCATAGATGCCCACAGCCAGGAAGGAGAAGGAACGGAATTTGTTATCCGTCTGCATATGGGAAGTGAACATCTTAAACCCAACGAAATCGCGGACCCCTCCGCTGCTCCGTACAAACCCCAAAAAGACAAAGAAATTGAAACCCTTTATATGAAAATGGAAACGGAAAAGCAAACCGAACAGAAAAATGACATAGACAAAATGGAAGAAGGAGAAGAGGACATCGACGATGAAAAACCGGTCATCCTGGTTGTAGAGGATGATGCCGATGTCAGGAAATATATTCGCGACCCGCTGGTGGAATCACACTATACGGTGGTGGAAGCTGGTGACGGGAAAGAGGGGATTGAAAAGGCCCTGAAGATCATCCCGGATTTGATCGTCAGCGATATTATGATGCCTGAACCCGATGGCTATGAATTATGCAAAACCTTAAAAGCAGATATCAGGACCAGTCATGTACCCATCGTGCTTTTAACAGCCAAAGCTTCTGAGGAGAGTATTATCCAGGGGTTAAAGACCGGTGCCGACGACTATGTGACCAAACCATTCAACTCCAAAATATTGCTCAACCGCATCAAAAACCTCATCGACCTGCGCAAGCAGTTGCAATTAAAGCTTCAGCGGGAGAGCTTGAAGATGCCCTCTGAAATTAAAGTATCCTCCCTGGATGCGCAATTTCTTAATAAATTCAAGGGAATTATAGAAGAGAATTTATCGGACGAAGATTTCAGGATAGACGATCTATGTGAGAAGCTTGGCTTGAAGCGTGCCAACTTGTTCAAGAAGATAAAAGCCTTAACCGGGGGGACCCCAAATCAATTTATCGTATCTTATCGTCTTGACAGGGGGGCTCAATTATTGAGAGAGAATTTTGGAAATGTTACGGACGTGGCTATGGCGGTAGGCTTTAATACTGCTGCTTATTTCACCAAATGCTTTAATGATAAATTCCATATGTCGCCCTCTACTTATCAGGCCTCCGAATCGAAATCCGAATCGGCCCCCGAAGTAAACCCCGAATCTCTATAAAAAAAGTCTAATCGCGATTTTTTTTACCCATCGCAATTGCCCTTTTCAAAAGGGTTTCACCGGAAGTCTGGCCGAGAATTCGGGTTGAAGGCTTCAATTACATTCTTGCGAAATACAATAGTTTATATTTGAAAAAAAATTATCATAATTGTATTCCCACAGCATCAATCACTATAAGAAGCCTTCTGGATGGCCGAAGGCCTTTATAGGCTGGGGGTGCCACCCCCCCCCACCGTAGACTATTTTGAAAGGATTATAGACTATTTTTATTGCCGCCCCCCTTCCAATCAAATAAAATGGCGACAGCATTTGATAATAAGGAGGTGAAAAATGCTGAGAAGCTGTACGGTCGATAAAGTCGGGAGCCGATTGTGGTGAACATTTATAATAAATTAACTATGAGGAAGGATTTATGAACAATCATAAACAAAAAGCGGTTTTGATATTTTGTTTTATCATATCTTTAACGATTACGCTTACATCCCAGGGCACGCCTGAGACCAGGGGATTTGATTTTGTTGTTATCGTCGACCAATCCGGCAGTATGAAAGGGGCCGCGGGCAGGGCCAGTGATGCACTGGGGGTACGCAACGATATGGTAAAACGGGCGTTTGAACTTTTAGCCACTGATGGGGTGTTGAATAAAGTGACCCACCGGTTCGGGGTTATTAGTTTCGGCAGTACAGTACGGGTGGATTTACCGCTTAGTCCAATCACTTCGACGACTGTCGACAGGCTTCGAGAGAGACTCAATCGGAATCTAAGCGATATCAGCATGGTCTATACCCACTTTACCGCCGCCTTTGAAACCACCCGAAGAATGTTTGCCGGCGATCCGAAAGCCGATAAGGGTAAGAGGATTATACTGCTGATTACAGATGGGGCCCCCTATGTTGAAGGAATTAATATGTCCTCATACAAAAGAAACCTGGAAGAATTGATTCAATCGAATTTCCCCCACCCGGATTACCAGGTTCACGTGGTAGCCTTAAATGATCCAGCCAGTAACTATTGGGACGATTACCGGGATTTCTGGAAAAAATTATCACACAACCAGGCCCGCAAACTCGAAGGCGATAAGGAACATATTTTCAACGCTTTACATGAATTGGTCGATGATATTCTCGATATCTCCAGCAACCCGGTTAAAGATAACCCGGTCATTCCACCCTATCTCGAATTGGTGGTATTCAGTATTTTTCGGGTCGATCGCAATGTACAGGTCAAGATTTTTCCGGCGGATAGCCCCGATCGGGCGTTAGCTCCCGGGGACAAAGGTGTGAATTTCATTAATGTGGGGCGGACCATTCAAACGGTGGCCGTAAAAGATCCTGCACCCGGCATATGGAGAATAGAAAAGGCTGATACGGAACCGAAAATCGACATATACATGCAGCGATTTTTTCCCAGGGGTAAATTACTTCATCCCGAACCGGGTAAATCCATCAAGCAATTTGAGAAGATTATCGTCAAATACCGGGTCGAAAATGGCAATGACCAGCCGCTTGAAGAGCTTCCCGGTTATCCCTTAACCCTGGAACTCACCCTTAGAAAACCCGATGGCAGCAGGGTACAAATGGAGATGAAGAAGTCTTCCGATTCTTCTGAAAAAAGTGTTTTTATAACCGGCGAGGCATTGGAGTGCGATCTAAAAGGAGACTATAAAACGGAAATATTGATCGGAACCAGGGATATCAAGAATCACCAGGTAACCTTATTCCGGGATCAGTGGTCAGGGTTTCAAGTGGAAGGTGCAAACCTCATTAAATGTAATTTGCTCCATCCCAAACCCTTTGAAAATATCCCACTTTTCGAGAATTTGATACTCATCCCGAAGCATATATATTTCACGTTCAAATTTATCGATGAAGATGGAGATACATTGAATTTACCGGCTTTTTTCCGGGGTTCGGAAAAGGATATATTAACCATATACGCCATGAAGGGAAACCGGGAACAGGTGGTTCCTGCAAAATTTGAGCACGGAGATAAGGGTATCCTGGTCGGCAGCCTGGATGATTTAAGGAGTTCAGGCACGCATCGATTGAGATTTCACGTCAACCCTGCTGCCGTACCTCCCAATCACACGGTGAGAATCATCCCGGACCAGTTGTCTCTTACCCGGAGTTTGACCCTGCTGCACTGGCTGCAAATTGTGATGGCAGGGCTGCTGTTGTGCCTGGTAATCGGTTTTGTGGGATATAAGTTTTTTGTAAATTTACGATTTCCCTTAAAAGGCAGGTTATGCATCGACCGTCTGGGGAAACGAACCGTGGTTGAGTATTCGTTGGCTCAAAAACGTCACCGTCTTATCTTGAAAGAATTTCCCAATGAGACAACGATAAAAAAGATGGTTATTCGGGCAAAGCGGGATAAGAGTGGAGGAATAATCGTGACCGTTATCGGGGAAAAAAGAAAAGTGCTTTTAAAAGATCGAACCCTGTACGATAGGAGTACGGCTACATTAAAAGGTGTTCCTTACGTACTTAAGTTTCGGTTGAAGTAAATATAAATCAAAAAAATGAATAGGAGGATTTGAAATGGCAAGACCAGCATTGCTTATAGGATTGGGTGGGACCGGTCAATGGGTTCTCACCTATGTAAAGAAGGAGCTCCTGGATTACACCAGGGGTGAAGGTATTCCACCGGAAGTAAGATTGATTGCTTTCGATACCACCCGGCAGATCGACGAAAAGAAAAGCAAAAGCGACAAGGATGGTCCCATCATGGTCAACGGGGTGCATCTTGACATCGATGAGTTTTATCATCTGGGTGGAAACATTGAAAAAATTGTGCGGGAGATCGCCGAACAGGGGCTGCATCCCCATATTGCCTCGTGGCTGCAGGCCAAAACCTATGTGGCCACGTTGAGTCCCGGCCAATACAACCTGGAAGACGGTGCGGGGCAGATGCGGCCCTTTGGCCGGATGGCGATATTTAAAGACCTGGAAGCAAATCCTGAAAGTTCAAGAATATTCGGCACTATCAGGGACGCGATCCAGGATATCCGAAGGGAAGTTACTGAAAAGAGAAGTTTGGAAATTTCGATTATTGCTTCATTGGCAGGTGGGACAGGCGCCGGCATGGCCATCGATGTGGCCCATATTATACGCACAATCGCGGAAGACACCATACCTTCAGAGAATTTTTTTATTCGCGGTTTTTTTGTGCTGCCCAGGGCATTTCATAATATACCGGGAGGAGATACTTCCGAGATGAGGGCCAGGGCCTTTGCTGCTATTCGTGAATTGAGCCGCTTTATCACTGTATTTGGTGACCGGGAATACCCGATGATCTTCAATCAACACCCCCAGTTTAGGGAACAATTGCAAAAACCGATAAAAAAAAGGCTATTCGATTTATGTTACCTGGTGGA
>Ga0114923_10003673_pt1 | contig 10341 bp, 7 predicted proteins | sample SumtaG_FD_89578 | JGI IMG/M metagenome (GOLD analysis project Ga0114923, IMG submission 89578) | Deep subsurface microbial communities from Indian Ocean to uncover new lineages of life (NeLLi) - Sumatra_00157 metaG | ecosystem: Environmental > Aquatic > Marine > Oceanic > Sediment | place: near...
CCGGTGTACTTTCCGGAGGTAACTCTGTAACTCTAACTTCTGACGTAACCGGAATACTTCCAATAGCCAACGGAGGAACCAACAAAGCATTAACACTCTCGCAAGGAGGTGTCCCGTACTTTGACGCAGATTCTTTTGAGGTATTAAGTGCAGGAAGCTCGGGTCAGGTATTAACCTCAGGCGGTACAGGTGCACCTACTTGGACTAGTCAATCCGGACTTGATGCAGGAACACTTGACAGTGTTGATTCGCTTTCGTTTTTAAGAAGCGATGAAACAGATGTGTTTACTTTCACCTCAGCTGCAACGACCGGAGCTACAGAGCTGGGTATTGATTTTAACATCACAGACACAGGTATCGTTCCCTCCGGTACTGATATCACTTATGGTCTTGTTCTTGATGTAACAAGAACCGGGGCAACAGGAGGAATAATTGATACTATTGGACTTGATATTAATGTGACTGCAGACGACGCAGGTACAGGAACAAGCACCGCAACAGGTCTTGACATTAATGTATCGGGGGCAGACACAAACTACGCTGCCATTATCCAAGGAGGTAATGTGGGCATTGGAAATACTACTCCCGGATATCTTTTGCAAATGGAAGCATCAGGTGGGGGATATTATGACGAAGGAACCAATGCCTGGGTTGATGTTTCGTCAAGAAGATACAAAGAAAATATAATACCAATCACGGATGCCTTAAGTATTGTAAATCAATTGCAGGGAGTGTATTTTAATTGGACCCAAGAGCATGGTGGGGCTCCGGGTTTTGGTTTTATTGCCGAGGATGTAGGTAACGTTCTACCCCAGATCGTTGGTTGGGACAAAGACAATCCGGAATTAGCCACAGGCTTAGATTATGGAAAAATAACTGCGGTTTTGGCTGAAGCAATCCAAGAACAGCAGGAAATAATTCTTCGAATGGACGGAGAAGTTGATGAACTGAATGATCAAGTTTTGATAATGTCTGCGGACGGTCAAGTATTGGGAGAGAGTATAGAGATTGATAGTGTCGGTGACGGAGAGGATGTATATGAGATGTTGACAACCATGGGAGTCGACGTAGAGGGATTGGAAGGAGATATTCTTGCTTTGACAAAACGAGTGAGTGCTTTGGAGGATGCTGATTCACCCATTACATCTGATGAATTGATAATCGCTGCCATTAAAGCTGAACTGGATCCAGTGTCCCAATGGAATTATGATGTATGGACTTTTGTAGGTGAAGCTGTCTTTAAAGCCAAAGCAACGTTTGAAAATACGGTTGCTTTTTTGTCTGACGTAAAGTTTGGGGGGCGGGTTACTTTCGCGGACCACGATATGGCCGGGTTAGCAATCATTAGGCAATCAACAAACGAAGTAAAGGTGACATTTGAGCAAGAATTTGAACATCAGCCGGTAATCACCGTTACGGCAGATAATGGTAGGGTTGCGTATTCTATCAAAGACAAGTCAAGGCAAGGCTTTACTATATATCTACCAGAAACATCAGCTCAGGATGAAAATTTCTCGTGGATTGCCCTGTCAGTCAAAGAAATCAAGACATACGAATCAAGCAGTGAAACTGCACCCGAAGCAAAACCAACTCCCACACCTGATCCGAATATCATCAACGAGGGATCCGAGGCAGAAAATAATGAATTACCATTACCTGAGCCAGGTTTGGAAACCAGAGAAGGAGAACAAGATGAACCTTCATCCTCTTTGCCTGAGCTAACCATTTTAGACACCGAGCTTGGGTACTTAAATGTTCGCTCAGAACCCAACACAGATTCAGACAAAATCGGTGAAGTGCTACCGGGTGAAACGTATGAAGTTATTACCCAGCAGGATGATTGGTACCAGATTGAATTCCTTCAAGAAGAGTTTGGTTGGGTCAATGGCAACTATGTGGAGGAAATCTAAATGAAGATTACCAAACTTCTTCTTTTTTTTCTGTTCTTTATCTCCTTAATCCTTCTATTGGGAACGTCTTCTGTTCATGCACAACAAATGGAAAGTGCAAATTTCGCTATTTCTGATGATATGTTGTTGGGGTCGATTGATGGCGAAAGCGACAATTTCAATCTATTTGGGGAGGGTAATCCCTTTGTAGGTTCTTCAGAATCTAATAATTTCACACAAAGAGGAGTGGTCATGGGACAGGCCCCTACTCCAACTCCAACTCCAACTTCTACTCCCGGACCAACTTCTACTCCTGGATATCTTGTCTGCGGTCATACTCCTTGTACTAACAACGCGTGTGCGGGAGGGCTGTCTTGTGTACTGGCCATTGATGGTAAAAAGTATTGTGCCGAAAACGATAGACTTGATGCTTGTATAGCTAATCCAAACGGTTTTAATTGTTGTAGCCGACTAAGTGTCAGCCCTCCTCGCCCTTTTGTGCCAGTGGCAGTTGGCTCACCAACGCCAACAGGACAGCCTATTGAAACAGGTCCTCCCGAGAGGGGAGAAGTAGGTGAGTCTCCTTTTGCCCAACTATCTGCCCGATTTTGGACGGTAACCGGAGTTTCACTCGCAGTCATTTTCTTTATTCTATATGCCAGAAAACGCAAGAAAAAGTAAGTATTATTTTGTCTTAATTACCTCTTCGATGAAGGAAAGGAAGATCGGGTGAGGGGAGAGAGGCCTACTTAAATATTCCGGGTGAAATTGGATTCCGACAAAGAAAGGGTGTCCTTTAATTTCTATCGCCTCCACTAATTTCCCGTCAGGGGAAGTCCCTGAAAACACAAACCCTTTCTTCTTGAAGGGATTTTTGTATTTATTATTAAATTCGTATCTATGCCTGTGCCTTTCAAATATCAGCTGTTCATTACCGCTTGACCGCTTTCCTCTATGAGTAAGAATATTTGGAACATACCATGCGCTAGACTTTTTACTTCCGTACTTTTTATAAGCCTCATATAACTTCGTACCTTTTTTCATCTTGCAAGGCCATGCCCCGAGTCTAATCGTTCCACCGTACTGTTTGTTTTTCAAATACTCTTTCTGTCCTAACATTACGTGAATAACAGGATGAGGGGTATTTTTCGTTACTTCCTCAGAATTAGCCTTATTCAAGTTGACAACGTTTCTACCAAACTCAATTGACGCCATTTGCATCCCAAAACAAAGTCCTAGATAGGGAATACCCTTTTCTCTTGCGTATTTTGCAGCGGCGATTTTTCCCTCAACACCCCGACTACCCCAACCTTGCGGAACCAATATTGCATCAACCTTCTCAAGTATTTTCTCAATTTTCTTACTACTTATTCCCTCAAGACTTTCAGAATCGATCCAAACGATCTCCGGTTTCACACCTTGATGCCAACCCGCGTGTTTCAGTGCTTCAACTACGCAAACATAACTATCCTCAAGAGTGTAATCACCCGTCTTTTGGTATTTTCCAATCACTCCAATCTTTACTTTTTTTCTTATCTTTTTCCTTTTATCTAACATTACCTTCCATTTCTTAATGTCTTTGCCTTTTGACTTAAGTTTTAATTTCTTAATAATCTTGTCATCAAGCTTTTGTTTCTTTAATAAAAGTGGAACTTCGTAGATGCTTTCAACATCCGGGTTTGAAATAATATCTGAAACAGAGAGCCCCGAAGCGAGTGCAATCTTTTCTTTTCTCTCATTATCAACGGGAAGTTCTGCCCGGCATATAACTATGTCAGGTTCGAGACCAACCGAATTAAGCATTTGAACTGATTGTTGAATTGGTTTTGACTTCAACTCTCCAATAGAAGGCGGGGCCGGAAGATATCCTACGTGAATTAATATTACGTCTCCGGGATTTTTTAATTTCAATCTTCTTAACGCTTCGAAAAATAGAAGTCCTTCATACTCTCCTACAGTCCCACCCATCTCAACTATCACTACGTCTGCATTATTTTTCTTACCCGCTTCGTACCATCTATTAATAATTTCCGGAGGTAGGTGGTGGTATGGCTGTACACATTTTCCTTTGTACTCTAAAGCCCTTTCCTTCTCTAACACAACTCTATAAACCATCCCGTTGGTTAAATAATTACTTTTATTTAACGTTGTGTTTATAAATCTTTCATAGTGACCGAGGTCTTGGTCAGTTTCAAGTCCATCGTGGGTCACAAACACCTCACCGTGTTCAGTTGGATTCATAGTTCCCGCGTCAATATTGAGATACATATCACACTTCATTGCGGTAACCTTTATTCCGCGGGAAGAAAGAAGGAGTCCTATTGAAGCTGCGGTGACTCCTTTACCTAATCCTGAAAGTACTCCACCTGATACAATTATAAACTTCACTATAAGAGACCAATATCACATTAAGAGGAGAATATGTCAAGAGGAGATGTATATGTTTTGTGCGCCTGGAGGGATTGCTCGTTCCTCCGCTTTGTTCGTGAGACGAACATGCGAAACCCCACATCTGTTCCGCAAAATATTATGTGCACCCGGAGGGATTCGAACCCCCAGCATCTGGTTCCGAAGACCAGCGTTCTATCCGTTGAACTACGGGTGCGAGTAAAACGAGCATTCGTAGTGATAACGAACAAGCTTTGCTTATCCGTTGAACTACGGGTACTCTAGTACGAATTATATCTTAAATCATATATAATTTCAGCATGTCGGATATCACGGAACAAATTGAAAGCATCGAAAAGGAGATAAGAAAAACTCCTTACCATAAGGCTACCGAACATCATATTGGAAGACTTAGGGCTAGATTGTCAAAGCTCAAAGGACAGGAAATGGAAGCTTCCAGCAAAAAAGGCGGCGGGTTGGGGTATTCTGTCAAAAAGCAAGGTGACGCCACTGTTGTTTTAGTCGGTTTCCCTTCCGTTGGCAAATCTACACTTTTAAATAAGCTAACTAATGCAAAAAGCAAAATCGCTCCCTATGCTTTTACCACCGTCACGGTAATTCCAGGCATGATGGAATACAGGGATGCAAAAATTCAAATTCTAGACGTTCCCGGATTAATTGAAGGTGCAGAAGAAGGAAAGGGGAGAGGAAGAGAAGTTATTTCGGTAATAAGAAATTCAGACTTGCTCGTAATATTGTGCGACGTAGGAAAAGTTTCTTCGTTTGAATCAATCTCAAATACTTTGGAGAGGTCCGGAATTAGGCTTAATAAAAGACCCCCCAAAATCACGATTGAAAAGAAACTGAAAGGTGGTATCAATACAATTTCGAGCTATAAGCAAGCATTCAGTGACGAAACAATAAAACAAATTGCTAAAGAATTTAGAATTCCTAATGCCGATATCACCATAAGGGAAAAATTATCAATTGATAGATTAATTGATGCATTCTCAACAAATAGAGTTTATATACCCACAATTTTTGTAATAAATAAGATAGACACGAAAAAAGGGCAAGAAAGTTTCGATGAATCGATTCATCGAAACATACTAACCATTAGTGCAGAAAAGGATATAAACCTTGTTAAAATTCGTGAAGAAATTTGGAAGCAACTTAAATTTACAAGAGTTTATCTTGTAAAGAGAGACGAAAAGCCGAGTAATAATAGTCCAATAATAATGAGGGTGGGGGATAAGTTGAGTGATGTTGCTAAAAATATCGGCGAGGAATTTTATGAAGGAAAAACAAGAGCAAAGATTTGGGGCACCGGAGCAAAGTTTTCCGGTCAAGAAGTTTCACTTTCAACAAAGGTTGCCGAAGGTATGCAAGTTAGATTTGTCTGAGGTGTTTTAACTCATCCGGTTTTAATTCGATACGCAACTCATGATTAGACAATATTTTTGTCATTCCTTTCCCGTCTTTTGGACTGATATTAACCCTTATTCTTGGGGTAATCTCAATTCCTGTCACTTCTGCTATAATCTGGTCTTTTTTGCGAGTCGTACTAAAACCAATATTTATTAGTCCATATGCTGTTTTTTCATTCCTTGTAGGATGAGGTAAATCAAGTACATCTTTCCTTCTTGGAAAGGGGTCCATCTTCCAAATTTCTAAAAACGGACTCATTTTAGATTACATAAAGTAAGTGCCCACTCTTAACTGTGTGACCCCGGAAGGAATGCTCGTTCCTCCGCTTTGTTCGTGAAACGAATATGCGAACCCCCACTATTTCGTAAAAAATTATGTGACCCCGGAAGGAATGCTCGTTCCTCCGCTATCTTTCCGTTTTCAACAGAAAGTGCGTACACATTCTAACTTCCTTAAGATGTGTCAGAGAATCCTTGCGGACTTCAATCTTTATAAGTGACCCCGGAAGGATTCGAACCTTCGGCCAATCGCTTAAGAGGCGACTGCTCTACCGCTGAGCTACGGGGCCAAAATGTATAGTTTCTTGTATTCAATAATAATTATCAATCTTTATTAAGAGCCAATAATATTACCCGGGGCCATATTTGACCTAATGGCATGTAAATTTTACCAAAAATAAGCCAAATATTCACTATTATTTGGCAGTGAGAATATTCTCGGAGATAAATATAAGACCTGAGCTTCCAGGCTCGATAGTTTTTTGGTAAATAGGAATTATATTATGAGACCTAAATCCGTCATTGATTCTCTCAACTAATCCCCTTATCCAAATTGATTGTCCAGTATTTTTTGCATAAGCGAGGCCGTATGAAAGGCCATCTTTTTTAATAATTTTGGGGAAAAGTAGTGCAATTACTTTTAAAGCACGGTTTTGTATTGGATTACCTTTTACTTTTTCAATTTTTTGTACTTCATAATAAAACTCATAAAATTCCCCTTCTATGTCCTTCCAGGAGAAAATATCAAAAGGCGATTCCTGATAGTTAAGAATAAATGGAGTAACTGCGACGATTCTCTCATCAGCTAGCCAGATATCTTTATAAGCAGTAAGAAAACGATCTGAAAGCCTTGAGGGTTTTAAATTTCCATTTCTTCCATTTTTACTATGAATCCACCCTGTTTCAGTTATGAAAACGGGAAGATCTCTTTTAAACCCGAGGTTTTTTAGTAAAGAAAGTTCCCATTCGTATGTTTTAATGCTTAACCGACCATTCTTGGTTGCAAGTGCGGAGAAATTAGGATTGGGATATGAATGACTGCTCCATCCATCAATATATTCAAAAACGTTTTCATTTTCATTTACCATTTTTTGCAAATATTGTGCTTCATCCATATGAATTGCGTCAGTTGGGGCTGAAGCGTCAAAACCGGCAGGAAGTATAAAGAAATCATTGGAAACTTCTTTTAATTTCTTTGAAAATTGATAGAGGTAATTTGAATACTCCTCGGGATTAAGTTCGTTACCCCATTCTTTTGCATGATTAGGTTCATTTCCAATAACTAAATATCTATTTTTTGTTACCCAGTTCAAGTTATCAAGAAAAGATACCCAACCGTCTATTTCATCAAACGATGGTTTTTCCCAGCCACCGTTTTGCGGTCTTGTTGCAATTCTCAGAATAGGAATTAAATGGTACCTTCTCATTTTATTGAAAGATTCCTGCCATTTTTGAGTATTTCTGTCGTCCTTCCTTATAACGATAGTCACATATCCCCAGTCTCCACCCTTGGAGTTAACCAGTTTCGCTGCCTCTTCTAAATCGTTTTCGTCATGGATATGGATGCCAAATATATTGTTTTTAATTTCTTTTGGTTTTCCTGAGGCTTTTGTACCTATTGGGTGCAAGATGAGCAAGGATAAAGATATTATAAATATTATTAAAATTTTCATTTGTAGACATCTTACCACTTGAGTGTAATTAATGTTTCTTATACAAGCTAATTTTGATATAATTTACACTGCACTTTTATTTTTAGCGTTTGATTTGATAATTACTATTTATACTGTTCAAATGCGCAAAAACAAACTTGTCGAGTCAATTGTTAGTTAAAGTAAACTCAATTTGAATTATTGACGAGAATAATCATATTTAATTAACATGACTAGTTTATATATGCCGAAGTGCTGGAATTGGCAGACAGGCACGCTTCAGAAGCGTGTGCACTTATGTGCGTGTGGGTTCAACTCCCACCTTCGGCACTCGTCGGAATTCGGTAAGCACTTTCGTTTCAGAATAAATCGGAAACATTCAGTATTTTACCGATTCCTCCTCTCAATACCGCATTGCGGTATTGTAAAATTAGAGACAAAATCTCTTAGAGATTTTGAGAGGAGAAATAAGGGAGCGATAAAGATTCAATTCTTTTTGAAGATTGAGTCGCATAAAGCGTACTTAATTTTGACGAGCGCGGGTGCTGGAATTGGTAGACAGGCAGCGTTGAGGACGCTGTGTTCGTAAGAGCGTGGAGGTTCGAGTCCTCTCCCGCGCACATAAATTAGGAAGAGTCCTCGATTTCATTGTCATTAGACAAAGAGCGAGTCCTCTCCCGCGCACATAAATTAGGAAGAGTCCTCGATTTCATTGTCATTAGACAAAGAGCGAGTCCTCTCCCGCGCACATAAATTAGGAAGAAGGATTACACAAGATTAGTGGCGTTTTACATGTACACTTGGATGGTGGTAACTTGGACCGTCATACTGATGGATATTCTAAGGGAACTCAATTAATAATCGATAGAAGATTATATGAAGTTACAAAAGAAGAACCTATGTCCCGAAGTAAGCATCCAAACGTAAATAGTTATCCAGCCAACCAGGCGGTTAATTATCATTTAGTCGGAATAAAAATAAGAGATATTATGGTCGGTTAGCTCAGTTGGTAGAGCGTACGGTTTACATCCGTAAGGTCACAGGTTCGAGCCCTGTACCGACCACAAAAAGTTGTTGGTCCAGTTCTCGATTTCATTGTCATTAGACAAAGAGTGAGTCCTCTCGGGTTCACAAATAAAAAATTGTAGAATAAATTAAAATGAATAATGCGATAATTATGAGTTACAAAGAAGTAATTGAAATAATTGATTTACAAGCTAAACTAGGAATGAATAGGAATTCAAGCTTTGACAGGGAAGAAGGACATCCTCAAGTAACAACCAGGGATGCTATCAGATTCAATTTGATATTGAAGAAGCTTGAGAGAGGTGAAATTAATTTAAAAGAATTTGAAAATATTTCACCCGATAAACAAAGAGGTTAAGCTTGCCGAGGTAGCCTAGGTGGTCATGGCGCGCGCTTGAAGAGCGTGAGATCCGGGTTCGATTCCTGGCCTCGGCACACGTCGAAGCTAGACGAGTGCTTTTGTCTCTTGTAAACTAGAGACTTCAGCTTTAAGTCTGCTTCTCCTCTCAAAATCTCTTTGCGATTTTGTATATTACAAAATTACGGAGTAATTTTGAAAGGAGCAATAGATAAGCGATAGTATCTTAAGCGAATAGCTTTCAGATACGAATAGCGTGTCGAATTGCGACGCGCGGGAGTAGCTCAGTGGTAGAGCGTCTCGTTGCCAACGAGAAGGTCGCGAGTTCAATCCTCGTCTCCCGCTCAGGAGTACTTGAGCAGGTTATCGATTATTGATTTCATTGTCCTTTGGACAAAGTGCAATCCTCGTCTCCCGCTCACGTTGAAGATAGACTTTTGCTTTTGTAAAAAATGGTTATTTTTTGCTTCAGCTTTAAGTTTTCTTCTCCTCTCAAAATTGCTATGCAATTTTGAAATTTAACAAAAACACTTAGTGTTTTTGAAAGGAGGAATAGCCAAGCGTTAAGATTTGAATTTCCAATGAAATTGAAATCGACAAGCGAAGCTTATTCCGACGCGCCCTAGTAGCTCAATGGATAAGCTCAACAGCTTGTCAATTTCGCTTACTGGTGCTCACGACACTCGCCCTAGTAGCTCAATGGATAGAGCGACTCCCTTCTAAGGAGTAGGTTGGAGGTTCGAGTCCTCCCTGGGGCACTCACTTTGTTCGTTACCATTGATGCCTTTCTGGCACAGATTAATGAATTTACTTTGTGTACGCACTTTCTGTTGAAAACGGAAAGATAGCGGAGGAACGAGCAGTCCTCCCTGGGGCACTCAAGTATTTATTAATTGACCAGGTAGTCCTCTCTGACACATTTCAAAGATTTAAATTATGTGTACGAGTCCTTCCTGGGTCACACGTCGGAACTCGGTTAGTACTTCCGTTTAAGTTTCAAGCTTGAACTTTCAGTTTCACACCGGTTCCTCCTTTAAAAATTGTGAAGCAATTTTGTTTAATAAAATATGAAGTCTATACTACTTAATCTCTACAGATTCGTCTTTTGCCGAAAAATATTTTATAAATTAAACACTCATATTTATAAATTGTCTTTACGGGGGATCGGCGTACTCAACTCCGAAGGGCCCGAGATAACAGGAGAGCAATATTTATTCGAAAATATTTTACGGGACCACGATATAAAAATTGTTTTCGATATCGGTGCAAACACCGGAGGCTACTGCCTACAATTAAAAAAATATTTTCCTAAAGCAAAAATA
>Ga0114923_10003674_pt1 | contig 10339 bp, 8 predicted proteins | sample SumtaG_FD_89578 | JGI IMG/M metagenome (GOLD analysis project Ga0114923, IMG submission 89578) | Deep subsurface microbial communities from Indian Ocean to uncover new lineages of life (NeLLi) - Sumatra_00157 metaG | ecosystem: Environmental > Aquatic > Marine > Oceanic > Sediment | place: near...
GATATTTAAAACTTCATCATATATTTTTAGAGTCGACGCAGCACTTATAATATATGATGAAGTTTTAAATATCGGTGAAAATGAACGCTACTTTGGTAAGGATATTAATATCAAAGAAATGATTGAGAATAGAGGACAAAGTTATTCAGGAAAATATGTACTAAAAGTATCATATGCAAGTTATCCTCACGGTGAATTAACGCTTGAAACATTTCAGATATCTGTCAATCGTTATTTAGATCCTACTGATAATGATTTTGATAATGACGGAATATTAGACGGTATTGAAACAGAATTGAAAGTTAAGGGGATTAATATAGAAGAATATTCAGACCTATTAAATATAACAGTAGACAAAAATTCAACCACTTACGATAGATTTAGGTTTGGAATTGATGATACTGGTATAATTAACGATGCTAATATATATTTCAGCATAGAATCTAACGATACACTATTAGGAAATGGAAGTGTTGCGGTAACAGTTATTCAGGATGAATTAGATAACCGCGTAGAAGATAAATTGATTTATTACTCTAATATTTCATTTTCGACTAATGACAATTTTCTCAATAATTATCATATTGAACCAATTGGGTATTATCCATATAGTCATTCGGGAATATATAATGTTATTATTGATATTTATTCTTCAGATGAAAATGATGTGTTTAATGTAATAAATAGGGAAATTCAGACTGATGGCTATAGAGATGCTACATCTACAGACACTAGAGCTTGGATTACTCAACCTGATTTAGCAGATACTGACCATGATGGTTGGTCAGATTATTACGAAATTAACAGAGCTGAACAAACTAATCCCTTACAATGGGATACTGATGGTGATGGAGTAAAGGATTCAAAAGATATAGAACCACTTTATGATATTATCCTCGAGGTTATGTTAGACGAAGGTCATATCGGAGACTTACCAGGATGGTATGTATTAGTTGAAAATCGTCCAATTATGCAAATGACGGCATCTTTTTACCAAGATGGTGATTATGTTACATTTATCACCACCCATAGAAGAGGTTCTAAAGGTACTGAAGAAGCGGGATTATTAAAACTGAAATATAAAGGAACAGCCGAATTTGGACATAAATACTATATTCCAATTGAAGATGATGTTAACCAGTTTAGATTGTATGTTAGTTTATGGGATGAAGGACTTGGTGGTAAAGATGTTTTTTGGGATACATTAAAAATTACATATGGTTATACTTTTAATGTGCGTCAGATGGCACGTGATATCCCTAAAAGCGTGAAAGGAACATCGGGTGATAACTGGGTTCAATTTGAGCTTACTAAACGAGGATTAAATCGAGTTAATACAATTGCAGTATATAGGAACACAACACTATTTAATGGTCATTATAACCAACCCAGTAGAATGCATATATTTCATATAAATGTAACTGATATTGCTCCTGGTAGTTCTCCTTTTGAGGGAAAATACTATATTAGTATTTCTAAGACCAAGCCTGGGGAGAATGTGCTTTTAATTCCAACAAGTGTATATTCCAAAACTCTTTTAAGTCAACTTTTTCAAAATGAAACTGCATTACAAAGTTCATTCTTGTCAAATGGAGAATTTATTTCATTGGATAGAGAAAATCTTCCAGAGACAGCATCAAACAATATTGAAGTTATTTTTGAAATTTCCTGTACTCTAGCTCAAGCAGAGGAAATCCTCTACTTAGCCACTTGGGGTTTAGTAAATGAGACTACGGGAGAGATCGGATTGATTAATTTTTATTCAAGCACAAAAAAAGATAATTTCAGAGCTGAAATGATGAACTTGCATCCAGATATTCTTCGATTGATTCCATTATTTTTTACCTATAGGAATTCTGCACAAGGCTCAATGCCAAAAGAAGCTGGAGAGTGGTGGGCAGATTTAGTTATATCAATTATCGTATTCGTAATTCTATTCGTTAAAGCTATTAAAGATTTAATTGTAAGTTACATAAAGGCAAGAATAAAAGCATTTTTAACTCTTTTAGTTAATATCCTTCGAGTTATCTTATTTATATTAATTTGGGCTATGTTTCTCATTGCTTGGGGGATAGTTTTTCTATTATATTTTTTGGCTACTCTACCTCTGTTGGCCTTTCAATTAAAATATACGGGTGATTATAAATGGAATAATAAGTCTGAGGCTACTCTACCAAACATCTTCGATGTTACTCTAGGTTTTAATAGAGTGGATGTTTACAATGATTTTATGGGATTTAAACTCCCTACTCTTAGATCATATATAGACCTTGATATTTATTTATCTAACTTACCTATAGGTGATATGGATGATGTCGGAATAGCATTTGAATTCAGATATAACTTTCTCTTGATGGAAATTGAAGTCACTGAATGGCCTGTCGAAGAAAATATATGGGGATCTGATGACGATATCGGACAGCTTCTCATTCATTTTGGAAATACAATGGCTTTATGTGGAGCTATCTTTAGTGTTATAGGATCTGTATTAGCAGTTTCAGATCCAGTTACTAGTAAAGGAAAAGTGGTTGGGTCAATAGCAGCTCTTATTTTGGGCATAATTGGCTTTTCAGCGAGTTCAATTTTGCCTGCACAGGAATATGATAAAGAGGAAGAATTTTATAAAGGCGTTGGATTTGGATTAATATTATCTGGAGTTGTAGCTATGAATTCGAGAAATTGGAGAGATGAGTTTGATGGTGATGATGCAGAACAAGTTGGTCAAGCAGTAAAAAAAGCAAAGAAGCATTATACTAAGATTAAGAGATTTCTCAAATGGATAATAGGCTACTCTGTTGGAAAAATCTTTAGTGAAAGTATTTTTGTACAAATTGGTTTATCACTTTCAGTCGGTATTTTCGCTTTAAAAGCGGGAGCTCTAACGTTTTCCTTCATTGTCGATGAGACCACGCGTCAAATCGCCACATATGGTACTGGTTTTGTATGTTTCATAATAGGTCTTGTGTATCTAACGATGGGATTTTCTGAAGATGAATAAGAAATTGTTTTATTTATTTATTTCAAAATTGTGAATACGAGAAATTGAAGAGATAATAATCAAAAAAATGATTAAGTAAATAAAAGGTATTCAGATAAAAACTTTTATTAATGACAATGGTGTAAATAAATGTATGGGTATATCCTAAAAAAAATAAAAAATTAGTGATGTGAAGAAAATGAGAATTACGAAAGTCGGTTTTTTATGTGGATTATTAGGAGCAATCATTATGATTACATCTGAAATAATTCTCGGCTTGATGACTGCATTTCTGTTTCTTCTCCTTGCAATGGGGGCAACTGGTCCAGGTTTATATGATTTAGGACCTATGCCCGTCACAATCTTGATTTCATTTGTTTTAGGTGTTATTGTTTTAAGATATGTTATTAAATCAAAAAAGGGTAACAAAAGGGCTTTTTTGATTGTTCTGATCATAGGAATTTTTGCCGCAATAGGAGTATTTATTCCCATACTTCCAGCCAGAATTTTAGATATAGGTGGAGGAGAGACTTACCCTGCTCCAGCTGTTTTTTTAGTAAATTCACTACTTTACATCGAACCTTACCTCTTAATAAACAGTGGATTACTTGGGTTGTTAACATTTACTGAAACAGGCTTGGAAGATTTAGAAGACATAGAAGCTGATGATTATAGTTTACTAAGTACTTAAAAATAGTGAATTAACCAATCCTTAATTTAATGTAAATCAAGCTTAGCAGTCCTAACACATTTTCGGTATTAGAAATTAAATTTCTTAAAATATAAAATTAGTTTATACGGTTTTACTGATAACGGTTTCATAAAAAATAAGATATAAATTAATTAAAAAGAATTCTTAATCTTCCTGTTTGGGTTCTTGCCCCTTCTTTAAAATCTCATCAAGTTGAGAGCGATCTTCATCGCTCATTTTCGACATCGCTTCCATGTTTTGCTTCATTAAATCCATCATTACCTTCTGCGATATTAATTGAGTCAAAACAGGTAATGCAATCCTCATACGCGTCAGTTCGTAGAACATTTGTTTCGCTATATCTCTCATGTCTTTTAATTCCTCTTTAGTTATCCCTGCTTCACCAACTCCTGGGCATTCTACATCAACAACAGTGAAATTTTTTCCATCAAATTCTAGAGGATAAGTCCTACAACTTAGAGGTCGGTTATCATATACCAAACATTCTTTTTTCTCTTTGTTATATAGAGAACATTTGACATCTAGTAAATCTTCTAAAGGAATAGATCCAAATGGATCTCGTGGTTTTTCTTCTTCCCCTTCTTTTGGAGGCGGCGGTAAAGGTTTTAATATCAAATCAGTTCCTCCATCTGGTTTATTGTATATGTCCAAATATGGCATAAAATTGGCAACAACACCATTCCTAGCCCAAAGTTCAAGATCCCAAAAAGTTATGGGTATCGGTCCACGACCTAAGCAGCATTTATCGCTTCGAGTACATTTAAATGTGAATTTTGTTTTTGCTTCTTCTGCATCTATTTTAGTATCAGGCTCCCCCTTTTCAGATTCTTTTTCCTTTTCTTCTTCTTTTACTTCTGGTTTTTCATCATTTTTATTATTTTCAACCATAACAAACACTTAAAAAAGTTTTTTTTGTTTTTCAATTTAAAGAATTAATCATTGAAAAAAACTTTTCTTTTTTTTTGATAAATTGAAGGCAAAATTGTGAAATACTTGATCTCGTTTTCAATTATTTATAATTACCAATTTAAAGGCTAACTATATTGAATTAAACAAATAATCTTAAATATCATCAATTTTTACCTTTTTTATCACATCTACTAAGTACTTATTCTAAAATCAAATCATCAGAGTTAGGAAAACACTATTATGAAAGTCTTAATCGCTAACAGATATCTATTGTGGCTAATTTTATCATTCTTACTAATTTTTAGCTTTTTTCTTAGCATGTTTTTGTTTGTTTCGGCTCTAGAAATAACTATCGTTGTCATTGTAGTGTTAATTATCTCAATTAGTAGCCAAATTCTTCTGATTTTAAATTTTGTAGGCGATAGATTAGAAAATCGAATGAAAGTTGGAATGTTAATTACACACTCCCTTAATTTATTTTTTGCAATTCTCATAGGTTTTTCTATAACAGTAATGGAGTCTGATTTTAAGTATAACTTAGGCATTGTTATGATTCCGTTACTTGTAATATTAAGTCTTGTTATAACTGATAAATATCATAACGATATGAAGGATCCGGACCAAGTACAAGAAGAAAATCCAAAAGAAAAATCAAAAGGATCAAAAAGACCCGTAATTGAATTTGAAAACAAAAAGTACGAATTCTCATTAAATTCTTTGATAATATTCGCAATTGGCACACCTCTTTTAGCAGTAATCATTTATTTCTTCTTTGATATTGAGGCTCAGTTTTGGCTACATGAAATAGTTGTAAAACAAACTATCTTTTTCCTTAATTTATTTTTTAATATGAATGTATCTACTAACTATGTGCCAAGTGGAATTTATCACTTTAGTTTTATTTTTAATAGCGGTAGCATTAGTGGTACCCCGCTAGGGAGCATTTATTTTGAAACTTTTTGTACAGGTATTCAAGCCATCTGTGTGTTTGCGGGAATAATTATTTGCACACCTCACTCCAAAGATAAACGCACCAATAGTGATATAATTTGGAGAAAAGCTAAATCATTAATTATGTCTTCCGTAATCTTTTACGTGGTTAATATCATTCGAATGTTAATCCAAATAGAATTATATTATCTTGGATATCCATGGGAAAGCATCCATGTTTCGATCAGTGCAGCAAGTAGTTTCATAGCTGCTATTATTATTCTCTTACTTCATAAGTGGATACCTGAATTCATTATTAGTATCATATACATTGGCACCTTAATTAGCAACAAAATAAAACGAGTAAGAAAGCCCAAAGAATAGTAATAAAATTTTAAAAATACCAATTGTTCAGTTGTTCAATAACTAAAAATTATACAGATCATTATGCTAAATTTTGAAAGAGAACAAACGGTAGCTAAAATCGATAATACATCCATTGGAGGTCAGCCTGGTGAAAATCCCGTAGTAATGGTTGCCACCGTTTTTTATACTAATCACGCCGCTTTGCTTGATGAAAAAACTGGAAAGATAGATAAACGGCTCGTGGAACAAGAATTAAACGAATTTTCTGAAATTATTGAAGAAACAGGGATGCAAGGAATAATAGATGTAGTTGGAGGGTATCCAGAAGCCTTGCTAAAACAATGCGAATTCATCGCAGATACGGTTGATTACCCGTTCTTAGTAGATGGATTAAACGATAGTTCCCGAATTCCCGCAATGGAAGGATTAAAAGAAATAGGATTGTTGGACAGAGCGATCTTAAATAGTATTGACGAAGCTACGAGCGAGGAATCTTTGCAAAAGTTGAAAGCGATTGGTGTGAAACACGCTGTATTGTTAACTTTTGGGAATCGCTATATATTTCCCCAAAAAAAAATCGAATTTTTAAAAAATGTATTGATTAAAAAAGCGCAAAGCGCTAATATAGAAAATATATTAGTAGATACTGCGGTTTTAGACTTACCTTCAATCGGGATAAATGTTGAGACGACAAGGTTAGTAAAATCAGAATTAGGATTACCAACCGGATTTGCTCCTGCTAACGCAATTTATGGTTGGGATTTTGTGAAAAAATATGGTGACAAAGCGAGATGTGGTGGTATCGCCTCTTTGATGGCTTACTGTGTCAATGCAGGGAGTGATTTTGTGTTATTTGGACCCGTTAAATTCGCAAAGTGCATTATTCCCTCAATGGCTCTGATTTCCGGTGTTAATTCTTATTATAGAAAACGGATTTTGAGGAAAAATATATCAGACCGAACTCCATTGAAGCACATTTTTTAATGCAATCTTTCAAAATATGTACCTCAAAAGTAAATCTTGCGTGCGGTTAAGAAAATCTTGAAGATTTTGGTTTATGATCTCTTTTTTGTTTTCATTATCTATTAAAAATAAAAGATATAGCTCATAGCTTACGATTTCGACTCGCTTTAAAAAGATTATGGAGTCTGAAACTCTAAAAATTGCTTCTTCCTTCTCAGACATTTTAAAATTGTGAAATATTTTGAATAGTGTAGTAAATTGTGGCGCGATAACCGAAAAAATATTAAGTAATTCTTCAGATTTCTGCATTTTAGCAATAATTTTTGCTTCAGTTGTAAAGTATTCTGCCAATACTAAGCCATCGCTACTTAGAAGGAGTGCTAATGATGAACCTGTCAGATCAGAAAATTCCCTAAGATTTTTTTCAATTAAATTCTTATTTGGGCTCAATTTTGCTATGCCGGATGAAAAAGCTCTTAAAATTGAAAAATTTCGAAGATGCTTGTTATATAAATTTCAGGACTTCCATTAGAAGATAACTTTGTTAATTCTTTTTCAAGACCCGATATATTAGATTGAATGTCATCAGTGGTAACAATATCAGAATCTCCTTTGGAAAATATATAAATTATTGGAGTTTTCTGGTCCAATTTTTTTAAGGCTAATTTAATTCTTTTTAGATAATTCAAGCTTTCGCTAAATCTCTCCTCATCTTTAACATCGATAAAGTAAAAGAGCAAATCCGCTTCAAAAAGGTAAATTTGGGCTTTATCAAGGTATCGTTCATGATATCTTCTCTGCCCACCTAAGTCCCATAAAAAAATGCTTGTACCCAAAGCTTCTATCGAGCGTACATTTGCTCCCATTGTAGGTAACAATCCGATTAGTTTTGAAAATTTCCTATCCACTGATAAGATAAAGCTTGTTTTTCCACTATTATCAAGCCCGGAAAGAATAATTTTCATTTTCCTTTGTGTTGATATAGGTGTTGAGGGAGTTTTTTCTATAGCAACCATTTTACTCATGAGTTCTTTAAAATCATCCTCAACAAGTTCTTGAGGTAATAGCTCGTTGGTGATACGCTGATCAAATTTAGTAAAAAAATCTGCAATTATAGTTTTTAATCTATTTATATTATTGTATAAGAAACTCCTCTTTTTTTCGTTGACTAGTATGCAAAATGCAGTTGCTAATGGTATTTCTGAAAATTTAGCATCAATAAAATGAAAATAACTTAAAGAAGTTAGGTGGAAATCAGGAAAAGGCATAATACCAAAATGTTGGTATTTCTTTAATACGCTATAATCTTGGGTAACGATATTTCCATCCCCAAGTAACAGAGAGATGTTCTTAATCGCTAGCTGAGTATAATCCCGTAATGTAATCCCAAGTTGGTTTACTTCCCCATCTTCTAATCTTGCTTTATCTTGTTGGTCATCATCAACGGGATCTGGAAACATATATATTGGTTGAGGTCCGAATTTATCGAATGCAGAGAATAATAAACCTTTTATAACAGAAGTTTCAAATAATTTATCCATTTTTTATATGTGATTCAATTTTTTATATTCTTTTTTCATCTCATTTATTATTTCAAATAAGGCATTCTTGGAGTTTCTGGAAAATTGTTTTTAATTAACTTATATATTTAACTTATATAATTAAATTATATATAGATTTATCATATGCTAGATAAAATTAGTGAATATATCAGAACTAACAAAAATATCTTAGAAAAATCAGAGATTAACCCTTTTATTAGTAGTATTAACAAAAATTCTTTTAAGAGCCCTAGAATTTTTTCTGATATTGGCCAAGATTCGGCAGCAATCAAAAATGATAACGATATGCTTACTTTAATCACTACTGATAGGATAAAGACGAGTTATATTGAAAACTTTCCTTTGGGTGCGGGTTTTAGCTCAATCTTGGTTGGTGTGGACGACATCTATGCTTGTGGAGGAAAACCGTTAGCAGCAAGCATAATTATATCTTTTAAAGATGAGATCACAGGTAATAAAATGATCGATGGTATATGCAAAGGTTCGAAATTATTTAAGGTTCCGATAGTACGGGGGCACACTAATATAAAAGAATTTAATGAGTTAAGTTCTACCGTTATAGGGGAGATTAAGAAAGACGAATACATTTCTGCAACCAACGCTCAAAATAGAGATAAGATAATTCTTGCTGTAGATTTCAGCGGAAAAGTAGGAAGAGCAAGTAAGCTCCATTGGGATACTGTCACTTATAAAAGCTCAGAGGAAGTTTTGAATAAAAGAATGGCGATGAATGAAATTGCTAAGAAAAAAATCGTAAACTCTTCTAAAGATCTATCAAATGCAGGTATTTTTGGAACAATTATGCAACTGGTTAATTATTCTAAAGTTGGGGCACTAGTTAATGTTAATAAAATAAAGATTCCTCCAGCTTTGAAGCAAGCCGGCTATACGTTAGAAACTTTTATCCAGATGTTCTTAACAACTTCCTACATTTTGACAGCGCAACAAGAGCATTGTGAAGAAGTCATTAATATTTTTAAGAAGCGCGGTTTAGAAGCAACAATTATAGGAGAGATAATTACCGAGAATATTTTGAAAATAAGCGACGGAAAAGATTCATTCGATGTCTAAAATTTTGCTTAATCAATAAATTCATAAAGAAATAAAAGATTTAGACCCATAGGACATTAAATAATGTAAAATCGAGTTTATCAAGCGTGAGTTTTAATTATAAAAGAAATTTTAAGGGAACTATCTCTATTATTGGCACGAGCGAAATCGATCCAAGAACCGAAGAGATAGTGATAGAACTAGGACGGTTATTAGCTATTAATAAGTTTGCTATAGCATGTGGTGGTTTATATGGTGTAATGGAAGCCGTTTGTAAGGGCGCTAAGCAAGAGGGTGGTTTTACTATCGGTATTATTCCCTATGAGGATAAAAATCGAGCTAATGATTTCATAGATGTTGTAATTCCTGTTCCCTTTTCTCAAGCCCGAAATGTGGTTGTAGTTTTGAGTGGTGATGCTTGCGTTGCTGTCGAAGGAAAAGCAGGAACGCTCTCTGAAATCTGTTTTGCTTGGATTTACGGAAAGCCGATAGTAGCTATGACGGGGGAGATTAATGGGTGGTCTTCCAAAATGGCAGGTCAAAAAATAGATGATAGGAGAAGTGATACTATATATGGAGCTTCTTCGCCTCAAGATGTCGTTGATCGATTAAACGAAATTTTTAAAACTAAAGTTAATATCAAGTATAAGATGCCTACTGAATTTTAAAAGGGACTTTTTTTCGATTTTTTTCTAGAAATCGTCCTTTATAATAATATTAAACCATCAATATGCTATAGAGTATATATAAGGTTAAGTTAATTTTATAAGAACGGGCTACATAAGAAACATAAGAATATATAATAGATCTTTTTTATCTAATACCGGTGAGATTATTTTGACAATTCAATTTTTAAATGAGAAAAAGAAA
>Ga0114923_10003675_pt1 | contig 10337 bp, 9 predicted proteins | sample SumtaG_FD_89578 | JGI IMG/M metagenome (GOLD analysis project Ga0114923, IMG submission 89578) | Deep subsurface microbial communities from Indian Ocean to uncover new lineages of life (NeLLi) - Sumatra_00157 metaG | ecosystem: Environmental > Aquatic > Marine > Oceanic > Sediment | place: near...
CCAGGGCCTTAGATGTCATGTATCATATGGTCCTCCCTCTATCCACTCTCTTTCTTATACATTTTGGAGCCTACCTCCTGATAATGCGGAGTAGCATGCTGGAGACCCTGAAAGAGGATTATATCCTGACTGCAAGGGCCAAGGGCCTTACGGAAAAGGTGATCCGGAATCATCATGCGGCCCCAAACGCAGCCCTCCCTGTTGTTACCAGTGTGGGGCTCAGCCTTGCATTTTCCATTAACGGGGGCGCCCTGACGGAAACGGTTTTCACCTGGCCCGGTATAGGGAGGGAATTAGTCTCTTCAGTCAGCCAGAATGATTATCCGTTGGCACAGGCCTGTTTCTTGATGATTGCCGGGGTGGTTCTGGTTTCAAACCTGGTGGTCGATGTGCTCTATGCATATCTGGACCCGAGGATTAGATATTAAGATAAATGCCTAAAATGGGTCGCGCCTCAGGCTGGATGCTTAAAGCGATTGAAGTGACTCATGACGGAGTGTGATTAAAACAATCGTATGGCAGCAAAAGAAAAATATCCCCTGCTGACCTCTTTCTTAGAAGGGTGGTCTATTTTCAAACAGAATCTCTTAGGGAGGATAGGCCTTGTCCTCCTGATTATTTTTGCCCTGATGGCCCTGTGCAGCTACATCCCTCCATGGATAAACCCCATGTATAACCCGATGACAGGGGTCGATCCGGAAATTACATCTACCTCAGGTCCATCTCTGAGACATTGGCTGGGTACGGATTTCATGGGCAGGGATATCCTGAGCCAGCTCTTAGCTGGTGCCAGGATCGCCTTCATGGTGGGAATCTCGGCTGCAGTAATGAGTATTGTCCTGGGTGTATCCATAGGCATGACGGCCGGATATATAGGGAGATTTGCAGACACCCTCCTTATGAGATTGGCAGATATGATCATGGTTATGCCCACGCTCCTTGTGGTATTGCTCCTCTCCGCGGTCTTTGGACAGCTTAGCATCTGGACCATTGTCCTGATTATCGCCCTGTTCAGGTGGCCGGGGGTATCCAGGATAATCAGGGGTCAGACACTTTCCCTGAAGCAGAGGCCTTTTATCGAGGCCGCCAAGGTGGCGGGGGCCTCCCATTTTCGAATAATATTTATGCATATCATGCCTAATGTTCTACCTCTCGCCTTTCTGTTTATGACGTTTCGGGTCACCTCCGCAATTATTACCGAAGCCGCCCTCGCATTCTTAGGATTTGGTGATCCCGGTACTGTAAGCTGGGGCATGATGCTCCAGTGGGTATGGAAGACCGGCCACATGTTTCAGGCGCCGTACTGGCTCCTCCCCCCTGGGATCTGCATCTCACTGATCACGCTTTCCTTTTATATGTTAGGGAGGGCCATGGATGAAGTGCTCGACCCGAGGCTGAGAAAGGAGGACCAAACAGATTAAATGGCCCTGTTAGAAGTGGAAAATGTAAGCATCGGTTATAACACCAAAAAAGGCTATCTCAAGGCGGTGGAAGGGGTTTCTTTTACCTTAGAGGAGGGAGCGTCCTTAGGATTTGTGGGAGAGTCAGGGTGTGGTAAGACTACGATCGGTATGGCTTTGATGGGGCTGCTCCCCCCTAACGGCTCGGTCAGAGAGGGGCGTATTCTCTTTGAGGGAAAAAATACGTTAACGATGTCTGATGAGGAGATAAGAAAGATCAGATGGCGAAAGATGGCCATGATCTTCCAGGCGGCAATGAATGCCCTGAACCCTGTGCAGCGGGTTGGAAGTCAGATCGCAGAGGCAATATTGGTTCACGATCTTTCCATTGGAAAGGAAGAGGCGATGGGGCAGGTTGAGGCCCTTTTTGACCTTGTGGGGATACCGCGGGACCGCCTGAGAGATTATCCGCACCAGTACAGTGGCGGGATGAAACAGCGGGCCGTCATTGCCATGGCATTGGCCTGTCACCCAAAGTTGATTATTGCCGATGAGCCCACTACGGCCTTAGATGTCATTGTTCAGGCTCAGATCTTAGGGGAGATAAAGGATCTGCAGAAGGAGTTTAATCTGAGCATCATATTCATCTCCCACGACATCTCTATTGTGGCGGATATGTGTAAGGTTATAGGTGTAATGTATGCAGGCCAGTTAGTTGAATTCGGGCCAAGGGAAAAGGTCTTTGAATCCCCTGCGCATCCCTACACAAAGGCCCTTCTTTCATCTTTTCCCACGGTGACCGGCGAGAAGAGTGATTTAATCCCGATTCCGGGGGAAACACCGAATCTGGTGATCCCGCCGTCAGGATGTCGTTTTTGTGATCGTTGTTCCGGACCAGGGTCGTCCTGCAAGATAGAAACGCCGGATTGGGTTGAGATAGGTCCGGGGCACAAGACCCTCTGTTGCAGGTGCTGACGGGATTGTTGATTGATGATTGGCGATTGAAAACCGGACGAAGGTATTTTTTAGAGTTATAATAATAAGAATATGGGAAACGAATCTGTCCTCGAAATAAAAGACGTAAGCAAGATATATAAGACCAAGGGCGCCTTTTTTGGCAGTAAGGGCAAGGATGTCACCGCGCTTAACAGGATCTCTTTCGACATATTTAAGGGCGAGATATTCGGCTTAGTGGGGGAAAGCGGCAGTGGCAAGACAACTGCGGGTCGCTTGATTGTCAGTCTTGAAGAGGCTAATTCGGGAAAAATATTCTTAGATGGTAGCGAAATCATCGGGTTGAGGGGAAGGAAGCGAAAAGAGTTCCGGCGTAAAGTCCAAATGATTTTTCAAGATCCCTATCAGTCCCTTAATCCTCAGCGTTCCATCTATGACACGGTGTCGGAACCCCTTAAAATTCATGGGATGGGGAATGCCTCCACCAGAAAGGACCTGGCCAGAGAGACCCTGCAATCAGTCGGTCTTTCGCCGCCCGATGACTTCCTTTTTCGGTATCCTCATCGCCTGAGCGGGGGGCAGAGACAGAGGGTTGCCATTGCCCGGGCCATGATCTTAAATCCCACATTCGTCATAGCTGATGAGCCAACCTCCATGCTCGATGCCTCTATTTCAGCCCAGATATTCAATATCCTGTTAGATATGAGGAATAGACTTGGGGTAACCCAGATGTTTATCACCCATAGCCTCGCTGCGGCGCGATACCTTTGCGACAGGGTCGCAGTGATATACCAGGGAAACCTGATGGAAGTGGGCCCGGCGGAAGAGGTTATCAGTAACCCGAAACACCCTTATACCCAGGCGCTCCTCGATGCTGTTCCCAAGTTCGGACATGACAGGGATGCGAGGCGTTATGGAAGCCTTCTCACCAAGGACCGCGATGTTGAGGAGGATGCGGGATGTGCCTTCTTCCCGAGGTGCGCGGTCGCACATGAAGATAGATGCGGCCGGAAGCAGCCTGGCTTAGCCCAGCTTGGTGATGGCCATCTTGTCGCCTGCTTTCGTCTGGAAGCGATGCATGAGGCGTGAAATATGGGAGTGCCTGAAGTGATCTAAAGCTTGCCCCATTTAATGCGAAGCCCTATTTAACCGGGGTATCTAAAGTTACCGATGTTATCTGACTTTGCAACTCTATATTCTGTGTTCCCATCAACCCAATACTTCATTACTCCATGAATGATTTATGGTTGAGAACCTTTCCAGAGTAAAATGAATGTTCTTGCGGGAATTAGACCACGTTAGAGACCTGTTTAATTCTGTGAATGGTGTTTTTGTCGGTGTGGGCATAACGGCCTTTCCAAGGATCATACCCTCCTATTTTCTTGATTCCTACCGCATTATAAGTTTGAGAAAAACCGGTGACATGCCTCTGCTGAGGAAGAAGGCGGAAATTTTCTGTCTCGAAGAAGAAATAGGGGGCTCTCTCCCGGCAGATGCCCGTGATTCAGCTCACCTACTCGCCCACCAGTCTGTAAAAAGATACTTAAACAAACTGCCTGAACCAAAGCACCTTTTATTGTATCAGAATTATCCTGATTTGGAGAAATTGGCTGAGAAACTGGGCTGGATCCTCCTGGCAAATCCTGCGGATCTTCGTCTGAAGCTCAGGGACAGGGCTTTTTTTCAACATATGGCAGCAGAACTTGATCTTCGTCAGGCACCCGGAGCCATCTGGCCGATAGAGGTAATCCGTGAGCGTGGCTATGAAGATTGGGCAACCACGTTAGGACCGGAGCTGGTTATCCAGCTCCCGGATATCGGTCAGGGTGGTGGTCGGGGCACATTCTTTGTCCGTTCAGCCGAGGCGTATAATCTGCTTGAAGAGAGATTGAGAGAGGGCACCTGGCGGGAGGTCCGGCTCAAATCTGTCTCCATTCGCAAGTTTATAGAGGGGGTTCCGGCGAGCGTGGCCATCTGCATTACAAGAGATGGGAACCTCATATCAGGGCTTCAGAAACAGCTTGTTGACCTCCCCTATTGCAGCGACTTTCCAGAGGACGGTATATTTTGCGGCCACGTATGGGATGAGACGCTCTGGTCTTCAGCTGTTCAGGAGGATGTCCTGAATCAGGCCAACAGGATTGGGGGATATGTTTCTTCCCTCGGGTATAGGGGAATACTCGGAATCGACTTCATTATCGATGAGCAAGGCCGGGAAATCTATCCCATTGAAATCAACCCCCGTTTTACCGGAGCCTTTCCCATGCTATCCCTTCTGCATCTCCAGAATGACATCATACCATTGGAGGTATTTCACATGCTCGAGTTCCTGGACCTCCATACGGTATAGACGTGGAAGACTTAAACAGGAAATATGCCAAACCGATTAAGGGAAGCCATCTCCTCCTCTTCTTCCCGCCAGGCGGGAAGAAACCCAGGTTTGACCGGTTACTGCCCGGTCTTTACGAATATGTGCCCGGTGAAAAGAGGGTTTTTTTCAGAAGAGAGGCAATGGAATACAGGGATATCCAAAATAAGAACCAGTTTGTACTCGTTGACGGGCCTCCTAACATTGACGGGAACGATGCAGCTTCTGCCGGTCCTCTCGACAGATTGTGCCATATCGTTTTTTCCTACCCTGTTGTGGATAAGGAGGGCTCCATGTCACCACGTGCCCGCGTGGCGTTGGAGTGGATCTATGGGATTGATTATTGATGATTGTTGATTGAAAAAAGACGGAAAGCCTGAAGATTCGAGATTCGGGTGTAATAAGGCTCAAGGCCTAAGGCGCAAGGAACTTAACGAGCATTCCCGGTGAAAACAGGATCTTCGACCAGAAACAAGTATCCAGTATCGAGCATCCAGTACCCAGCAAGGAGATGTGTTGTGAGGCTTCCATTTGTCATATCTGTACCACATTGTTCCGGAAGGATACCTGAGCATATAAGGCCGGACCTTGCTCTCAGCAATGATGAAATAGCAGACTCCATAGATCTGGGGACGAGAGAGATCTTTGGCGTTTTAGATGCAGGAGATATTTTATGCTCCGAATGGAGCAGATTGGTGGTGGATTTGAGCAGGGACCCCGAGCGCCGGGATCATAAGGGTGTGATTGCGCGGATAGATTATTTTGGGCGCTCTATCTATCATGCGAGTGCGATCCCGGATGAAGAAGAGATCTCAAACCGTCTCCGGGAATATTACTGGCCTTATCATAATCGATTGAGAGAGGCGTTAGAAGGGCCGCATATCAGAGGTATGATTGACTGTCATTCCCTGTGCGGTATCGGCCCCCCGGAGGCCCCGGATGCTGGCAGGAAAAGAAAGGATATTGTGCTGAGCAACAACGGCGATCAAAGGGGGAAGATGACCGCGGCCTTGGGCAAGACCACCTGCTCTCCAGAATTGATGAATTTGATGAAACAGGTCTTTTTGAGCAAAGGGTTTTCTGTTGCCATAAATGACCCTTACACAGCGGGTTTTATTTCCACCCATTATGGCCATGAATTTGCTGACGGGGAGAAATTCGCTGTTCAGATCGAGATCAATCAGGATCTCTATGCCGGGCCGGGAACCGGGAAAATTGCACAGGGCAGGTTAGCTGAGGTAAGATCAAAGATTCGCAGATGTCTTGATCAGATCGCGGAAATGATATAGGATAGAAGACTGTCCGAGAATGGCTATTTTCCGCAATCTCTACGTCAGGCTCAAATTTTAATCCTCAAAATACTTCAATGTATTCTTGTGGTTAATCCCGCTGATAGCGGGACGTCTTCTTTGACCTTGTAAAAAATCTCTCATTCTCGGACAGCCTCATAGTCGCTGGAATTTTTCCCTTTCCCTCGTATGGGTTTTTTGATATCTTCAGCTGTAGTGGAGGTTTTTCTAATATTTCGTTCTCAATTCACAAGCGAAGCTATGCTGGATGCTGGGCAAATAATGTTTCGGTCTAAATCCGAAATCCAATCCCGCCCTGCGGGGCCGCAATCCTACAGACAGGGGGCAGTGAAACATGGTTAATATATTGAGATATTCAATTGGGTTATCCATCCTGGCTTTTGCAGCCTTAATATTTTGCTCTCTTTCTCCTCTTCCCGTGAATGCGAAGGAAAAGACCATAACCAATTCCATTGGTATGGAGTTTGTTCTTATACCGGGCGGGACGTTTAAAATGGGCAGCCCGCAGGATGAGCCAAATCGGAGAGGGAATGAGATAGAACATCAGGTAACAATCAGCAAACCTTTTTATATGCAGACGACGGAAGTGACTGTCAAACAGTGGCGGGCCGTAATGGGGAAGCGATTTTTTTTCAAAAAAAAGGGGACAGACCATATGCCGGTGGTGAAGGTCTCTTGGGAGGACTGCATCGAGTTTATTAAAAAATTAAATGCCCTCAATGAAGGAGTCTATCGGCTCCCCACAGAGGCGGAATGGGAATATGCCTGCAGGGCGGGGACTACCTCAGCCTATGCCTGGGGCAAGACCATTGATTGTAAAGATGCAATGTATGCCAATAACACCTTGAAAACCGATCTCTGTGTTGACTATGTTAGATCGAAAGGATTGCCGCCTGATCAGCCTGCCCCTGTTAAAAGCTACAGGCCGAACGCATGGGGCCTTTATGACATGGAAGGAAATGTCTGGGAGTGGTGTCGGGATTGGTATGATCGGTCTTATGGCAAAGATGCGGTTATAGATCCGGGAGGGCCCAGCTCAGGAACTGACAAGGTTCGCAGGGGAGGAAGCTGGTACAGGTCAGGGTCAAGATGTAGATGCGCCAACAGGAATTTAAGTAACCCCGCCAACAGGTATCAAACCACCGGTTTCAGGCTTGTCAGAGAGGCTGAATAAAAAACAACAAATATCGAGGAGACCGTTCAATATATGGAATATTCGACAAGCCCGGATGAGGAAAGATTTGCTCTCCCTACCGGGGACGATTATATAAAGGAATACGATAGATTAAAAAAACTGGTAGAGGCACGGCGTGAAGAGGGATTCGAGATAGTAGTGGTTATGGGCCTCGGATTTGTAGGAGCTGTTATGGCCGGTGTGGTGGCCGACTCTGTTGACAAAAAAACAGGGAAATCCAACAAGTTTGTCATCGGTATGCAGAGACCGAGTCCCCGCAGCTTTTGGAAGATTCCTCTTTTTAATCGGGGCATATCTCCGGTCAAGGCAGAAGACCCGGAGGTGGCCCCCCTGATAGAGCGGTGCGTAACCGGGAAGAAGACCCTCACTGCTACCTTTACCTACGATGCCCTCAAATTGGCGGATGTTCTGGTCCTGGATGTTCAGTGCGATTATCTCAAGGAGGAATTGGGCAATCTCAAGAAAGGTTTTGCAGAAATCGGGGCACTGGAAGAGAGTTTCAAGATAATTGGAACAAAGATATCTCCCAATTGCATGGTTTTGATAGAAACCACTGTGCCCCCGGGGACCACCGAATATATAGCCTACCCCCTTATCAAGAAGGGCTTCAAGGCACGGGGGATTGATGATGAACCGCTGCTGGCCCACAGCTTCGAAAGGGTAATGCCGGGGAAGGAGTATGTGAAATCTGTCAGGGATTTCTGGCGTGTGTGCAGCGGGATAGATCAGGAAAGCAGGGAAAGGGTGACACGGTTTTTGTCAGAGGTCCTCAATGTGGAGGAATTCCCCCTGACAGTGCTTGAAAGGCCCATCGAGAGCGAAACCTGCAAGATCGTGGAAAATAGCTATCGGGCGACCATATTGGCCTTCCTCAATGAATGGAGCCTCTTTGCTGAGACCAACGGGGTTGATATTGTAAAGGTTATCGATGCGATCAAGGTCCGCCCCACGCATAGCAATATCATGTTTCCCGGACCCGGAATAGGCGGGTACTGTCTCCCCAAGGATGGTGGATTAGGTCTCTGGGCATACAAGCATCTAATGGGATTTGAGAATGACATATTCAAAATTACTCCCGAGGCAATCAACATAAATGACACAAGGGCCTTACATGCTGCCCAGCTGGTTCGTGATGCCCTTAGAAATATGGGACGTATTGTTGCCGCTTCGCAGATCACCTTACTCGGGGCCTCTTACCGGGAGGATGTAGGGGATACACGTTACAGCGGGTCAGAAATTATTGTTCGAAAGTTAACTGAAATGGGGGCCGAGATCAAGGCCCATGATGCCTACGTGCAGCACTGGTGGGAACTTGAAAAGCAAGAGTCCTACCCGGCGGTGGGCGCAAGCTGGTCCCGGTTTTTTCGCAACCAGGAACATCTCTCCGATTTTTCCATGACATCAGATTTGGAAAAGGCATTGGAGGGATCAGATGCTGTCATCTTTGCTGTTCGTCACAAGCCCTATTTAGACTTGGATCCTAAAGAGGTGGTCAGGATGGTCGGCGGTCCTTTGGCGGTTGTGGACTGCTTTGGGATCCTGGATGACCAGAAGATTGAAGAGTATTTTGAGCTGGGTTGTGAGGTCAAGGGGATGGGGCGTGGCCATATAAACAGGATAAAAGATAGGGTGCGGAGGAGAAAACTGGAAGGGGCTCGGGATCTTTGATAGGTTACGGATTACGAGTTGGGTGTTTTTTCAATCAACAATTTTACCCCGTTAAATTCATGCCAATGAAGAGCGGAGCGGATTTAACCGGGGCAGCAATCATCAATCCTGAAGGGAGGGTGCCATGAAAAAATCATACTGTTTTTTGTTTGCCTGGATTCTATTGACCGGGGTCGTATGGGCAGATTCCATCAAGATCCCTATTGCCGCTCCATTTACGGGCCCATTGGCGTCATTTGGTGAAGGGATGAAGAACGGAGCCTTATTGAAGGCAGAAGAGATCAATGCTGCCGGCGGCATCAACGGTAAGAATGTGGAAATTGTCTTAGAGGACGAGCTTTGTGATCCCAAAGAGGCAGCCATGGTTGCCACCAAACTTGCCAATGACCCCAAGGTCTCGGTGGTGGTGGGGCATCTTTGCAGTTCTTCTACCCTTGCGGCCCTCCCCGTTTACAGGCAAGCGAAACTCCCTGCTATTTCTCCTGCCTCTACCAACGTCACTATCGGAAAGATGAGCCCTTATTATTTTCGAAATGTCTACAGAGATGACTTTCAGGGTCTCTTCCTGGCAAAATACGTCAAGACCGTCAAGGGCTACAAAAAGATTGCCATATTTTATGAGGTAAATGACTACTCAATGGGTTTGATGTTGGCCTTTATGAAAGAGGCCAAAAAACTGGGCATCAAAATTTTAGGCACAGAGGCATATACCGCTGATACTACTGATTTCAAGCCGCAACTCACCAAGTTCAAGATGATGAAGCCTGAGGCCATCTTCATCCCCGGATACGCACCCCAGGGGACGCTCATTATCTCCCAGGCGAGGAGTCTCGGGATGAAGGATGTCGCCTTCTTCGGGGCCGACGGGCTCGACGACGACCTTATGGTAAAGAACCCTGATACAGAAGGCCTTTTTGTTACAACGCCATTTCTCCCGGACAAGGCCGGCCCCCAGGCTGCAGGCTTTGTTAAGGCCTACAGAAAAAAATACGGAAAAGATCCGAACTGGTTTGCCGCAAATACCTACGATGCTGTGGGGATTGGCGCTCAGGCAATAAAGGTGGTGGGACAGAACAGGGAGAAGATCCGCGACTATCTGGCCTCCATTAATTCAAAGGACAAGGCCTATGACGGAGTAGCCGGAAAGACCTATTTTGATGAAAACGGTGACTGTCTGAAAGAAGCCTTTGTCAAGAAGATCAAGAACGGCAAGTGGGTGAGCGCTGAGAAGCAATTGCAGTGATCAGTGTAAAGTGGAAAATCTTCTCGATCAATCGAGTCTTTTTCTCCAGCAACTAGTGAACGGCATCACCTTAGGCGGGGTTTATGCCCTTATAGCCGTGGGCTACACCATGGTTTACGGGGTCATCCAGCTGATAAATTTCGCCCATGGCGAGGTTTATATGTTAGGGGCATTTCTTGCCTATACCATGGTAACTCTC
>Ga0114923_10003676_pt1 | contig 10336 bp, 9 predicted proteins | sample SumtaG_FD_89578 | JGI IMG/M metagenome (GOLD analysis project Ga0114923, IMG submission 89578) | Deep subsurface microbial communities from Indian Ocean to uncover new lineages of life (NeLLi) - Sumatra_00157 metaG | ecosystem: Environmental > Aquatic > Marine > Oceanic > Sediment | place: near...
GCCCGCTCGATCGCATCCTCGATCGCCTGGTGACTCGTGATGAGGTCGATTGCCTGTTCGAGGTCTCCGTCTTCAATCTCGCCACGCTCTAGGGTGCGATGCCAGAATTGCCGTTCCTGCTGGTTTCCGCGCCGGTACGACAAGACGACCGGCAAAGTGATCTTGCCCTCGCGAAAATCGTCGCCAATCGACTTGCCGAGGCGTGCCTGCTCGCCGGAATAGTCGAGAGCGTCATCGACGAGTTGGAACGAAATGCCGAGGTTCTTGCCGTAGGATCGCAGCGCCGCTGCTTCCTGCTCAGGCCTTTTGGCAATGGCCGCGCCGACCTCCGCGGCGGCCGAAAAAAGCGCCGCCGTCTTGGCGTTGATCACCGCCAGGTATTCGTCTTCTGTCGTCGCCGTGTTCTTTGAGGCGGCGAGTTGCATGACTTCGCCTTCGGCAATTACCGCCGCGGCATTTGAGAGAATTCCAAGGGCCTCGAGCGAGCCGACCTCGACCATCATTTTGAACGACTGGCCGAGCAGAAAGTCGCCCACCAGGACCGCCGCTTGATTGCCCCACATTAGGCGCGCGGTCTCCTTGCCGCGGCGCAGATCGCTTTCATCGACCACATCGTCGTGGAGTAGCGTGGCGGTGTGCAAGAACTCGACACTGGCGGCAAGCCAGACGTGGCCCTCGCCCTCATAGCCACACATTTTGGCGGCGGCCAATGTCAACATCGGACGCAGTCTCTTGCCGCCGGAGTCGATCAAATGTCGGGCAAGCTTTGGGATCGTATCGACGTCCGAACGCGCCTTTTCCAAGATGATTGCATTCACCCGTTCCATGTCCGCGCTGACCAAGTTGAGCAGCGGCTTTAGGCTGGACAGTGGATCGCGCGCGTCATCGAATGAAACGACGACTCCCAAGATAAAACCCTCGAGCAGGTTATTGATTGAGCGACTATACTCATCGCATCGTACGTGGGGGTCAAGCCAGATCGCCGCACGCCAGGCGCTGCCCCAACAAGGAGAGGGTCAAGATGGAAGAGTTGCTCAGGACCAATGACGCGGTTTTGATCAGCTTCGTGCGGGCCCTGATGCGCGATGCCGGTATTCGCCACGTCATTGCCGACCAGAACATGAGCGTGCTCGAGGGTTCGGTCGGCGTGCTGCCGCGACGCATATTGGTGGTAGAGGATGATGTGGCGGCGGCACGACGGGTTCTCAGGCAGGCCGGGCTGGAGGATCAGCTCGATTAATGCGAACGCGTGGGCAAACGAGATGAGTGCGGTTTGCGAATTGGAAACGAGTGAGGATGCCTTTCTCGGTGGGCGGCTGCAAATCAAGCAGCCGGTGCGTGGCCATCGCGCCGGCATCGATGCTGTAATGCTGGCGGCCTCAGCTCCGATCGACATGGGCGATGGAAGTCGATTTCTCGACGCCGGTTGCGGTTCTGGCGTGGTCGGGCTTTGTGTGGCCAGTCGCTCGACCAAGACGGGCGTTGTGGGTGTCGACATTGAGCCCAGGCTAGTCGCGCTCGCAAATCAAAATGCCCGTCAAAACGGCTTGGCGGCGAGAGCAACGTTCATTTCCGGTGACGTGAGTGCGCCGCTCGCTGATTTGAGGGATCTCGGTCTTGTCGAAAACAGTTTTGATCACGTCCTGGCAAATCCACCGTTTCACGACGCGCGTCGCAATCGGTCTTCGCCGGTCGCTCTTCGGCGCGAAGCGAGCAGTATGGCGCCCGGCGAACTCGAGCGATGGTTGCGATTGTTCGCCGCGGTAACCAAGCCAAGTGGGTCGGTGACGCTCGTCCATCGTGCCGATGCGCTTTCGGCCTTGTTGACTGTCATGTCGGGGCGATTTGGTGGGATAACAATTTTTCCGCTTTTTCCACGTGACGGGGCGCCGGCGAAAAGGCTCCTCATTCGCGGTACAAAAGGGAGCAGGGCACCACTCGTCTTGGCGCATGGGCTGGTGCTGCACGATCGCGATGGCCAGTTTACGCCACGTGCAGAAGCCATCTTGCGTCACGGCGGTGGGCTTTGCATTTGATGGCAGGGCGTGCCGTTGCGGCAGCTGAAAAGAGGGTTGAACGAGGCGCCCGACACAATATGTTGCTCTGGTGTGTGATCGTTTCAGGATTGTGCAATCTGCAGCGTGATACGGCCTTTGCAATCTGGTTGTAGAGGTTGATTCACGTTATTGGCAGTGCTGCAGAAACGATCAGGCGCCAAGGGGTCGGCGATGATGTATGAGGCATGGGCATGAAGTTGTTCAAGAGACGGCCGACAGTTCCAGTCGTTAGGCTTTCTGGGCCGATTGGCATGGCGACCCCGTTGCGGCCAGGCGTTTCAATCGCCTCGGTTGCGGGAGCTTTGGAGCGCGCCTTCAAGGCAGCGCGGAGCAATGCTGTTGCAATCGTGATCAATAGTCCCGGCGGTTCGCCGGTGCAGTCCCACCTGGTTTACCGGCGCATCCGCGATCTAGCGAGCGAACGCAAGCGGCGGGTCTACGTTTTCGCCGAGGATGTCGTTGCCTCGGGCGGCTACATGATCGCCCTGGCGGGTGACGAGATCTACGCCGATGCCAGCTCGATCGTCGGTTCGATTGGCGTGATCTCAGCCGGTTTTGGGTTCAATAGACTTATCGACAAAATCGGGGTCGAGCGCAGGGTCCACACCAGCGGCGAGCACAAAATGTCGCTCGATCCTTTTCGCCCGGAAGAGGCCGATGATGTGGCGCGGCTCAAACAGATCCAAGTCGACGTTCATGAGAATTTCAAGGCGATGGTGCGTGAGCGCCGCGGGTCGCGATTGAGCGGCGATGATAGTACGTTGTTCGAGGGCCAGATTTGGAGCGGTCAGCAGGCCGTCGAACTCGGTCTTGTCGACGGATTGGGTGACGTGCGCAGCAAAATGCGTGAATTGTTCGGCGAGACCGTGCGGCTGAAGCAGATTGCCGTCGATCGAAGCTGGTTCAAGCGTCGGCTTATTGGTGTTTCAGACATGGTCGAGATGCGGCCTAGCAGCCACCGCGGCATGTCTTTTGGCCTGGCGGATGATGTCGTTTCGACAATCGAGGCGCGGGCACTTTGGTCGCGTTTTGGCCTATAGCATGGGGTGCATAATATGCCTCAATTGATTGCTTTTGCCTTGCTCGGGGCTGGCCTTTGGGCAGGCTATCGCTGGTTCAGGCGCGAAAGTGCCCGTGTCGCAGAAGACCTCAAGCGGGCAGAGGCCGAGCTTTCAAAGCGCCAAAAGCGTGCGGCGGACGCGATGCCAACGCTCAAGGCCGATCCAGAGACGGGCGTCTATCGCCCGGCTGGCGATACGACTGGCCGTCGCTGAGTTGGATTAGGCGGTCTGACGGTACCAAACTGTGGCTTTGCATGCCTTACTTTTGGGCTAGAGGCAGACGCCGGTAGGGATTACACAGGCGGTCGCGTACCACCAACGTTCTGCCTATAGTGCGCGCGAACGGCATTGTCGGCGGGGCAAAGTTTTCATGACACCAAAAAGAAAAGCGGCCGCGGGCTCGAGCGGTCACGGACTTCGGCCGGAGCAATCCTTCCAAGATCTGATCATGACGCTGCAGCTCTATTGGGCGGCGTACGGTTGCGTCATATTGCAGCCCTATGACATGGAAGTTGGCGCCGGCACGTTCCACCCGGCGACGACGCTGCGGGCGCTTGGCCCCAAACCTTGGCGCGCGGCCTATGTACAACCCTCGCGGCGGCCGACCGATGGGCGCTATGGGGAAAACCCCAATCGTTTGCAGCACTACTATCAGTACCAGGTGATCCTCAAACCGTCGCCCGAGGATATCCAGGAACTCTATCTAAAGAGCCTCTATGCCATTGGCATTGACCCGAGCAATCATGACATCCGCTTCGTCGAGGATGATTGGGAAAGCCCGACGCTCGGTGCCTGGGGGCTCGGTTGGGAGGTCTGGTGCGATGGCATGGAGGTGTCGCAGTTCACCTATTTCCAACAAGTTGGCGGGTTTGATTGCGAACCGGTCTCGGGCGAGCTGACCTATGGGTTGGAGCGCCTTGCGATGTACGTTCAAGGGGTCGACAACGTCTACGACCTCAACTTCAACGGTGGCGAAGGCGTTGAGCGCGTTGCCTATGGCGACGTCTTCCTGCAGGCGGAACGAGAGTATTCACGCTACAACTTCGAGCACGCCGATACGGCAATTCTGCAAGACCACTTTCGTGATGCGGAGAAAGAATGTCAGGCGTTGCTCAAGGCAGGTGATAAGGGAGATCGGCACGAACTTGCCTTGCCAGCTTACGATCAATGCATCAAAGCCAGCCATATCTTCAACTTGCTCGATGCACGCGGGGTGATCTCGGTGACGGAGCGCCAGAGCTATATCTTGCGTGTCCGTGATTTGGCCAAGGGGTGTGCGACGGCCTGGCTGAAGACCGAGGGCGGCGGGGCCGGGTAGATTCGCTAAGCGCCGTGTACTGGTAGGCGCTTGCGTAGGCGGGCGGACGAATGCCAGCCAGAGATGCGGCGAGGCAACCTAATTGCACATGGGGGACGACAAGACGTGCCGGGCTTATCACGGCCCCGGTGATGCATCCGATCGCATGGTAATCGTGCGCGGACGAAGTTGAGAGGGCACTTGCATGGAGCTGGATGAAGGCCTCGCCATTGGCGACTTCATGTCCTTGACGATCGGAATTATCGTTTACTTTGCGGGCGCCGAGCTCACCCGTCGATGGTCGTTTCTGCGCGAATACAACATACCTGAACCGGTGAGCGGAGGGCTCGCGACGGCATTCGTGACGCTGTTGATTTATTGGTGGTTCGGAACCGCGATTTCCTTCGATCTCACGACCAGGGATCACCTGTTGGTGTACTTTTTCACGGCGATCGGTCTCAACGCGCGGTTCTCAGATCTCGTAGCCGGTGGTAAGCCGCTCATGCTGCTGCTTGGTCTGACTGTCGCATTCATGGTGCTACAGAATGTTGTCGGCCTGATCGGCGTTTCGCTGTTTGGGTTGCCACAGGCGGTGGGCGTACTCGCGGGCACGGCCTCGCTTATCGGTGGGCATGGCACGGCCATTGCCTGGGCCCCGGAGATTGCCGAGCAGTTTGGTGTGGCCAACGCGCTGGAAGTTGGCGTGGCCTGCGCCACGTTCGGCTTGATCTTGGCGAGTTTGATCGGTGGGCCGATCGCCAAATATCTGATTGAAAAGAACAAATTGACCTCGGATCCCGACACTGCTCCAGTCGTTGGGCTACAGTACGATACCGATAGCGGACCAACCATCAATCACATCACGTTGATGGCCGCTTTGCTGGCGCTGCATGTGGCGATCATCCTGGGATATCTGGCGAACGAGGGACTTGCAAAACAGGGCTTGAAGTTACCGCTTTTCGTGACCTGCCTCCTGGCGGGGATCTTGCTATCCAACACGCTGCCGCGGCTCATGCCCAACATGAGTTGGCCGGCGCGAACGCCTGCCCTGGCGGTTATTTCCGACTATTCGTTGAGCATATTTTTGGCGATGTCACTGATGAGCATGCAGCTCTGGACCTTGGCGGGCCTTGCCGGCCCGTTGCTTGGCATTCTCGTGCTGCAGACAGTGGTGGCGTTTTGCTTCATCATCGCCGTGCTGTTCCCGATGATGGGCCGCGACTACGATGCCGCCGTGCTCGGAGCCGGGTTTGGCGGGTTCACTCTCGGTGCTACGCCGACCGCGATCGCTAACATGACGGCCGTCACCAAGAAACACGGGCCAGCCCCCCTGGCGTTCTTGATCTTACCACTGGTTTCAGCATTCTTTGTCGACCTGGTGAATGCCTTTCTCATAAGAAGCTTTCTGAATTTTTAGGTGAACCGATGCCTGAACTCCTACTTGAGATTTTTTCCGAAGAAATTCCGGCACGCATGCAAAGCCGGGCGGCGGACGATTTGAGTGCCCTGATTTTGGCTGGGCTTAAGCAAGCAGGTCTCGTGGTGGACGGGGCACGCTCGTTTGCAACGCCGCGTCGTCTCACGCTTCACGTTTCGGACGTTCCGGCCAAGTCCCCAACAATAACCGAGGAACGGCGGGGCCCTCGGGTCGGCGCGCCGCAAAAGGCGCTCGAGGGTTTTATGCGTTCGGCTGGATTGGATTCGCTCGATCAGGCAGAGGTGGTGAGCGATGCCAAGAAGGGCGATTTCTATGTGGTTCGTATCGAGCGCAAGGGTGAGCTGGCGGATGCCATTCTCGCCCAAGTCGTACCGGACGTCGTGCGCAAATTTCCATGGCCCAAGTCCATGCGCTGGAGTGGTGGCCGGCTGCGCTGGGTGCGGCCGATCCACAGCATTCTTTGCGTGCTCGACGGCAAGGTTGTGCCGTTTTCGGTGGATGGAATTCAAAGTGGCACGCGCACTGTCGGCCACCGCTTTATGGGGCCGGATGCGTTCGATGTCGCGGGATTCGATGACTATTCGGCAAAGTTGAAGCGCGGCAAGGTCTTGCTCGAGGCAGACGCGCGCGCCCGCAAGATTGACCAGCAAGCGCAAACGCTGGCGGCGGCCGAGGGGCTCGAACTCGTCGCGGATAACGCGCTGCTCAGGGAGAATGCCGGACTTGTCGAATGGCCGACGGTGATGCTCGGCACATTTGACGAAAGTTTTCTCGATGTGCCGAGCGAGGTGCTCATCACCTCAATGAAGGCGCATCAAAAGTGCTTTTCGCTGAAGGACCCGGCAACGGGCAAGCTCGCCAACAAGTTCATGCTGGTCTCCAACCTCGAAGCGCGTGACAAAGGCAAGGCGATCGTCAAGGGCAATGAACGCGTCATCCGCGCCCGCCTGTCCGATGCAAAGTTCTTTTGGGATCACGATCTTGCGACGCCGCTCGAGGACATGGTGCCGCGACTCAGCAACGTCACGTTTCACGACAAGCTCGGGACCCAGGGCGAGCGGGTCGAACGCATCGTCGACCTAGCCGGGCGCATTGCCGAGCAAATCGGCGGCGACGTCGCAAATGCCAAGCGCGCGGCCCTGCTGGCCATTGCCGATCTGGTGTCCGAGATGGTCGGCGAATTCCCCGAGTTGCAGGGCCTGATGGGGCGCTACTATGCAAGTGCCCAGGGCGAGCCGGGTGAGGTGGCGCAAGCCATCGAGGAACATTATTTGCCGCAAGGCCCAAGCGATCCGGTGCCAACGGCGCCGGTCTCCATCGCGGTTTCGCTGGCAGATAAGCTCAACACGCTGGTCGGCTTTTGGGCAATAGATGAAAAACCGACGGGCTCGAAAGACCCCTTTGCACTCAGGCGCGCCGCACTCGGTGTCGTTCGCACATTGGTGGAAAATGAAATTCAGCTGCCGTTGTTTCGGATCATACGCACAATGGCGCAAACCACAGTCCAGGACTTTCGCGACCACAGCCACGAAAAGATTTCGGAGGTCCTGTTCAATCTCCCCGACGACGTTAGGGAAACACCGGAATTCGTCGCCCTCGGCGAACGCGTCTCATTTGAGAGCGTGTTTGGGGAGGATTATTCAAGTCAGTTCACTCGGGCCATTGCCATAACGGACGATCTGCTGTCGTTTCTAGCGGACCGAATAAAGGTCTATTTGCGGGACAAGGGCGCACGTCATGATCTAATCGATGCCGTGTTTTCGCTCGGAGGGCAAGACGACGTGTTGTTGCTGGTCATGCGGGTCGAGGCGCTCGGAAGATTTCTCGACACCGACGACGGTTCCAACTTGTTGACCGGTGTCAAGCGGGCGCAAAACATTCTTCGGATCGAGGAGAAAAAAGACGGAAGATCCTACGGCGATATGTATGAAAAGAACATGCTCAAGGCAAAGGAAGAAAAATCACTCGCCAAGGCCATCGAGCACACCACATCGGTCGCCGGCAAGGCTATAGAAAGAGATGATTTCGAGACCGCAATGACGGCGCTGGCGGAGTTGCGTGTGCCGGTCGACGCGTTTTTTGACAATGTGACGGTCAACATCGATGACCCGTCGTTGCGCCAGAACCGGCTGCAACTGTTGTCGAAAATTCGTGACGTCACGTTGCAGGTCGCCGATTTCACGCGGATCGCGGGTTGAATCCGTCAATCACGCCAGTGCTTTTCGTCTATGGCGCGCTGTTACGTCCGGCGATGCACCATCCAATGCACCAGGTCTTGATCCTGGGTTCCGTGGCGCTCGGGCCGGCATGGATGCAGGGCAGGCTTTATGATGTTGGTGCCTTTCCCGGGGCCGTGCTCTCGGATCGGCCGCGCGACCGGGTCTGGGGGATGGCGTTTCGCATGGCAAAGCCCACACGCATGCTCGCCTTGCTCGACCAGTTCGAGGACTGTACGGAAAACGATCCCGTGCCCCACAAGTTCGTCCGCAAAGAGGTTCATGTTCGCCTGGTTGGGGGGCGTGAGGTCGTGGCCTGGGTCTATCTCTACAACTGGGACGTTTCGCGTGCACGCTTCATCGCGAACGGGCGCTACCAAGCAAAACGACGGCCTTGTCAAATTCGGCATGCGCAGGGTTGATTGCTGAGCCGCGCTTTAAAATGGTACTGCAAAAGTACCGTCATTATACCAGCGAGCCTCAATCCGAGTTCAATCGCATTTATCGCGACAATGCAGGCGTAGGCCGGGCAAATGGAGCCATGTGGCCTGTAGCCGCTGGCCCTCGTCGACGTTCAACAGGTAACAGTTTCTCCGCTTTCGCAGTATTGACCGTGACGCCAAGACCACAATTTCTCCAAACTCTGGTTGCATGACTTGTCCCCAAGTTGAGGGTGATCGGTAACGAACCGATTCATGGTTAACAGTCCATAAACGAATTTAACGCCTAATGCTGACGCTAGTGTCGGGGTTGCGTTCCTGAAGGGGTAATCAGCGTGCTGATTGGTTCTGGAGGGACGGGCGCGGCCTCGTACAGTGTCGTTGCGTTATCGGGTAAATTGGGATGAGCAATCGCAAAGACTCCCCGTCCAGGGTACTTCTCGTCGCCGCTGCCGCTTTGCCGCTGGTGGGGCTGGGATACATCGCTGGCAACCAAGGTCTGCTAGGTCATCTCAAAGTCCAGTTGGAGGCTGAATTCGCCGGCGTTGGAGCGGCTTATGCCCGCAGACCAGTTGGCGGTTTGCGCGAAACCTCCATGATGCAACTTCCGGCTGCCGCGGCCGGGCTGTTTCTCACCAAGGGCAAAGGGCCGCGTGCCGATTCGCTCATTGACCAACCGCTCGAGCGGGCAACCACCGTGCCGAAAATAGCGCGGCCATTGCTGGCGGCTACTTCGACTTTCTCAAGCCCGACGCGTGATCAAATTTCGGCCGGCGAACGGTCCGGGATCGATGCCGAGACGGTACGGCGCGCAGACGTTCCGCAGCCCATTCCCGCTTCCACATCAAAATCGTATGTCCGGTTGGCGCAACTCGACGCGGCACAAGGCGGCGCCCATATTGCCGGCAGTCCGAGCGCGTCGGCGTTCATCGCCCATGCCTCCTATGCCTCCTATGCCGCCTACGGGCCGGTCGCGACATCCGACAGCGCGGACGAGCGCCCGCCACACGCTGGCCTGTCGGTGAAACAGGCGATGGTTTCGGGCAAGGGCAAGCACAAGTTTTTCGGCGGTCTGACAGAGCGCGAGTTTCGCGCCAAGGAAATTCGCTGTTTGTCGATGGCAATCTATCATGAGGCCCGCGGCGAACCGCTCAAAGGTCAGCAAGCCGCGGCGCAAACCATAATGAACCGGGTGCGCAGCCACTACTATCCCGACACGGTTTGCGGTGTGGTTTACCAAGGTTCGTACCGGCGCACCGGATGCCAGTTTTCATTCGCCTGTGATCGACGCTCGGACACGCCACGTGACAAGCAGCTGTGGCAGGCCTCGAAGACGCTCGCAACCAAGGTCGCCGACGGCAAGGTCTGGCTCCCTGATATCGGCTACGCGTCGCACTACCATGCAACCTACGTTAAGCCCAAGTGGCGCAAATACATGAAGCGCATCAAGCGGATCGGCGTGCATATCTTCTATCGCGCCAAGTTCCTGCCGGTGCCGATCGAAGTTGCCGCGAGCAGCAAATAGCCCGCTTCGCTCACAATTATTGCCCGACAATTCCCAGCGCTAAGAGGCCACTGAAGCAGTCGTATTGGCCTATCCGCCAGCGATTTGCTCGGCCTTCTCGACCAGCACCTCGGCCTGACGGATGGACGCGTAGTCGATGAGGCGACCATCGAGTGAGACGGCGCCCTTGCCGGCTTTAGCGGCCTCTTCCATGGCAACGAGAATGCGGCGGGCGCGGGTGACTTCTTCTTCGCTCGGGCTGATGACCTCGTTGGCGAGTGCGATTTGCGACGGGTGAATTGCACTCGCCAACGAGGTCATCA
>Ga0114923_10003677_pt1 | contig 10334 bp, 13 predicted proteins | sample SumtaG_FD_89578 | JGI IMG/M metagenome (GOLD analysis project Ga0114923, IMG submission 89578) | Deep subsurface microbial communities from Indian Ocean to uncover new lineages of life (NeLLi) - Sumatra_00157 metaG | ecosystem: Environmental > Aquatic > Marine > Oceanic > Sediment | place: near...
AGCGGGCAAGTCGGCGCATCTGGAGTTGGGCTACCTGCGAGGGCGTAACTGCGCCACCGCTATCCTGCTCACTGGCGATCATGATCGGTGGGACGTGATGTATGCGTTCGCCGACATAGTCACCGACAATCTGATGGAGGTGATAGAGGCATGGGAGAGCTAAAAGACTGGATACATGGTCCAGAGGACAGCCAACGCTTCAAGGCCGACGCTGGTAAGCCACGTCCGACACTGTTGGAGACCGGCTGCACGAAGGCACTGATGGTGGTCCAATGCACCCTAGACTACGGCGAGATCAAGTATGAGGCACATAGCTGGAAAAACGTGCCAAATGCGATGCAACGCTATGACGACGCTGCACGGCGGCACCGCATCCAACGCGACCTTGGCGTCACGAACGACGCAGAGAGTGGTCTCGCGCACCTCGCGCATGAGATCATATGCAATCTGTTCCTGCTGGAGATGATGATCGAAGCTGATCCCGGCTGCACTTGGACCAAGTTCCGCCAGCCACCGCAGGACCACAAGAAAGGGTATGACCTTGGAGACGATGAAACCATATGACGACGCCAGCATGGCTGGCGTTCCAGAGACTATCCGTGGACACTGGATGCAAGTCAGGGGTGGCCGAGTGTTCTATCCACTTGACCCAAAACCAGAAGATGTGTTCATAGAGGACATTGTCTACTCGCTGTCACGGATCAACCGTTACAACGGCTTCGCTGATGCGGAGATCAAAGTAGCGCAGCATTTGGTCAACTGCCAGTGGATGGCGCACATGGACGGGCACGACGTGAGCACTCAATACGCTATTCTGATGCACGACGCATCGGAGGCTTACATCGGCGACATGATCCGGCCCCTCAAGTGCGACATGCTCTCGTTCAGAGAGATCGAGAGCCATGTGCAGGGTGCGATCAACGCCGCGTTGAATGTGCCTGATGGCTACCACGCGATCATCAAGCACTACGACAATATATGCTGGGCATGGGAGAAGCGCGATCACTTCAAGTGCAGCTTGCCATGGCCCAACACGCCCCGTATCCCTGACTACTGCCCGACCATGAACATCTGGTCTACAATGGAATGCGAGATGTTCTTTAGGGACACGTTTACGCGCTACAAGGCGGGTCACGAGATGAACAACGCGGTCCCGTCCGACGAAGAATGGGCGAGCGACCACTGGGAAGGTCAATCCGACATGAGAGACTGGAGAAACGTGTAACACATAAGGAGAAGCGTGATGCGCGAAAGAAATGATCAGATACCGCTGACCTACTTCGGTCGGCCAGTGACCGCCGCCTTCTCTTCTGGATGGGTGGACGCACGAGGAGACAGTGCACCGAAGAACTTGGGCAACCCTGAATACATGCAGGGCTTCGAAGCGCAATCAGCAGCCAAGCGCCCGATCACGGCGGAATTCGCCATAGGTGTGCAGCACGGCAGGCAGCATGACAAAGTGGTCGACGCAGATTACAGGTGGACAGCGCAACAGAGAGAAGCCTATCACAGAGGCTTCACCAAAGGCCGAGAGACTAGGGGCAAGTCATGACCGCCACAATCATGCTGGCCAAGGGATACGAGCCTAGCAAGCTCGTATTCCCCGTCATGGTGAGCGAGAAGCTCGATGGTGTCCCGGCCAAGATATACATCGGCATCAGAGACATGCCCGGCAAGTTCGTCGGACCAACTGTCCAGACACCGATGGAGCCGATGCTCCGATGGAGCGCACAGACGCGGCAGGGCAACCCATACCCGTCTATCCATGCGCAGTGCGAGGCGTTAGGAGAGAGCCTGATGAACATGGGATGCAAAGGCGTGTTCACCTTCATCGCCGAGGTCACGCACAAGGACAGGACTATCCCGTTCAAGGACGCTGGTGGCATGTGCCGCGCGCAGAAGCAATGTGACGACCTGATCCTGAACATCTTCGACTTCTACAGACCGACAGAAGACGGGCCAGACACGCTACCGTTCGGCAAGCGTATCCTGTTAGCTGCTCACCTGATCACCCCGCTGGGTATGCACTGGTGCAGGATGATACCCCAGTTAATGTGCGCCGACGAATTCGCACTGGCACGGGGGTTATCAATCACCAAGGCGTTCAGGGAACTAGATGGGTTCCTCCCCGAAGGTGCGATCATCCGCAACTGCAACGACAAGTGGGTAGAGGGCAAGCGCGGCTGGGGCTACCAGAAGGTGGTCGACGACCCGACGACCGAGGTCTGGATCACAGGCTTCGAGGAAGCCGTCAGCAAGGAGGGCGAACCTTTAGGCATGGTCGGCAGGCTCAATGGCTTGTGGTATGACGGCGGACCCGCCATCAAGGTCGGCGTAGGACCCGGCAAGCTGTCTCACGACGACCGGCGCACTCTGTGGATCAACGGGTGTGTGCCCATGTGGGCTACTGTGAAGCACAAGCGAGACCCCAGCTACAGCAAGCTGCGGCAACCTACCTTCCAGAACTGGAGAGAAGACTATGAACCAGATGCTTGAGTTCTGGCGGCAGATGTCCGTCATAGCTCGCGATATGTGCGACCCACTGGAGCCCCGACGCAAGGAGCGCAAGGTAGTAGGTATCGACCCTGCACGTGGCAAAGACCACAGTGTCCGCGTCACTGGCACTATAACCGGACGCCGATCCGGCATACTTATCTTGGACGACATCGAGACCTTCCCCCGGTCAGACATGGTCGAGGAGATGGAGAAAGCACAGGAGGATACTGTGAAATGAACCCGAACGATCTGAAATTTCGGACCCCTCATGGCCCTCCTGTTGAACTGGCCAGCGAGGAGTGTCTAATCGACGAACTGATGAAGCGCAAACGACTTCGGGTGGTGCGCGTTGAGAACGTAGTCCCTGCCGCTCTAGTAAGAGGAGAAGGCACGGACTTCCAGCAACACATGGAGTTCTCACAAGGTAAGCATATAGGCCAGCACATTTCTACGCATGCTATGTGTCAGACTAGCATCACCTTTCAACCTGCCTGTCCTGAACATCCAGAGCAGGCGACTTTTGAAATGTGGGCAATAGTGCTCGCACCCAACGCGGAGGGAGGCCATTGACTTATCTCGTCTACGACGAGGAGACCCAGAACCACAAGAGCCGCAAGCGAACAGCCAACCCATTCGATCCGCGCAACTACGTCGTCATGAGAGGCTGGAAGGTCGAAGGAGACACGACGTGTTCGAGTTCTTATCACACAGGTAAGGACCCGTCGAATTTCCTTCACATAGCTCATCATGTCGACGTGCTGGTTGGGTTCAACCTCAAGTTCGACTTGCTGTATGAGATGGTGGCCAACTACGACAACCTCGCTGCGTTCTACAAGCGTGGTGGCCGAGTATGGTGCTGCCAGTATGCCGAGTTCCTTTTGCGCGCCCAGCGCAGAAAGTTTCATATGTGCAGCCTCGACCAGATCGTCGAGAGCTATGGTGGGCGCAAGAAGATCGACGGCATCAAGGCACACTGGGAAGCAGGAGTTCTAACCGCTGATATTGACCGCGAGATGCTGAAGGACTACCTCGTCGGCACTGTCGAGGAAGGCCGCAACTCAGGCGACATCGGCAACACCGAGTTGATCTATCGTGGTCAGGTCGAAGAGGCCAAGGCGCTCGGCATGTATGAGGGTATCAAAGCCCGCATGGATGGGCTGTGCGCCACGACTGAGATGGAATACAACGGCATCATGGTAGACATGAAGCTGGCGCTGAAACAGTTGCTTGACCTGACGGGTCAACAGACCCTCGCCGCAGCCGAGTTGTCCACATGGATCGAGCACATACCGCAAGAGGTCGGCTTCAACTGGGCCTCACCTATTCATACCTCGTGCTTCATCTTCGGTGGCCGCATCAAGTATGAAAAACAGGCTACCTATATCGACGAAGCGACCGGCAAGAACGCACGGCTGGTCAAGCAACACAAGTGGCCACTGTTCCTGAACGTAGAGATAGACCCCGCCCGCTGCGTCTGGAGCGAAAGCAAACAGATGTATGCCGTCAAGAACGGCGACAGTTGGGTAGCTCAAGACTGCTACGTCAGCGGCAAGAAGAAGGGCGAGCCTAAGTATCGCAAAGTCAAGGGCTGGGGTGAGGAGAAGGTCAGGTTCCAAGACTTCTTCTACGACCTGCCCGGCTACACGGAAGGCAGAGAGAAGTGGAAAACAAAACTAATCGATGGCCATGGCAACCAAGTCTACGGGACGGGCAAGGACGTGATGGACGTGATAGTCAAGCGCGACATCCCGTTTCTGAAAGTTATGGGCAAGTATCTCGCCCTGAACAAAGAGATCAGCACCTACTATGTGACGACCAACCCTCAAGGCGAGGTTGTTGGTATGCTGACATGCGTAGGGCCGGATGGTATAGTTCACCATCAGTTGAACCACAACACAGTGGTGACAACGCGACTGTCGAGCAGCAACCCCAACATGCAGAACATCCCACGAGGAGACAAGAGCCTCGTGAAGCGGATGTTCGTGAGCCGGTTCCCCAATGGAGAGATGGGCGAACTGGATTATAGTCAGCTAGAGGTCGTTGTGCAGGGGTTACTGTCACTCGACAAGAACCTGTGCCGAGACCTCAACAACAAGATCGACTTCCACTGTAAGCGAGTGGCACTGAAGAACGGTTGTTCTTACACCGACGCGCTCTATTGGTGCAAGGATGAGACCTACAGCGAGTTCACTTTCTGGAAACAGGAGAGGACAAGTTGCAAGGAATTCAGTTTCCAGGTTGCTTACGGAGCGGGTGCTACTGCTATCTCAGACAGCACGGGCCTGACTGTTGACGCCGTCAAAGGCATGATCAAGGATAACGACACAGCCTACCCCGGTGTGCCTGTATTCAATGCAAGCGTCGAACGGGCCGTGGCACAGTCTGCCGAGTGGTTCGCTGATGGCGAGCGAGGCTGGCGCAAGTTCAGGCGAGGGCAATGGCAGTCTCCGACCGGGACCATCTACGAGTTCCGATCCTATGATGCGCCCAAGTGGCTGCGAGAGCAGGGTGTCGCAGAGAGCTTCAGCCCACCAGAGATGAAGAATTACCCAGTGCAGGGCACGGGCGGCGAAGTGGTGCAGATTGCTTTGGGCAAGCTGTGGCGCTTGTTCGTAGCCACCGACAACTTCGGCGGCAAGGCCCTACTGGTGAACACAGTGCATGACTGTGTATGGGTAGATATGGCAGAGGGTATGGCAGCTATCGTGCTGCCCGCCATGATCCTAATCATGGAAGGTATCCCCACGTATCTCAAACAGATATTCGGCATCAAATGCCCTGTTCCGTTCCCGGTGGACGCGGAGCATGGACCGAATATGCATGACCTCCACCACTTCAACCAAGCAGCGTAGGAGATCGGTATGGAAACTGTAGTAGTCGCTATAGATACTGCTAGTAGCAATATCTTCTGGGGACTGATAATGGTAGCACTATCTATACTGCTATCCGCACGCACAAACCAATAGGACAAGAGAGCGATGAACGCACTCCTAGAACAAGCACAAGCGAACACAGAAGAACTGCCCGAGGGCGGTGGCGAGTTCGAGACGTTCCTTCATCCCGAAGGGCCGACTTTCGCACGTTTTGTCGGCTACTGCGAGGTAGGCGTCAGGGACCAGAAGCCATGGAAGGGGCAGGCGAAGAAGCCCGCACCCGAGGTGCGCTTCACCTTCGAACTGAACGGACCCAAGTCCATTCGGACAATCACGCCGGAAGGCGAGGAGCCGTATCAGGTGCCGACACTCATTCGCGTCAAGATCGCGAAGAAGGGTGGCGACCGCAGCAGCTACACCAAGCTCCTGCGGAAGATGGCCTACGGTCGAAGCATCACCAACTTCGGTTTGCTGCTGAACGAGGGCTTCCTGATCACCATCGTGCATGGCGAAGGGCAGGACCGCGACGGCAACAAGAAGACCTACCACAACATGCGGGACGCTGACGGCAACTTCACCATCGGTGCACCCAACATGACCGACCCGCTGTCTGGGGAGACCAAGGCTTTTGCTATCCCCGAGGCCGTTACTACTCTGTCCTACTTCACGTGGGACAACCCGACCAAGGAGCAGTGGGACAGTATCTACATCGACGGAGAGAGGACTGTCAAAGACAACGAAGGCAACGAGACCGTCGAGAGCAAGAATTGGCTTCAGCGTGACATCGCTACCGAGGCCAAGAACTTCCAAGGCTCGCCCTTGGAGGCTTTGCTCAACGGTATGGCCGACCTGACCATGCCCACCGAGGACCCCAACGAGACCGGGCTGTCCAAGGACGAAGAGACGGACATGGCCACTGCTGCCGTGGCTGCACTTGCTGCCAAGGCAGAGGCTAGCCTAGCGGCTGACGCTGCGGCATTGGCGGCTCTGACTGCCAAGGCGGCAGAGGCGGAGACTGTCAACAAACCTGTTGACGTGGAGAAGCCCGCTGTCAATGAACCCGTTGACGAAGCTGCCAAGGCACTCGCTGCGGCGCAGGCGATCTTCGATCAGTTGTCGGGCAAGTGACCGACGTTCTCAAACAGTTTGGCGTTGACCGGGATAATCTCCCGGTCGACGTTAAGCCCGAGTTCAGCTACCCAGACATGGTAGCTGGCCGGGTGGCCCACATAGACGCTGACTTCATGGCGTATCAGGCCGCTGCTGATCGTAAGGATGAACTGGATGGAACGAAACCCCGTAAGACCATCCCCGAGAAGTGTGACCGTGCCTCACGGGGTCTGGACCACCTTAAGCGATGCTGTGGAGCAGAGAGATACATCGCACACATCACACCTAGCGGCAGCGACAAAGGAGGACGCAATGCCTTCGCTGTTACCCTCCCCTACCAAGGGAACCGGGCGGATCGAGATCGACCCGAGCATTTGGACCAAGTGCGTGCATACATCGGAACCCTTCCTAGTATGGTGCACCTTGACCAAGAAGCTGATGATGGAATGGCACAAGCAAACTATCAGGCTATTGCCGCCGGGACGCAGCATCTATCCGTCATAGTATCCAAGGACAAGGACCTGCGAATGGTGCCGGGCCTGCACTGGGACTTCGACACCGAGACAGTGATCACAGCACCCAAGTTCGGCAAGATATGGATCGACGACAGCAAGTCGAGCAAGACGTTGAAGGGCTGGGGAACCAAGTTCTTCTGGGCTCAACTACTGATGGGTGACGTGGCCGACAACATCAAGGGCCTGCCCGCAGTTACCAAGGGTGCTATGGCGCATCTGGACCGTGTGGATACAGAGCTACAGAAGCTCTACAAGCAGCACGACAAGTGCACGAAAGAACGTGAGCCCGTCCTGCTGGAGATGATACGTGTATCCCACAGGAGACAGCGCAAGATCGGAGCGTTGCTTGCCTACGATATACTGGCACCGCACAAGACCGACAAGTCCTGCTTCGAATTGGTGCGTGCACTATTCAAGGACTTGGATGTCAACTCGGACTACACTTTCATCGACCACAAGACACAAGAGCCCTGCACAGGCACGCAAGCCCTGTTCGGTGACATGCTCACGCTGTGGATGAGGCGCAAGCCTGACCCCATGGACGTGCTGCATTGGCTCAAAGAGGAGAGAGTTCTATGATCGTCTTCAATACATCCCACGAACGGTTGTTCTGGATAGAGGCTGTCAAGTCTACACTACGTGGAGGCGTCGGGTCTTCTGACTGGGCAGTGAAGTGCGCAGACATGGCACTCGCAGCCTATCAAGACCGGGTGCTAGAAACAGAGGAGCAAGGAATTCTATGATAAGCCTGTTCCACGACATGATTACCGCTGCTCACAAGCTACAGCGAATTCCCGATCACTGGGTCATGCACCCGCATATAGTTACACGACTACGTCGTGACTTGCAACGTGTGCACTGGAGCTATGTGCCGGGAGAAGACAGCAACTTCCTGCTCGGCCGACCTATCAGGGAGGATGCGGAGACAATCGGGATCGTCCTAGAGACCCGATGAAGGCGCAGAAGCTCACATACTCTCAGGTGGAGACAGTCCGACTTGCGCTGATGAAGCAGGGCAGCAACTTGTGCGCCTTGTGTTATGGCAAGTTCGGCACACCGGCACTGTCTGGCAACAGGCGGCGACCGGCACTGGATCACAACCACAAGACTGGATACGTGCGGGACGTGCTGTGCCTGCACTGCAATGGCATGCTGGGAAAGGTGGAGAACGCTTCCCAGCGTGCAGTGGGTAAAGATGAGCCGCTACTCTGGTGGCTCACTAACGTGGTGGAGTATCTGACCAAGCACGCCACGCCACAATATCAAATAGCCGGTGTCCGCACCGGGCTGATCTACCCCACTCACAAGACCCCTGAAGACAAGCGGCTCGCGAGGCTGGAGAAGGCCAAGAAGAAACGGGCGCAAGCCAAGATCATGAAGAAAGTAGGGTAATGGATGAGAGCCTGAAGGCCCAGCTTGGCTGGGAAGACGAGATAATAGATCGGGGCGTTAGACGCTACCGTCACCAACAGTCACAGGCAGTAAAGGGAGATCGCGCACATGAGACCAAGGCAGGAACAAGGCTACTCAAGGCATACGTGCTGACAGTCGGAGATCATATCCGTGCATACATGGACCCCAAGAACTTCAGAAGGTCCAAGCACGCACGGCTGATGAAGGGCGTGAACCCAGACGTGATCGCTATGTTCACACTGCGCAAGGTGATCGGTAGCTGGTTCGGCGGGCGTGACGAGCGCACCACGATCCAATCGCTGGCCACCAGCATAGGACAGATGATCGAGGACGAGCTACGCTTCAGCGAGTTCCAAACGAAGCACAAGGACTACTACGACGCGATCATACGTGGCTTCGAAGAAGGTTACACCACCGACTATAGGCACAAGCACCGCGTGCTGGTGCATCTATCTGGCACACGCGGCGTCGAGTGGCGTAATTGGACCAACACGGAGAAGTTCAATGTAGGTCAGATCGCAATCAAGAAGACCATGGAAGTGTGCGACCTGATCCACTTGCACCGACCGACCAAGCGAAGCACATGGCACGTAGGCCCCACGCCCGAGTGCCTTGAGTGGATCATCGAGCATGACCTCGTGGCTGAACTGGCGGCACCCGATAGGATGCCCTGCCTGATGCCACCGGCGAACTGGTCGGACGTGCAGGAAGGGGGCTACTGGTCTCCTCGCCTACGCAACATGACCCCGTTGATCAAGGGCCTGAACCTCAGACCAAGCAGGAAGCGGACCTTCAAGGACGTGGTCATGCCGCAAGTGCTCACTGCTATCAACGCAATGCAGCAGACACCATGGAGAGTGAACCGCGAAGTGCAGGAGGTTATGCGCTATGTCTGGAACAACAACCTGTCGATTGGAATGCCTCGCAGCGAACCCTATGAAATTCCTCCGTCACCTCTTGCCGCAGGAGTTAAACCTCAGTCCCTACCAGAAGGGGATGCTACGCTTGCTGCGTTCAAGGACTGGAAAGGCACGGCTCGTGAACTACACAACATGGAGGCAGATAGAACCTCCAAGATAAGGGCGCTTGTCCGCACCATGCGGATAGCCACAGAGATGGAGGAGGCTGACAGGTTCTACTATGTATATCAATGTGACTTCCGTGGCCGTGTATATAGCACGACTACTGGCCTTAGTCCGCAAGGCACTGACTGGTCTAAGGCTTTGCTCACCTTTGGACGAACAGAACCACTGGGCGTTCGGGGGATGTATTGGCTCAAAGTTCACGGGGCCAATAAATTCGGCTACGACAAGGTATCATACGACGACCGGGTTAACTGGGTGGACTACGGACACGTTACTTGGTGCGCGGTCGCTGATGATCCGATTGGCATGCGCAACGTATGGCAGGGATGCGACAAGCCTTGGCAGTTTCTTGCGTGGTGCTTCGAATACAAGCGGGCGACGGACGCTGGGCCGGACTACAGGTCCAGTCTTCCTATTGCACTGGATGGGTCCTGCAATGGACTACAGCATTTCAGCGCCATGCTACGAGACCCGATTGGGGGACGGGCGGTCAATCTGGTGGAGGGGGAAGTTCCCTCAGACATCTACCAGCAAGTGGCCGACGTGCTCACCCGCAAGCTGCGGGGACTGTCCGTTCTACCCGGAGAGGAGAGCCACGGCGCTCAGAATTGGCTTGCCATGTTCAAGTCAATGGGGCTGGACGGAACGCCTAGGGCTCTGACCAAGAAGCCAGTCATGACACTGCCGTATGGCAGCACTATGCAGGCGTGCACTCAGAGTATCTTCCGTTGGGTGCACGAGGAGGCACCGAAGTTCTTCCCTAAGAACACCAACTTCAAGCACGCGATCTACCTAGCGCCCATGCTATGGGCTAGCATAGGGGAGGTCGTGGTGGCAGCACG
>Ga0114923_10003678_pt1 | contig 10329 bp, 7 predicted proteins | sample SumtaG_FD_89578 | JGI IMG/M metagenome (GOLD analysis project Ga0114923, IMG submission 89578) | Deep subsurface microbial communities from Indian Ocean to uncover new lineages of life (NeLLi) - Sumatra_00157 metaG | ecosystem: Environmental > Aquatic > Marine > Oceanic > Sediment | place: near...
TCGATGGAGATCGAGCTGATCGCGCCGATTGCCATGGACGAGGGCTTGCGCTTTGCGATCCGCGAGGGCGGCCGCACCGTCGGCGCCGGCGTCGTCGCAAGCATCATCAAGTAGGCAGAAACGCTGGCTACGGCGCAGCGCGTTCGATCGGTCCGCGCCGCGCCGGCTGGCCCTGAGGCAAAGGAGTGTAGCTCAACTGGCAGAGCACCGGTCTCCAAAACCGGGGGTTGGGGGTTCGAGTCCCTCCACTCCTGCCAAACCTGGAACACGATTGGGTCTTGCCGGTCTCCGGGACGCCGGCCGCGGCGCTCCGGAACAGTGATGCACCCGGAACAGTGATGCAAAGGCGGGAAGATGGCGAAGTTCAATCCGGGCCAGTTCGTCCGGGAAGTGCGGCAGGAGGTCTCGAAGGTCACCTGGCCGACTCGCAAGGAGACCACGATCACCACGGGCATGGTGTTTCTGATGGTATTCCTGGCCGCGATCTTCTTTCTCCTCGTCGACCAGATCCTGTCGTTCGGTGTGCGGCAGATCCTGGGCTTGGGAGCTTGATCTGAAATGGCCATGCGTTGGTACGTCGTGCACGTCTATTCCGGCTTCGAGAAGAAGGTCGCGGAGTCGATCCGCGAACAGGCGCACCAGAAGGGAATGGACGAGCTGTTCGAGGAAATCCTGGTGCCGACCGAGGAGGTCGTGGAGATGCGCCGCGGCCAGAAGGTCACCGCCGAGCGCAAGTTCTTTCCCGGCTACGTGCTGATCAAGATGGACCTGATCGACGAGAGCTGGCATCTGGTCAAGGATGCGCCCAAGGTCACCGGATTCCTGGGGCCCAGGGGGCGCCCGTCGCCGATCTCCGAGTCGGAGGCCCAGCGCATTCTGCATCAGGTCCAGGAGGGCGTGGAGCGGCCCAAGCCTTCCGTCGTCTTCGAGATTGGCGAGCAGGTGCGGGTCAGCGACGGCCCGTTCAACTCGTTCAACGGCATGGTCGAGGAAGTGGACGAAGAGCGCGCCCGCCTCAAGGTTGCGGTGTCCATCTTCGGGCGCTCGACGCCGGTCGAATTGGAATACACCCAGGTGGAGAAGCTTTGACATCTGGGTGTCGTGGTCGCCGGGCGCTGGACGCCCGTGGCCGATAGCGTGGGAGGTCGACCCCTGAAGCCCATGGGTGGGACCGCACCGCGCAGCCCTGGAAGAGATAGGGACGAGACATGGCAAAGAAGATCGCTGGTTACATCAAGCTGGAAATTCCGGCGGGGCAGGCCAATCCATCGCCGCCGGTCGGGCCGGCGCTGGGTCAGCGCGGCCTCAACATCATGGAGTTTTGCAAGACCTTCAACGCGGCCACCCAGAACATGGATCCCGGCACCCCGACACCGGTGATCGTCACGGCCTATGTCGACCGCTCGTTCAGTTTCGAGACCAAGACCCCGCCGGCGGCCTATTTCCTTCGGCAGGCGGCCGGGCTGGAGAAGGGCTCGAGCGAGCCGGGCCGGGAGATCGTCGGTTCGGTCACCATGAGACAGATTCGCGAGATCGCCGAGAAAAAAATGGTCGATCTCAACGCCAACGACATCAACGCCGCCGCCCAAATCATCGCGGGCTCGGCGCGCTCGATGGGCCTGGAAGTCTTGGAGTAGGGTCATGGCGCACAAGGGAAAGAGGTTTCGCAACGCCCTCGAGGGCATCGAGCGCGGCCAGGCCTATCCGGTCGAAGAAGCGGTCAAGCTGATCAAGGAGCGCGCCGTCGCCAAATTCGACGAGACCATCGAGATCGCCATGAACCTGGGCGTCGACCCGCGTCATGCCGACCAGAACGTGCGTGATGTCGTGGTGTTGCCGAACGGAACCGGAAAGTCGGTCAGGGTCGCGGTCTTCGCCAAGGGCGGCAAGGCAGAGGAAGCCACCGGCGCGGGCGCCGATATCGTCGGGGCCGACGACCTGGCCGAGAAGGTGACCGCGGGAGAGATCGAGTTCGACCGCTGCATCGCGACGCCTGACATGATGCCGGTGGTCGGCAAGTTGGGCAAAATTCTGGGCCCCCGGGGCCTCATGCCGAACCCGAAGCTGGGTACCGTCACGAACGATGTCGGCGACGCCGTGCAGGCCGCCAAGGGCGGACAGGTTCAGTTCCGCGCCGAGAAGGCGGGGCTGATTCATGCCGGCGTGGGAAAGGCGAGTTTCACGGACGAAGCGCTGCTGGCCAACGTGCTGGCCTTCGTCGATGCGGTAACCCGGGCGAAGCCGAGCGGAGCGAAGGGCACCTACCTCAAGAAGGTATCGCTCAGTTCGACGATGGGCCCGAGCATAAAGGTGGATGTGGCAAGCCTCTCGTCACGGGGCTGAGGCGGCGTCCGCCTTTGAGTTTCCGCCGGCTCCTCGTTGGGGACGGCGGATGCGGGGCGGCGGGTTTAGCCCGCCGGCCCGACCTGTCCGAGACTGCAGGTGCGCGCGATGGCCATCGGCCGGAGCGGCTTAAGCCCGAAGGGGCCTGCATAGACAGGAAGCGCTAGGGCTCCGGTCCCTCGTGGACCGCCGAGGCTTGAGCTTCCGGGACAGGCGAACCGGACCACCGGGGCCGTGTTCCCGGGGGTCCTCGTGCAACGGATTCGGGCGGACGCCTGCGGGCGGCGGCCGATCCAAAGGAGAGCGGAGATCATCCGTGGACCGAGCACAGAAAGAAGCAACGGTTGCCGCGCTCAACCTAACCTTCGGCGAGGTCAATCTCGTCATCGTCACCCACCAGTCGGGGCTGACGGTGGCCGAGACGATCGACTTTCGCCGCAAGGTGCGGCATGCGGGCGCCAGCTTCAAGGTGACCAAGAACCGGCTCACGCGTCTTGCTCTTGAGGGCACGAAGTTTGAGGCGTTGCAGCCGCTGATGACCGGACCGACGGCGCTTGCCGCATCGATCGATCCGGTTGCGGCGGCGAAGGTCTGCGTCGAATTCGCCAAGGCGAACGAGAAGCTGACCATCGTCGGCGGGGCGTTGGGCGAACAGTTGCTGGACATCGAGGGCGTCAAAACCCTGGCCCGGCTGCCGTCGCTCGACCAACTGCGCGGCAAGCTCGTCGGTGTCCTGCAAGCGCCTGCCACCAAGTTGGCCGGTGTGCTGCAGGCTCCCGCCGGGCAGCTTGCCCGTGTCGTCGGCGCCTATGGCTCTCAAAGCGAAGCCGCCTGAGTGCGGAGCGGTTCGGAAGTTCAAGTCGAGGAGAAAGACGAGATGGCTAATCTAGACAAGTTGGTTGAGGAGTTGTCGAAGCTCACTGTGATCGAAGCGGCGGAGCTGTCGCAGAAGCTCGAGGAAACCTGGGGCGTGTCCGCTGCGGTTCCCATGGCCGCGGCAGCGGCGCCGGCGGCCGAGGCCGGTGAGGCGGAAGCCGAGAAGGACACCTTTGACGTCGTCTTGACCGCCTTTGGCGACAAGAAGATCAACGTGATCAAGGAAGTGCGTGCAATTACCAGTCTGGGCCTCAAGGAGGCCAAGGACCTGGTCGAGGCCGCGCCGAAGGCGGTCAAGGAAGGCGTCGGCAAGGACGAGGCCGAGGCGGTCAAGGCAAAACTCGAGGGGGCCGGTGCGACGGTCGAGCTCAAGTAACTTGTGGACGAGGAATAATGAATGGGACCGGCCGGCGCCGTCCGTCAGGGACGCGCCGGGCGGGCTCTCTGCACCTTTCGGGGCCGCACAGGCGGCCGATCGACGGCCGTGTGACGCAACACGACGATCAAGCTGACGAGGACGCAAAATGACGAAGTCTTTCACTGGTCGCAAACGTATCCGCAGAACCTTCGGGCGCATTGCCGAGGTCACGCAGATGCCGAACCTGATCGAGGTCCAGAAGACCTCCTACGACCAGTTTCTGCAGATGGGCATCAAGCTCGAAGACCGTGAGCGAGTCGGCCTGCAGGAGGTCTTCGTGTCGGTCTTCCCGATCCGGGATTTCGCGGAGCGGGCCGAGCTGCAGTTCGTGCACTATGAGCTGGAAGAGCCCAAGTACGACGTCGAGGAGTGCCAGCAGCGCGGCATGACCTATGCGGCACCCCTCAAGGTGACGCTCCGGCTCGTGGTGTGGGACGTCGACGAGGACACCGGCGCGCGTTCGATCCGGGATATCAAGGAGCAGGACGTCTACATGGGCGACATGCCGCTCATGACGCCCAACGGCACCTTCATCATCAACGGCACCGAGCGCGTCATCGTCAGCCAGATGCACCGCAGTCCCGGCGTGTTTTTCGACCACGACCGGGGCAAGACCCATTCCTCTGGCAAGTTCCTGTTCGCCGCGCGCGTCATTCCCTATCGCGGTTCCTGGCTCGACTTCGAGTTCGACGCCAAGGACCTGGTCTATGTGCGCATCGACCGGCGTCGCAAACTGCCGGCGACCACCTTGCTGATGGCCCTCGACGGCGAGGCGACGGCCGCCCTGCGCGCAGAGCGTGGGGAGAAGCCACTGGAGGCGCACGAGGTTCGGGGCATGACGCCCGAGGAGATCCTCGAGTATTTCTACGACACCGTCGTCTACACCTTCACGGACAAGGGCTGGCGCACGGCATTTCAAGCGGACCGCATGCGCGGCGTGAAGCTGGTGCGCGACCTGGTGGACGCGAAGACCGGCAAGGTCGTCGCCGAAGTCGGCAGCAAGATGACACCGCGCCTGGCGCGCAAGCTGTCCGACAAGGGCCTCAAGCATCAGCTGATCAGCGACGAGGAGCTGCTCGGACGCTTCATCGCCAACGACTACATCAACGAGAAAACCGGGGAGATTCTCTGCGAGGCGGGCGACGAGGTGACCGAGGCGATGCTGGCGAGCCTACGGGAAACCGGCGTCAAGGAACTGGTCACCCTGGCTGTCGATCACATCAATGTCGGGTCATACATTCGCGACACCTTGGCGGCGGACAAGAACAGCAATCGCGAAGACGCCCTGATCGACATCTACCGTGTGATGCGGCCGGGCGAGCCGCCGACCCTGGAGACGGCGGAGGCCATGTTCAAGAGCATGTTCTTCGATTCCGAGCGCTATGACCTGTCGGCGGTCGGCCGGGTCAAGATGAACTCGCGGCTCGGCTTCGAGACCGAGGACTGGCTCCGCACGCTGCGCCGGGACGACATTCTCTCCATCGTCAAGGTGCTCTGCGATCTCAAGGACGGCCGCGGCGATATCGACGACATCGACCACCTGGGCAACCGCCGCGTGCGTTCGGTCGGCGAGCTGATGGAGAACCAGTACCGCATCGGCCTGCTGCGCATGGAGCGGGCGATCAAGGAACGCATGTCCTCGGTCGAGATCGACTCGGTCATGCCCCATGACCTGATCAACGCGAAGCCGGCGGCTGCTGCGGTGCGCGAGTTCTTCGGCTCTTCGCAGTTGTCGCAGTTCATGGATCAGACCAACCCCTTGTCGGAGATCACCCACAAGCGGCGCCTGTCGGCCTTGGGGCCGGGCGGTTTGACGCGCGAGCGCGCCGGCTTCGAGGTGCGCGACGTGCATCCGACCCATTACGGCCGGATTTGTCCGATCGAAACGCCCGAGGGCCCGAACATCGGACTGATCAACTCGCTGGCGACCTACGCCCGCGTCAACCAGTACGGCTTCATCGAAAGCCCGTACCGCAAGGTCCAGAAGGGCAAGGTGACCGACGAGGTCATTTACCTCTCGGCCATGGACGAAGGCCGCTACACCGTGGCCCAGGCCAACGCCGAGCTCGACAAGAACGGGCGGCTGGTGGAGGACCTGATTTCCTGCCGCCGCGGCGGCGAATACCTGGTGGCGCGTCCGCAGGACATCGACTTTATCGACGTGTCGCCCAAGCAGCTGGTCTCGGTCGCCGCCGCGCTGATCCCGTTCCTCGAGAACGACGACGCCAACCGTGCGCTCATGGGCTCCAACATGCAGCGCCAGGCGGTTCCCTTGCTCCAGACCGAATCGCCGCTGGTCGGCACGGGCATGGAGGAGACCGTGGCCCGCGACTCCGGCGTGGCCATTGCCGCCAAACGCTCGGGCGTGGTCGACCAGGTGGACGCCACCCGCATCGTCGTTCAGGTCACCGAGGAGACCTCCAGCGGCGAGCAGGCGGTCGACATCTACAATCTGCTGAAATTCCAGCGTTCGAACCAGAACACCTGCATCACCCAGCGGCCCCTGGTGCGCGTCGGCGACCTGGTGCAGGGCGACGACATCATCGCCGACGGTCCCTCGACCAACCTGGGCGAGCTGGCCCTCGGGCGCAACGTGCTCGTCGCCTTCATGCCGTGGCAGGGCTACAATTTCGAGGACTCCATCCTGATCTCCGAGCGCATCGTGCGCGACGACGTCTTCACCTCGATCCACATCGAGGAGTTCGAGGTCATGGCACGCGATACCAAGCTCGGCCAGGAAGAGATCACCCGCGACATTCCCAACGTCGGCGAGGACGCCCTCAGGAACCTCGATGAAGCGGGCATGGTCTACATCGGCGCCGAGGTGCAGTCCGGCGATATCCTGGTCGGCAAGGTCACGCCCAAGGGTGAATCGCCCATGACGCCGGAGGAGAAGCTGCTGCGCGCCATCTTCGGCGAAAAGGCCTCCGACGTGCGCGACACCTCGCTCAAGGTTCCGCCGGGGGTGACCGGGACGGTGGTCGAGGTCCGGGTCTTCTCGCGCCGTGGCGTGGACAAGGACGAACGCGCGCTCGCCATCGAGCGGGCGGAGATCGAACACCTCGCCAAGGACCGCGACGACGAAAAGGCCATTCTGGAGCGCAGCTTCTTCGGCCGACTCAGGGATCTGTTGGTCAACCAGACCGCGGTCAGCGGACCCAAGGGGCTCGCTGCCGGCACCAAGATCACCGAAAAGGCCATGTCGGACTTTACGCCGGGCCAGTGGCGGCAGATCGCGGTCAAGAACGACAAACGCCAGACCGATATCGAGGCGCTCAACAGACAGTTCGACGAATCAATCGACGAGCTGACTCAGCGCTTCGACAACAAGGTGGACAAGCTGCAGCGCGGCGACGAGCTGTCGCCGGGCGTCATGAAGATGGTCAAGGTCTTCGTGGCCGTGAAGCGCAAGCTGCAGCCGGGCGACAAGATGGCGGGCCGGCACGGCAACAAAGGCGTGATCTCCAAGATCGTGCCGATGGAGGACATGCCCTACACCGAAGGCGGCACCCCGGTGGACATCGTGCTCAACCCCTTGGGTGTGCCGAGCCGCATGAACGTCGGCCAGATCCTGGAAACCCATCTGGGGTGGGCCTGTGTCGGACTGGGTCGCCAGATTGGCGAGGTACTGGACAACGTCCGCCGGGGCGCCAAGGTCGACGAGTACAAGAAGAAGCTGAAACAGGTCTATGGCGACGCGGCCTTCAAGGCAGAGGTCGCGGAACTGACCGATGAACAGATGATCGAGCTGGGCGAAAACCTGCGCGAGGGCGTGCCCATCGCCTCGCCGGTCTTCGACGGCGCCCGCGAAGACGATATCGTCGAGCTTCTGGAACAGGCCGGCCTGGACGTTACCGGCCAGGTCACGCTGGTCGACGGGCGCAGCGGCGATACCTTCGACCGGCCGGTCACGGTGGGTTACATCTACATGCTCAAGCTGCATCACCTGGTGGACGACAAGATCCACGCCCGGTCGATCGGCCCCTATAGCCTGGTGACCCAGCAGCCACTGGGCGGCAAGGCGCAGTTCGGCGGCCAGCGCTTCGGCGAGATGGAGGTTTGGGCACTCGAGGCCTACGGGTCGGCCTATACCTTGCAGGAGATGCTGACGGTCAAGTCGGACGACGTCTCGGGCCGCACCAAGGTTTACGAGGCCATCGTCAAGGGCGACGACAACTTCGAGGCGGGCATTCCCGAATCCTTCAATGTGTTGGTGAAGGAGCTGCGGTCGCTCGGTCTGAACGTGGAGCTGAAGCAGAACTCTTTTTAGGCGCGGCGCGGCTCCGGTCCGGTGCCGGACCGCGCAGCGAATGCTGATGCGTAAAAATTTCTATCGAATCGGGAGAAACCGATGAACGAGTTGATGAATTTCTTCGGCCAGCCGAGCGGAACTCAGAGTTTCGATCAGATTCGCATCTCGATCGCAAGCCCGGAACGGATTCTGTCCTGGTCGTACGGCGAAATCAAAAAGCCGGAGACCATCAACTACCGCACCTTCAAACCGGAGCGCGACGGCTTGTTCTGCGCCCGCATCTTCGGTCCCATAAAGGACTACGAATGCCTCTGCGGCAAATACAAGCGCATGAAATATCGCGGCATCATCTGCGAAAAATGCGGCGTGGAGGTCACACTGTCCAAGGTGCGGCGCGAGCGCATGGGCCACATCGAGCTGGCCAGCCCGGTGGCGCACATCTGGTTCATGAAGTCGCTGCCCAGCCGCGTCGGTCTGCTGCTGGACATGACGCTCAAGGATCTCGAGCGCATTCTCTACTTCGAGAGCTTCGTGGTAACCGAACCGGGCTTGTCGGCGCTCAAGCTGCACCAGCTGCTGAGCGAGGACGAGTATCTCGACGCCCAGGACGAAGCCGGCGAAGACGCCTTCACCGCCATGATCGGCGCCGAGGCGCTGAAACAGATGCTCTCCAGCCTGGACATGGAGCAGGAGCGCACGACCTTGCGCGTGGAGCTCAAGGAAACCAACTCCGAGGCCAAGCGCAAGAAGCTGGTCAAGCGCCTGAAGCTGGTCGAGGCCTTTCTGGCCTCCGGGGCGAAGTGCGAGTGGATGATTCTCGACGTCGTTCCCGTGATCCCGCCGGAGCTGCGGCCTCTGGTGCCGCTCGACGGCGGCCGCTTCGCCACGTCGGATTTGAACGATCTCTACCGGCGGGTGATCAACCGCAACAACCGTCTGAAGCGGCTGATCGAGCTGCGCGCGCCCGAGATCATCGTGCGCAACGAAAAGCGCATGCTGCAGGAGTCCGTCGACGCCCTGTTCGACAACGGACGGCGCGGCCGGGTGATCACAGGCGCCAACAAGCGGCCGCTCAAATCGCTGTCCGACATGTTGAAGGGCAAGCAGGGCCGCTTCCGCCAGAACCTGCTGGGCAAGCGCGTCGATTACTCGGGTCGCTCGGTCATCGTGGTCGGGCCGGAACTCAAACTGCACCAATGCGGTCTGCCCAAGAAGATGGCGCTCGAGCTGTTCAAGCCGTTCATTTATTCCAAGCTGGAACTCTATGGCATGGCCTCGACAATCAAGGCCGCCAAACGCATGGTCGAGAAGGAGCGCCCGGAAGTCTGGGACATCCTGGAAGAGGTGATCCGTGAGCATCCGGTGCTGCTGAACCGGGCGCCGACGCTCCACCGCCTGGGCATTCAGGCCTTCGAGCCGGTGCTCATCGAGGGCAAGGCGATCCAGCTCCACCCCCTGGTCTGCACGGCCTTCAACGCCGACTTCGATGGCGACCAGATGGCGGTGCACGTGCCCTTGTCGTTGGAGGCACAGCTCGAAGCGCGCGTGCTCATGATGTCGACCAACAACATCCTTTCCCCGGCCAGCGGCAAGCCGATCATCGTGCCCTCGCAGGACATTGTGCTGGGCCTCTACTACCTGACCACGGAGGCCGAGGGCGAGGTGGGCGAAGGCATGGTCTTCACCGACGTGGGTGAGATCCAGCACGCCCTCCAGGCCAGCGCCGTGACGCTGCACAGCAAGATCAATGCGCGCATCCTCGCGTTCAACGAGGAAGGCGAGAGGGTGGTCCAGTTGGTCGAGACAACGCCCGGGCGCATGTTGCTGTCCGAGGTCCTGCCGGTGAGTCCGGCGGTTCCCTTCTCGATGCTCAATCGCCTGCTGACCAAGAAGGAGATCACCGAGGTCATCGATGTGGTTTACCGCCACTGCGGCCAGAAGGAGACGGTCTTGTTCGCCGACCGCATCATGGCGCTGGGCTTCAGTCACGCCTGCCGTGCGGGCATTTCCTTCGGTAAGGACGACCTGCTCGTGCCGCCCGCAAAGCACGAACTGGTGGAAAACGCCCAGGGCCAGGTGAAGGAGTTCGAGCAGCAGTACCAGGATGGCCTGATTACCCGGGGCGAGAAGTACAACAAGGTGATCGACGTCTGGTCCACCTGCACCGACAAGGTGGCTGACGAGATGATCAAGGTGATGTCGAAGGAGACGGGCCGCCACGTCAATTCCGTCTACATGATGGCCCATTCCGGCGCCCGCGGCTCGGCGGCTCAGATCAAGCAGCTTGCCGGCATGCGCGGCCTGATGGCCAAGCCGTCTGGCGAAATCATCGAAACGCCGATCATTTCCAACTTCAAGGAAGGCCTCACCGTGTTGGAGTACTTCAACTCCACCCACGGCGCGCGCAAGGGATTGGCGGACACCGCGTTGAAGACGGCGA
>Ga0114923_10003679_pt1 | contig 10329 bp, 10 predicted proteins | sample SumtaG_FD_89578 | JGI IMG/M metagenome (GOLD analysis project Ga0114923, IMG submission 89578) | Deep subsurface microbial communities from Indian Ocean to uncover new lineages of life (NeLLi) - Sumatra_00157 metaG | ecosystem: Environmental > Aquatic > Marine > Oceanic > Sediment | place: near...
AAATTTGAGAAGAAAATTTATTATCATCATTCTGGATATTTAGGAGGATTAAAGGAAACTCCGTTTAAAAAACTTTTTGAAAAAGATCCAGGCGAAGTTTTGAAAAGGGCAGTTTTTGGCATGCTGCCTAAGAATAAATTACGAGCTAAACAAATTAAGCGTTTAAAAACAGATTAATGGAAACAACTAAAAAAACAAAAACAGTAAAAAAGACTGTAAAAAAGGTTGCTAAAAAGACAGTTGTTAAGAAGAAAGTTGAGAAAGTTAAACCAAAACTCCCTAAATATTATGAAGCAGTTGGAAGGAGAAAAACATCTGTGGCTCGAATTCGACTTTTTACTCAGGGAGATAAAACAATTATAGTTAATGGAAAATCGTATAAAGAATATTTTCCTGACTTAGATCTTCAACAAATCGTAGATGTTGCCTTAGATAGAATGAAAGCTTTGGATAAGTTTATGATTTCAGTTAAAGTAAGAGGGGGAGGAATTCATTCTCAGGCTGAAGCTATTAGGCATGGAATTTCCAGAACTCTTGTTAAATTCAATCCTGATTTTCGCAAACGGCTGAGAAGAGCTGGTTATTTAACGCGTGATCCGCGGATGCGGGAAAGAAAGAAATTTGGATTAAAACGTGCCCGCCGTGCTCCGCAGTGGTCTAAGAGATAATATATTAGAAATGTAAAAGCTCCCGATTTTTTGGGGAGCTTTTGGTTTTAGGACCGAGATTTCATGATCCTATGATTTGAGAGATGCTGCTTTCAGGAACTTCAATTTGGAACATTGTCCAGGATTGAAGCTCAGGATCATTATTTTGCGCTTCTACAAACCTTCTGATTTTTTCAGGATCGGTTGAGGCTCTTGTTTCTAGCGATAGACTTTCATGAGTGAGAAGTTCTGTCGCCACTTTTTCGCTGTCTGCTTTTGCTGCAATAAAAAGTATCATCCTTTATTCCTTTCAAAGAAAGAACAAAATATTTAAAACGATACTTACAGTATATACCTATATTTAGTTTTTGTCAAGGTTTTGTCTTGGGCGAGTATGTAGTTAGAACAAGGACAGATTTTTTCCGAAACAAAAAGTCCCTTAAAAAGTCCATCTCCAAAGTGAGCCGATTAGATTATCGGAAGAACGAGCTTCAGCCTACCTACCAAGTTAACTATTTTCTCTCCAGAGAGGGATAGGAAGAACATCTGCTTATCTTCTGAAAGTTAAACCTCCCAAATTGTAATACCGCACCTCCCGTGGGCTATGGGTAAGCTGGGAGATGTACGGGCGGGACTTCTAAAGGGACTAATTCCTTCTTACTCCTTTTCAGAAGAAATGTCAAGCCCCTTTTACATTATTTTAAAATCTGCTAAAATGAAATATAAAGGTTAATCAATAAATAAAGTTTAAAAAAATATGGCTAATGGTGATACAACAAATGGAGAAGTAATTGAATTTATATTATCTGGAGAAAAACTATTATCAGAAAATGCTAACAATTTGGATTTGGTCGCAAAAGCGGGAGATAATCTTTATAGAAAAAATCGTGATTTTATAAGAGAAAAAGTTAAAGATAATTGGTTTGTAATTATAGAACCGATTAGTGGAACATTTCTTGCTTGCTCAAGTCAGTTAAAACTTTTTGAGTATGCTCAAGAAAAGTTTCCTGAGAGATTATTTCATTCTATTGGTTTGCTTAAAAACAATAGCTTACAATATGCCAGATAAACCACAAAGATTAGAATTTCCTGTAATTGAAAACTTTTCACCAGAAGTGCTAATTGAAGTTTATGGCATACTTAAAAAAACTATAAAGGTTGTTGCAACAGTTGATACTGGTAGTACAGGGTTTTTGCAAATTCCTCTTGCTACTGGAATAAAGGCAAACTTGAGATTAATTGGAACGAGATATTATACAATGGCTGATGGAAGAAAAGTTAAAAAGATTGAATGTATGGGTCAAATTAGATTTGCTGGTCAAGAATTGTTTGGTATTATTTCACTTTCAGAAACATCAGATGATTGTTTATTGGGAATGCAATTTCTTGAAGCACTTGGTATGGATTTTACCGTATCACCAAAAAATAATAAAGCAATCTTTCAATCATTATCAATAGAAGAACCACCAACGGAAGAACCACCAACGGAAAAGAAAGAATAACTTATGAAAAAACCCTCAAAGGAAAAACAGGCATTTTATTCTCTCCTAAATCGTGCTGTTCGTAAAGAATTCTGAAAAGCAGAAACTTCAGAAAATCTGTGATTATAATAAAAAATCCCTCTGAAAATCAGGGGGATTTTTGCTTTTCGCTTTTTACTAGATTCTGTCGAATTTAAATTTACCAGTTTCATCTTGTTGAGCCTTAAAGTGATTTATATGTTTAAATCCTTTAGGTAAATCTGACTCCGGTGTTTTTAGACCGAAACTTAAATCAACAGTATATATGCAGGTGACTTCCCAAGTTTTTTTGCTCGGGTTCTCTTGTATAGAGAAGTTAAACTCATTGTTTCTGCTCAAATCAAGAATCAGAACAGATACATCAATTTTACCTTCGTGGAGTGACAACATTTTGATATTGAGCCCCTTTTCACAAGGAAGACCAACTTGACTGGCAAATTGAAGCGTGAAGTCAATAGCTGTTAGATCTATTGCCACGACATCGGTGTTTCTAATAGGATTCATTTTGTACCTCCTGGGTATCGCACCCAATTTTAGTTGGCATCACGCCAACAAGGTTAATAAAATATTTTTAAACAACTACTTTGAGTATACACCCGTATTTAGTTTTTGTCAAGGTTTTGGGGTGCTGGATTTGACCTTTGATTTGAGATAGATTAGAATGGGAATATGTTACATGAAATTATTGATAAATATTATTTAGATAAAGAGAAAGATAGAGATAGAAAGCCCCCAAAGCATTTCTATATCAGCCAAGCTGGGAAATGTTCTCGTCATCTTTTCTTTAAATTTAAAAATGTTCCTGAAAAGGAATTGGAACCTCATATATTGAGATTGTTTGATCATGGTGATCATATGCATCAACTTATTATGAGCGCTTTGACCAGCACTAGGGATATTCATGTTGTTGCTTCTGAAGTAAAAATTCCTCCCCAGGAACTGGTTTCTGGAAGAGCTGATGCCGTTATCAGTGATGGCAATCAGTTATATGTTTTGGATATAAAGAGCATGAACAGCATGATTTTTAGATCTATGGAAGAGCCAAAGCCGGAAAATGTTCAACAGCTTCAGCTTTATCTTTATTATTTTAAAATATCTAAGGGAATATTATTATATGTAAATAAAGATAATTTACAGCTTAAAGAATATATATTTGATTATAATCCTGAAGAAGCAAAAATGCTTATAAATGGAATGAAGTTTTTAAGAAAACAGATTGACACTAATATTATTCCTAAGCGTCTAATTAGTTACCCCAGTGATTGGCAATGCCGTTATTGTCAATATAAATCAGTCTGCAGTATGGGAGCTCCTGAAGAAATGAACTGGAATGATTTTAAAGAGAAGATTCAATCTCAATAAATAATTGACAAAATAAAAATTAAAAAGGAGTTAAACTCCTTTTTTTGGTGGAGGAGATTTTGGCCTTGACAAAGTCCTTTGATAGGAGTTTAATGCATTAGAGACAAGATGGTCTTGTTTCAAAGCGTAAAGCTCTTTAAAAATCTAAAAGAAAGGAGATAAAAATGAGCAAGAGCGTGATTAACATTATTTTAATTGTTGTGTTTTGTGGTTTAACGATTGTCAGCGGACTAGCTTGGATTAACAACATCTCTATAGCAGCAGAATGGTACAGAGATATTGAAGAAGGAAAAATCTACAAGATTGTTAGTAACGAAAAGGAACTTAAAAAAGCCGAAGATCAGAACATTAAAGCGAAAATTTACCATGGTCTCATGCCGCAGTTAGCTAGAGTGTCTTCAGTAGATATGTCTACTGTGACTACTTTTATTCCTTTTTTAGGGTTCTTGTTGATGACTATAGCTTTGATTAAAATTACATCCTGGGGCTTTGTCACCCCAAAAATAATATCTGAACATTTCCCTTTCTTCCGTCACTACGACCGGAGAATGGTTATTCTGGGACTTGCAGGAACCTTTTGGGGGATTATTATGTTAGGATATTATCCAGTAAAAGTTGAAATGTCTCACCTTATGCTTTGCATCCATACAGCCATGTTTTCAACTTTAGTGGCTGTTCTGTGGGTTTTCTTCATTGCTATGCCGGGCAGAGAAGTTATGGTTTGGTGGCTTGAAAAGTGCACTGGCTTGAAAGTTGGCCTTGAGAAAGATATTACAGCTGCTTTTGAAGAATTCGGAAGAACTTCTACAGAAGTAGCCCATTGTCTAAAGGCGAGCAAAGAAGAGATAAATTCCTTTAATGAGCAGATGTCTAAAGCCAAGATAGGATTTAAGGAAACCCTTGAGACCTTGAATCTTTTCAAGGAGAAAACCGGTGTTGATGTCTTAGAGTCTTTGGAAGAAACTTATAAGAATGTAGGTGCATCTTTGGAAAAAATAATCAAGGGCTTGGAAAGTCAAAAGGAATTCCAAAAACAAGTTGTTGAACAGCAGCAGGAATTAATTGAGCAGAATCAAGGAGTTATTAGTCAATACGAAGAAGAACTTCTTAAAAACACAAAACAGCAAAAAGAGGCCGAAGAAAGGGAAAGAACTTTGATTCAGCAGAATTCAGCTTTTGTCGTTCAGTTAGGTCGGGTAAAGTCTGTATTTAAAGATCTATTGAGAAGCCTTGAACAGATTTGAAAGAAAGGCGGTGATAATAATGAAGAAAAGAGGATTGAAAATGGAACAGCTTTCTTTGCTCTCTAAGGGAGCAGTGCCTGAAGAGGAAATTAGTGTAGACGAGATACTTGGCTGGCTGCTTAATATTACAGTTGGCCTACTCATGGTTTTTATGATAGCTAGTTTCCTTTTCAGAACAGACCTTCAGGATGCGCTTGATTCAGCCAAAAAACAATTAGGAATTCTCGGAGGAAAGTATGACCACATAACTAAGACTGAAAAAGGTGAAATCTATAAGGATTTTGAGCAGGCATTGATGGATGTTCAAAGACAAAAACTTCTTTTAGGTTTAGAACAAGTTCTCTCCGATGTCCGTAACAGTTTTGGCTTGACTCATTTCGGCACAACAAATGAAAAAGGAGAAAGAGAATATCTTTTAAGTGATATTCTTTCTCAGGGCAAAGTAGTTAATGAACGTTTTAAAAGAAGCTGTGTTTTGGCAGACCAAGCTTTATCAGACCAGGAGCAAATGCAACAAGATTTGCTTCGCCGGGTGCTTTTGAAAAAGGGCATGGCCTTGAACCGATCTTCAGTAGAACCTTCGCTTGTTGAGAATCCAGAAATTGTTACTGGAGAAAATACTCAGTGGCTCTTAAAACAAATTAGCAGCCAGGTAAAAGCAATCTATACTGATTGTTGCATTATGCAGAAAATGGCCCTTGCTTATTTGATGGAGCATCAAGAGCATATTTTGATGGACACTGATCTTAACAAGCAGTTAGAGCGGGTCTTAGAGGAAGTATCAGAACAAGAAAAACTAAGACGAATTTCCGAATTTGGCCAGAGACATTACCAGCACGTAAAATCACTTTTTGATAAACAGAATGTACCATTGTTAGATGGTGTTTAAGAAAGGAAGGTGCAAAAATGAAACCTGCAAGGAAAAGATTTGTTAATACTATAATTCTTTTTGTAGTTATCCTGCTTCCTGGGAAATTTTGCCTAGGGAGCAGGGATCAATTTTCTGCCAAGAAAATAAATGCTCGGATTTCTGCTAAAGCGTTTATTGCTGGAATTCAAAAAAAAGCAAAAAATCGTCTGATTGACCCCAATCAATTAAGCCAGAAAATGCTTAATAATCCTGGCAGATACCAGGATCGGGTAAAGGTTTGGGGTTTTCTTCAACAAGAAGAAAAAAATGACGATCTTCTTAAATGGTATAGAAAAGAAATAACCATTATTTTGCAAGGACTTAACCAGAAGAAACCAAAAGGCGTTGATGATTTTTTTACCAAGGAAGAACGAGAAGCTTTTCTCAAATGTCCTGAACAAGTGGTTAAGGCTTATCTTGAAAAGAATTTTGGCAAGAGCGCTAAAGACGAAATAACAGTATTTGGCAAAGCAAGAAAAAAGGCTTATGTCGCTCAGCTTGATAAACTAATAGGGGGTGTTTATCCTACAGAAAGCGAAGTTGATATAGCTGTGGCTCAAGGAAAGATTAACGCGCTACGCAGCAAAATGTTAGAACAGCTTGTCAAAAAACAAAAAGAACCTGTTTTTTCAGAAAATGTAAACACGCTTAGCAGCAATTTCGTTAATCCCATACTTGACGATGCTAAAAAGCAATTAAGAGAACAGGGTTTAATTGTTGTTCGTTCTTCTGGTGCTAGTTATGTTGTGCCAGAGGATATTGGTAATTTCATTAAAACAGAGATTACCAAATATCAGAATAAGCTTAAGCAAGAAAAGCAAGGAAAAACAATAGCTAATAAGGTCTATAAGATGTTTCCTTCAGTTAAGAAGAAAGTTGATAGTCAGACAAACAAAATCGCTATCAAACGGTTTCGCGATGCTATATCTGCAATGAGTTTTTCAGTTAGCAGGGATAGTTTAAAAAAGCTGATGGAAGTCAACTTGTCAGGTCATACTAAAAAAAATGTAAGCTGGAATAGTTGCTTAGAATCTCTCCGAGCGGGCATTACTAACAAGGCTATTGATGTTCATGTAGATAAAGCTCCAGAGAAGAAACGGCCTGAATTTCGTAAGTTCTTGGGATCCCTTATTTTTAATAGCGATGAATCCTGCAAAGATGCTATGGCTAATTTGATTAATAGAAGCTTGAAGCAAGAATTTGATCAAGTACGAAAAGAAATTAGCCAACAGCAATTCAAAGATTTCTTTGGACCACTTGAAAAAGGTACTTGGAAGCCTTTGGAAAAGGAAATTGACAGCAGGTACAACAAGTCAGTAAATGTTAAAGAGCCCTTGAAGATGCCAGATATTTCCTCGAAGAAATCCTTTAGTTCTACAAATCTGCTTGAAGAGACCATTGAAATGGTCCGCAAAGCAGAAGAAGCAGGAATAAAAACAGGACTTAACGCTTTAAGGAACCAGATGAGTACGGTTGAGAGACTTGAATCTCAGATCAAGAACCAAATTAGAGATATGAGAGATCTCACCATTGATAAGGTTGTAGAGATCTACACCAAAGAGGTGAAATCAGCTTGGTCTTCATCTGGATTTGCCAAGGATTATGCCAATCTCTTTAAACGAACTCAAGACGAAGTCAAAAGGCGAGCTAAGGATATATTAGATTTAGAGATTAAGCGTCAAGCTAAGGTTGCTGCTGATAAAGCTAAAGCTGATGCCAAGGCTCGAGCCGATGCTAGAGATCAGCTTAAAGATAAGAGTAGATCTGATACGCTTGGCATTGGTACCGGAGGTGAGAAACAGCAAGGTACTGGTGATAAAAAACCCGAAGGTCCAAGAGGAACTGGCGGTGGCGGCGCTGGAACTGGCGGCGGTGCTGGTGCAGGAAAAGGTCCTGGAAAACAGCAAGAAGAGATAGGCGATGAGATGCCAGATGTTATTCTTGATTTTGGCTACGAAAACAAAAGAGTTTATGCTGACATAATGTTTCCCAAAGAATCAAAAGACAGTCTTAGACTTTTTATGGATCCTAATGTCAACCTTAATTCGTCTAATATGGTTATTGCTCGAAAGCTTTTTGTTGGTTGGCTTAAAGAGGTTGTCAAGAAGAGCAAAAAAGACCAGCAAGACATAAATCTTTATGTTTTTGCCAGGGTTTTTCAGGGCAACTTCGTGCTTTACAGAATGGTTTATTATTTTAGAGAATGTCTGATAAAGGCTTTAGAAGATACTGGTGATAAGAGGATAAAAATTCACTGGCATGATAAGCTTTTTGATGATTCTTCTGATATTGAGAAATATAGGGGTAAACCTATTTTGCCGCCTGATTTCAAAAAAAAGACCATGCCAAGATTATGGACAGCATGATCTAAAGGTCTCGCCTATGCGAGACCTTTTTCTTGACAAAGTTATTTATAAGATGTTTAATACAATAGAGATGAGATTGTCTTGTCTTCAGTACTTTAACAACCTAAAGGAGATAGAAAATGAATAAAAGAATCTTTTTAATGATGCTCATATTTTTTCAAATAGGGAAAGCTAACGCAGTTAATTATCCACCAGTAGTTAGGATTGAGAGTCCAAAAAATTATTCAAACTTTAAACTCAAAGAAGAAATCACATTTAAAGGAAAAGTAACTGATCTTGAAGACGGGGATTTGTCAGGTGAAGCTCTTGTTTGGACTTCTGACATGGATGGTCGTATCAGCCAGGGCAATTCTTTCAGCGCTGTACTTTCTCAAGGTTTCCACATTGTTGTATTAACAGCAACTGATTCAGGAAATTCTGTGGCTAGGGATTCCATTTTTATTACAATTGGAACTCCTTCTGAACCAATTAGTGAAGTTGAAAAGCCAAAAGAAGAGAAACCCAAACTTGAGAAACCTAAGATCGAAACACTTAAGTTGAAGAAACAAACCATACCTTCTATTGTATTTCTTTTTGTGCCGTCTTTCGGCAGCTTTAAACTTTTGCAAGGCCAAATATTAAATACTGATCCCAATAAGTTTGGTGTTGCTGTCTACATTATGAAAGAAGGTGTTTGGTGGAGTAAATCAGCAATCAAAGTCACCAAAGATGGAAAGTGGATTTCTGATATTACGACAGCTAAGGATGATGAACTGGCAATTAAGATTGTTGCTTATCTTATTCCTATTGATTACCAACCGCCAATAGTTTCTGGTGAATTCTGGATTCTTAAAGAGATAGAAGAGAAATCTTTGGCTAAGATAGAAGTAACTCGAAAGATAAGGTCAAAGCCAGAAGTCAAGAAGCCAGAAATTAAGAAAGAGACCCCCTCAAAGCCGGTCATAGCTGAAAAGTCAATAGATACATCGGAGCAGAAATTAACGGAACTCCAAGCTCTTTTAGCCCAACTAAACGACCAAGAAGAGAAGCTGAGACAATTAGAAGAGTCTTTAAAGAAAGATGAGCAACGGGTGAAAAAAATATTGGACGAAGCAGAGTCCTTAGATAAAGAATTAATAAGAGAAACGGTAAAAATTCAGGCTGAAATATATCAATTCCAAAAGGAGACAAAAGATTTAAGAGAAGAAGTCAAAGAAGACAAGAAAATAATAATAGATTCAATCGAAAAAGTATTGGAGATAAGAAAAAAAATCCTCCAAGAAGCTTTGCTATCAGTAATTACTGTCCCACTTGTTGTTTATAAAGATGCGGATTCAAAAGAAAACAGCTTTCAGCCATCGGGCCGGATGGGTGATATAGAATGTATTGAATTGGACAGGGCTTGCGAGGTAAATCCTTATTCTGGAAAAACCTGCGTCCGTATCACTTACAATCCTGATGTATCTCTTTCTAAGAGATGGTCAGGTATTTACTGGCAATATCCTTTAAACAACTGGGGTGATTATCCGGGCTATGAATTGTCAGGAATGAGTAAGCTTACTTTCTACGCTCGAGGCAAAAAAGGCAATGAGATGGCAGAGTTTAAAGTAGGTGGAATCAGAATTTGGCAAAAGCCTTATTATGATTCTTTCGGGCCAATTCCGACTGATATTATAGAACTTACTTTAAAATGGAAAAAGTTTTCAATTGATCTAAGGGGTTGCGATACAAGCAATCTAATTGGTGGTTTCTGTTTTGTAACTAACCGTTTGCAAAATATGAATGGCTGTACAATTTATTTAGACAATATTCAATTTGAACCTTAAACAAAATAAAGCCCTCTTTGGATAATCCTCAGAGGGCTTTTTACATATTTATTTTTGTGGATTAAGGAGTTAATTCTTCTGAAACATAAAGATTTTCTTCAGACAAGATATATAGTTTTTTGTTGCTCCAGAAGATTTTAGGCTCTTTAAATTCGGCTAAATCAACAATGTTTATTTTATCTCGGTCGTCTATCTCGGCGACTTTTATTTTATCTCCAACATTAAAGATTAAATAATGACCTGTATACCAGAAAAGATTGTCAATTTTCTCTGAGAAGCGGGTTATAAATAATTTTTCTCCAGCTTCTTTTTGAGGTTGATCATATTTCTTTTCTAAGAAGAAAACCCAAATTTCATAATTATTGAAATAAGCCATTCTTTGAAGATCAGGAGAGGATTCAAAGCCTTTAATCGGTTCAAAGAATTTCTCAAAGGATTTCTTATCTTTATCAAAGATATATAAGATATTATTTTC
>Ga0114923_10003680_pt1 | contig 10327 bp, 6 predicted proteins | sample SumtaG_FD_89578 | JGI IMG/M metagenome (GOLD analysis project Ga0114923, IMG submission 89578) | Deep subsurface microbial communities from Indian Ocean to uncover new lineages of life (NeLLi) - Sumatra_00157 metaG | ecosystem: Environmental > Aquatic > Marine > Oceanic > Sediment | place: near...
AGTCCGATGCCGCTGCATCACGATGTTTGAACCTTCTCAGCGATGCCAGGGGTCAACTGTTAACCAGGGAAGAGTTTCCCCCTGAACGAGACATCAGCAAAGAGGAACCAAAGGTAGGTGTATTTGTATGTCACTGCGGTACCAACATCGCCGGGGTGGTCAATGTCCCCGAGGTTGTCGAATATACAAAAACCCTTCCCAATGTGGAATATGTGGAAAATAACCTCTATACCTGTTCGGCAGACACCTGTGTGAGAATAAAAGATATTATCATTGAGAAGGGACTGAACCGGTTGATCGTGGCTTCCTGCACCCCAAGAACCCATGAACCGTTGTTCATGGATACCATGAAACAGGCCGGTTTGAACCCTTATTTGTTTGAAATGGCCAATATCAGGGACCAGTGTTCCTGGGTGCATATGCTTCACCCCAAGGAAGCCACCTTAAAGTCGAAAGACCTGGTGAGGATGGCTGTGGCAAAAGTTAAAATGAACGAGAGCCTCTATCCCCAGTTTGTGGATGTTACCAAGGCAGCCCTGTTGATAGGGGGTGGAGTTGCGGGTATGACAGCAGCCCTTGAACTGGCTGGCCAGGGATTTGACGTCCACTTAGTGGAAAAAGAAAAGGAACTGGGAGGTTTAGCCAGGAAAATCCATTTCAGCTCGGATGGGGATATCGCCAAAAAACTGGAGGAACTGGCAGCGTCCGTCAACAATCATTCCAAAATAAAACTTTACTTAAATTCCGAAGTAACTTCCCTTGAAGGAAGTGTACCACGATTTGAGTCCGTAATAAAAACGGGTGAAAAAGAAAATGCTGTAAAACATGGTACGATCATCGTAGCCACTGGTGCTCAAGAGTATAAACCCCAGGAATATTTATATGGTGAGAACAAAAATGTCTTAACACAGACTGAATTTGAAGAACACTTATCAAACGGTGGAGTTGACGGAAAGGATATTGTCATGATACAATGTGTGGGTTCTCGTGAAGAACCCCGAGACTACTGCAGTCGGGTATGCTGTACCAAAGCAATAAAAAATGCCATGAAAATGAAAGAGTTGAACCCGGATGCGAATATTTACATATTGCATAAAGATATCCGGTCATATGGTTTCTATGAGAAGCTTTACAGGGAATCCCGGGAAAAGGGAGTTGTATTTGTGCGATTTGATGAAAACAAACCTACAGTAAGTGCTAAAAACGGGAAACTTAATGTTTCTGTAAAGGACCGGCTCCTTGATATGGACCTTGATTTACCGGCGGACCTGGTGGTACTCTCATCAGCCATTGAAGCCACTGAAACCAATACAGAGCTTGGCAAGCTGTTAAAAGTTCCCCTCACCAAGCATGGTTTTTTCATGGAAGCCCACATGAAGTTACGGCCGGTGGATTTTGCCACTGATGGGATCTTTGTCTGCGGTACCGCCCACAGTCCCAAGAATGTTCCTGAGAGTATCCTGCAGGCCATGGCCGCTTCTACCCGTGCTGGCGTCATCCTTTCCCATGAAAAGATGGAAATCGAACCGAGGATTTCAGAACCCATCGATGCCAATTGTGACGGCTGTGCCTACTGTATTGAACCATGCCCCTACAACGCAATTACATTGATCGAATATATGAGGAAAGGGGCGGTTAAAAAGACCGTTGATGTTGATATTACATTATGTCACGGCTGTGGAACATGTATGGCCACCTGCCCGAAACAGGGTATATATGTCAGGAACTTTAAACTCGAACAGTTGGGCGCGATGGCTGAGGCTGCGCTCGAACAAGTCTAGTCGATGGAGGATTGAAATGAGCGAAGAAGAAGAATTTGAACCCAAAATACTTGCTTTCTGCTGTAACTGGTGCTCCTACACCGGGGCAGACCTTGCCGGTGTCTCCAGGTTACAGTACCCCCCAAACATCAGGATAATACGGGTGATGTGCTCAGGCATGGTTCATCCGAATCTTGTGATAGATGCGCTTACCAAAGGCGCGGATGGAGTTATCATGTGTGGCTGTCATCCTGGTGACTGTCATTATATAGAAGGTAACCTGAGGGCGGAAAAAAGGGCTGATGCAATCAATCTTCTGCTCGAGGACTTCGGGCTGGAAGAAGAACGGTTCAGACTGGAATGGGTGTCGGCTTCCGAAGGACCAAAATTCGCACAGGTAATGAAAGAACTGGTCGATACCATTAAGGAACTCGGCCCCAGCCCCTATAGTGAAGGTTAGAGAAAAGAGTAAAGGAGGTAAAATTTAGTGGATAATTTTAAGTTCATCGATGCCAAGAAGTATATGTGGGACGGTGAAGATTATGAATCTGAAGCCGCTGCCCAGAAGAACATTTCAAAATACGGTAATGATGGTTTTGAAACAAAACTCATCGAAGAAGACGGGAAACACCTTGTTTATACCAGGCGTGTGGTCACTGAAATTGTGGTTGAAGGTGAACCGGTATGATAGGTAATGTCAAAGGTTATAACAAAAATAAAAAAATTGGCCACAGACTCACACAGACAAACACAGACAAAAGACGGATTTTTCTTATAGTCTGTGTAAAGTCTGTGAAAGTCTGTGGCTAAAAAAGACAGGAGGTTCTTATGCCAAAAGTAGCAGAAGAATGGCTGAATATTTGTGGTGGATGTGAAATTGCTATTCTAGACATTGGGGAGAAACTACTGGATTTACTCCCCTCCCTTGAATTCGTCCATATGCCGGTACTGATGGATCACAAGTATTTTGGCCAGACAGGCGAAAAAAGTGAACTTGAGATCCCAAAAGCAGAAATCGGGATGATTTCCGGTGGGATACGAAACGAGAAGGAAAAGCATGTGGCTGAAGAGATGAGGAAAAAGTGCGATATCCTTATCGCTCTCGGCGCATGCGCATGCCATGGAGGTATACCGGCGCTGGCCAATATGTATACCCTGGATGAGCTTTATGAGAAGGTTTTCCGGGATTCTAAAACGACAGAGTCTGCAGATACTCCATCCAAGGATCTTCCGGCACTCACAGACAGGGTTTATGCCCTGGATGAAGTGATTAAAGTGGATGTCTATATCCCGGGCTGTCCGATGAATCCGAATATTATCGTGGAAGCGTTGACATGTCTCCTGGAAGGGAAACCTTTTGAGCTCCCTGAGCGGAGTGTCTGTGATGACTGTGCGGTGAGACGCGAGGAGAAGAGCAATGTCGGCTTGAGAAGACCTTTGCAGGACCCGGAATTCACCCCGGGCGATTACAAAAATTTCAGGTGTTTTAACGAGCAAGGGATACTCTGTTTAGGACCGGTTACCAGGTCCGGCTGTGGCAAGTCCTATATCGAAGGAGAAGAGACGTTTCCGCGCTGCATTAAGGGTTTTATGCCCTGTCGCGGCTGTTTCGGCCCCATTAGAAAAGGAGCCAATCCGCTGGTGGATATGATGGGTGCCCTTTCAAGTATCGGACTGGATGCAAAACTGGTTGAGGACAGGCGGGCCACGTTAAACAGGTATATCGGTGGACAGAAACGGTTAAGGCCATTACCGGCCAGACCAGGGAGGAAATAGAAATGAGTAAACAAATCGTTATACAACCAGTCTCGCGGATAGAGGGTCATGCCAAAGTGACCATTCAACTGGATGATACAGGGAATGTTACCGATACCAAGGTGAATGTGGTTGAATTAAGAGGGTTTGAAAAATTCTGTATCGGCCGACCGGTGGAAGAACTCCCCAGGATCGTGACCAGTATCTGCGGCGTTTGCCCCTGGTCGCACCACCTGGCATCTGCAAAAGCCAATGACGCCGTTTTCGGGGTGGAACCACCCCCGGCAGGAAAGAAACTTCGCGACCTCTGCAACAGTATCGCTTTTACCGAAGAGCACATCTTACACTTCTTCTTTTTAGCCGGGGCTGATTTTATTATGGGACCCGATGCCGATTATTCCGTGCGTAATGTCTTCGGTATTGCCCAGGCTCACCCGGAAATCGGGAAAAAAGTGGTGCGCAACCGACACCTGGGCGCACATATGCTGGAGATTATATCCGGTAAAGCGATTCACCCGGTGACTGCTGTTCCCGGAGGTTTTAGCAAACCCTTGACTCAAAAAGAAAGGGACGAGATCTTGCCCATGGCAGAAGAAGTTTTGGAATTTTCGAAATTTTCCATTGCCTTTGCCAAAGAGAATATTTTCCCCAAGTACCTTGATGCGGTTAAAACATTAGGTGTAATCAATACCGGGTTCCTCGGTACGGTTACGGATGATGGCACAATGAACATGTATGACGGTAAGCTCAGGCTTATGAAACCGGATGGCTCTTACGAAGACTTTACCTATGAACAGTACACGGATTTTATTTCGGAAAAGATCGAAGATTGGTCCTACATGAAGTTTCCCTATGCCAAATCCTGGGGTGAAGGTTTTTCCATGGATTTTAACGATCCCAAAGGAATCTACAGGACCAACACACTGGCCCGGATCAATGTAGTCGATAAAATGGCAACCCCATTGGCACAAAAAGAATTTGAAGAGTTCAGGTCCCAGTTTGGCCGTCCCGCCCAGTTAACTCTCCTGTATCACTGGGCAAGACTTATTGAGCTGCTGTACAATGCCGAGCATGCGGTGGAGCTTTTAAATGACCCGGATATAACCAGCAGGGAAACGAGAGTTCCCGTGACCCCCAGGGCAGCCAGGGGAATAGGGTGTACTGAAGCGCCCAGGGGAACGCTCATCCATGATTATGAAACCGATGAAAATGGTATAGTCACCAATATGAACCTGATCGTCGGCACCACCCATAATAACGCCCCCATCAATATGTCCGTGAACCAGGCGGCCAAAGCCCTGATCAAAGACGGAAAATATGATCAGGGTATACTAAACAGGGTTGAAATGGCTATCAGGGCCTATGACCCATGTTTATCCTGTGCTACACACAAACTGGATGGAAGCCTCCCTGTGAAGATAGATATTGTTGATAAAAACTGGGACTTGATTGAAACCTTGAAAAACGTTTGATAGGTACAGCAATACAGGGTACTAAATACAGGATATTGTGCTTGGAATGCTGTCGTCCGAATCGGGGCGGCAGCATCTAAGCATACCATTATGGAAACTCAAATTATAGCAGATTACTGTAAAGCCAGGGTCGTTGTTTTCGGTTGTGGAAATATCCTCTTTGGTGATGACGGCTTCGGACCTGAAGCGGTAGATTATTTAAAAGAAAATTATGAACTCCCGGGTGATGTTTATGCGCTCAATTGTGGTCTAAGTGTTAGAGAATTACTGTTTACCATTACCTTAAGCGACATCCGACCTGAAAGAATAATAATTGTTGATGCGATGGATGTGGGTAAAACCCCGGGTGACGTTTTCGAGGTAGATGTAGCGGAAATCCCTGAAATAAAGATCGATGATTTCTCAATGCATCAGTTACCCACTTCAAATCTTTTAAAGGAATTAAAAAATATCTGCGGCGTTGATGTGAAGATCATATGTACACAGGTTCAGTATATCCCTGAGGAGGTTTCTCCCGGTCTGTCAAAAGTGATTCGGGATGCTATCCCGGCTGTATGTGAAAAGATACTTCATGCTTTAGAGTGATTAAATTAGGCCGCGGCGCGGCCACCCTTTATGCGGAGGCTCTGGTGGAACAGGTTTCAACCATCTGTTCCCATGGAAACCGTGAAAAATACATAAAGAAAATGAAAATTCCTATGCGATTAAATTATAAGCTTCAAATTCTTCTTGCACTATTCCACTCCCAAAGCCGCATCTACTTGAGCTAAAATCTGTTCCAACTTAAAGCCTCTCACGAATATTCCCTTCTTTGGGCATGTTGCCTGACAGGTCCCACAGCCTTTACAGGCGCTTTCATTTGTTTCAACTGTCTTTTTTACTGCCCCTTTTTTCATATATTCGATTAATGTTATTGCGTTATAAGGACAGGGTTCAATACAATAGGCACAGCCATCGCAATTTTCGTCCACTACTTGAGATATTTTTGCTTCCAACAGGATACTATCTTTGGAAAGTACGGTAGCTGCTCTTGAAGATGCGGCTTGAGCTTGTATGATACTTTCTTCTATTCGTTTTGCCGAATGTGATAAACCGCACAAAAAAATTCCATCAGTGGCAAAATCCACCGGCCGCAGCTTCATATGTGCTTCAAGAAAAAATCCATCATTGGTTATAGGGACTTTTAAGAATTTGGCAATTTTTTCGTTCTCTTCACCGGGGATAATTCCCGCGGATAGTACTACCAAATCCGCAGGTATCTCGATCGGCATTCTCAACACCTGGTCGAAGACGTCGACTTGCAGCCCGCTGCCGTTCCTTGAAACTTCCGGCTTCCGATCTTCTTCATACCTAATAAACATTACATCTTTTTGTCTTGCCTTTGAATAATAACTTTCTTTAAATCCATACGTTCTCACATCTCTATAAAGTACGTAAACATTTGTACCGGGTGACACTTCCTTTATTTTTAATGCGGTCTTTACTGACTCGATGCAGCATACTCTCGAGCAATAAGGTCTTTCTTTACTACGAGAACCCACACATTGAATCAAAACAACGGTTTTCGGGGGCTGTTTCCCATCGGCTGCAAACCAATCACCATTCGCCGCCATCCGCTGTTCAAATTCCAACTGCGTGACGACTCTATCATCCTGACCGTATAAATACTCTTTGGGTTTATACTCTTTTGCTCCCGTTGCTACGATTACTACGCCGTGCTCAAACTCCTTTGCTCCCCCGTTAGTTAAAATTTTTGTATTAAAATTTCCAATTGAACCTTCAAGACTTTCTATATTTGCTTCCGTAAATAAATGGATTTTATCGTTTTCTTTTACTTTTTTAACAAGAACGTTTAATTCATCCTGTGGTTTTTCACCATTTAGTAAATAGTGTATGCGTTTCAAGTTACCACCCAATTCTTTTTCTTTCTCCACCAGGTAGACTTCAAATCCCCCGTTTGCCAGTCCAAGTGCGGATGTCATCCCGGCAAGCCCGCCGCCGATAACAAGGGCGGATTTTGTTACCGGTATCGACCTTTCCTGCAAAGGTTCTAACAATCTTGCTTTAGCGGCTGCCATTCTTACCAGGTCTTTGGCTTTCTCTGTTGCTTTTTCAGGCTCATGCATATGCACCCATGAGCACTGGTCCCTGATATTTGCCATTTCAAAGAGATAGGGGTTAAGTCCTGCCTCACGCAGTGTGTTTGAGAATAGAGGTTCGTGAGTTCTTGGTGTACAGGAGGCAACAATGACACGATTTAATCGATGCTCTTTTATTTTCTCTTTTATTTTTTCTTGAGTATCGTTGGAACAGGTATATAAGTTATTCTCTGTATAAACAACACCAGGAAGTGTTTTTCCATATTCAACGGCCTCCGGGACATTTACGACCCCGGCAATATTTGTCCCGCAGTGGCATACGAATACTCCAATTCGCGGTTCCTGGCCACTTACATCTATCTCCGGTGGATATTCCTTTGGTATGATCAAGCTGCCTCTAACATCTGCTAAAAGTGATAAGACTTGTGATGAGGCACTTGATGCTTGCATTACAGTCTCAGGTATATCTTTAGGCTCTGTGAAGGGTCCCGACACATAAATTCCATCGCGGCTGGATTCAACCGGTCCAAAAACAGAGGTCTTGCAGAAATTAAATTCATTTAATTCAATGCCAAATCTTTCAGCAATATTATGCACGGACTTTGGCGGCTGCATACCCACGGATAAAACCACCAGGTCATACTCTTGAGAAACATTTTTTTCATCCTCGCTGAGATATTTTATTAAAAGGTTTCTTGTTTGAGGAATTTCTTCAATGGCAGGAATACGGCATCTTATATAATTGACGCCAAGATCTTTTGCCCTCTGATAATATTCATCAAACCCTTTACTGAATGCACGCATGTCCATAAAAAATATATCACACTCCAGGTCTTCACTAATATGTTCTTTAGCGATGATTGCTTCTTTTGTCGCAAACATACAGCATACGGAGGAACAATAATCCCTTTCATGATCACGTGAGCCCACACATTGTATAAATCCTATTCTTTTTGGTGTTTTTTTGTCAGAGGGTCTTAAAACTTTACCTGAGAAAGGCCCTGAAGCAGATAATATTCGTTCGAATTCAAGTGCATTTATTACATTCGGATAACGACCATACCCCAGGTCTTCCTTAGTTTTTGCATCAAAAATTTCAAATCCCGGGGATAATATAACGGCACCTACATCCAATTCGATTAATTCTTCTTTTGGCATTTCATGATTGATTGCTCCTGCTTCACAGCGTTCCTTACAGAGCAAACACTCGGAACAGATACCACACTCAAGGCAGCGCTTCGCTTCTTCAAGAGCTATTTCTTCCGTATATACCTGTTGAAATTCAGCAAAACTTCTTTTCCCTTTTTCAATAGGTAAAAAAGGATTAGCATGCCGTTTTTTCTCACTTCTTATTTTTTCTTTTATCTCCTCATCTGTCAATTCTACTATGGACAATACCGGCTCAACTTGTTTGAGTTCCTTGCTGCTTAGATAACGATCGATTGATTTCGCTGCCCGGTGGCCGGCAGCAATGGCATCAACGATGAATTTCGTCCCGGTAACGATATCACCACCTGCGAATACACCTTGCCTTGAAGTTGCAAGTGTATCCTCATCCATTTTAATTGTACCAAACGGTGTCAGTTCGATTCCTTCATGGGCAAAGGGTATCTCCGCTGCCTGGCCGATGGCAAAAATCACCGTGTCAGCCTCAATTGTATGTTCAGTACCTTTTCTTAATTCCATATCCGGTCTTCCAGTCTCATCAAATCCATGGAAATTCACTTTAATGCATTTAACTCCTGTGACATTACCATTTTGTGAAGTAATCTCAAGAAAAGACCGGGAAGGAAAAATTTTCACACCTTCTTTTTCCGCATCCTCTATCTCCCAGGGGTCAGCCGGCATTTTTTCTCGTGACTCCAAACAAGCAAGTCGGACTTCTTTAGCACCCAGTCTTATTACTGTTCGGGCAACATCCATCGCTACATTACCACCACCCAATACCAATACTCTTTCTTTTAATTTTACCTCTTCACCCAGTGCTATCTTACGAAGGAAGTCCGTGTTAACAAGTACGTCCGGTAAATCGTTTCCGGGTATGGGCAATTTCTTGCCTTCATGTAATCCTGCAGCGATAAAGACTGCCTTAAATCCGTTATGAAGGAGAGAATCGATGCTTTCTACTTTATGATTTGTTTTCAATTCAATATCGTTGGACAAAATATTTTGAATGTCCCACTGCAATCTCTCTTTAGGTAACCTGAATTGGGGCACACCGAAACGCATCATACCACCGGGTTCAGAGAGAGTCTCGAAGATGGTGACCGAATACCCCAGGTCACCCAGGTCCCGGGCGGCGGTTAATCCTGAAGGGCCTGAGCCAATTATTGCCACACATTTGGAATTATTTTCAATATTTTCTTTTTCGGTTACAGGTTTTTTCCGGGTTAACTTTCTTTCATAAGCCCAATCAGTGATAAACCTTTTCAGGTTCATGATGGAAACCGGTTCATCCACACGTTTTCTTGAGCATTCTTCTTCACAGTAATGCTTGCAGACACGTCCACAAACCGAAGGCAGCGGATTTTCGCGCAAAATCACATGAAAGGCGTCTTCATAGCGTTTTTCTCTAATCAATGCGATGTAACCCTGGACTTTCTGCCCGGCCGGACAGGCAACTCGACACGGTGATTGGCCCAATTTTTCAATTGCAAAAGTATTCGGAACTGCTTGTGGATATCTACGATAAATTGCTTTTGTTTCGATTATATCCATATTGTGTTTATCGAATATCTTAATGGGGCAAACCTCCGGGCATTCACCACAACCCGTGCATTTCTCCTCATCTATATACCTTGCTTTTTTCTTCAAAGTTACCCTGAAATTACCGGGTACACCAACTATTTTTTCAATATCTGATAAAGTAATAATCTCAATATCTTTATTTCTGCCGGTTTCAACCAACCGCGGCGCCATTGTACACATGGCACAATCGTTAGTAGGAAACGTCTTATCCAGTTGAGCCATCACTCCGCCAATAGCCGGTTTATTATCCACCAGGTAAACTTTTATACCGGATTCTGCCAGCTCGAGCGCTGCCTGCATGCCCCCGATTCCGCTGCCCACAACCAATGCAGCACCGATTTTTTTGTCCTGTATTTTGTTATTTAACATGGTCGAAAACGACCCCTTCAGGCAATTGCTGTTGCTGCAGTGCCTTTTCTTTAACCGCTTGCAAGTAACCTGCCAAAGGCCGGTAAATCATATGGGTACACTTACCAAATGGTAAAAGAAAAGG
>Ga0114923_10003681_pt1 | contig 10325 bp, 7 predicted proteins | sample SumtaG_FD_89578 | JGI IMG/M metagenome (GOLD analysis project Ga0114923, IMG submission 89578) | Deep subsurface microbial communities from Indian Ocean to uncover new lineages of life (NeLLi) - Sumatra_00157 metaG | ecosystem: Environmental > Aquatic > Marine > Oceanic > Sediment | place: near...
ACCGTTGTAATAGGTTGTAATGACGATAAATTAACTAACGAGCATAAAATCATTTCGAATGCTTCTTGTACAACAAATTGTCTTGGACCAGTAGTAAAAGTATTAATAGACAATTATGGAATTGTTAACGGAATGATGACTACAGTTCATTCATACACAGGCGATCAACGACCAGTTGATACAGCAAGAACAGCAGATCCCATAAAAATGATTCGTGGTCGAGCTTGTGCAGCAAACATCGTTCCAACATCCACTGGTGCAGCTAAAGCGATTGGTGTCGTGTTTCCAGAATTAGCCGGTAAAATGGATGGTATCGCAATGCGTATTCCAACCCCAAACGGGAGCGTTGTTGATTTAAAAGTAAATCTAGAGAAATCTACAACAGTAGAAGATCTGAACGCTAAAATGAAAGAAGCAGCATCGGGTTCTCTAAAAGGAATTTTAGAATATACAGACGATGCGATAGTAACTTCCGATATTGTTGGCAATCCCGCAAGTTCTATTTTCTCTAGCCTGTGGACCAAGGTAATCGGTGGTACTTTCTGTGGTGTCGTTAGCTGGTACGATAACGAGTGGGGATATAGCTCAAGGCTCGCTGATCTAATAGTTAAAAAACTATAAATCTTTAATATAATTTATTTTTTTTTTTATTTTCTTATTTAAGCATTACGATAATTCATAGGAGTTCGTTTTTTAAACTAAATTAGATTATCTGAGATTTCTAATTGCTTTTATTGCCGTTTCTATCATGAGGTTACCGACATACTGAGGAATAACACAACCGGGAGCAATAAATAAGCCATTACCTCCGAATTTCTTGTAAACTGAAGAAATCAAAGATGAAACATCTTCGGGATTGGATAAATTTTCCCATGCTTCTGCATTTAATCCTCCGAGAAGACCACCTTTAAAGATTTTTCTCGCTTCAGAAAGGTTTGGTTTCGTTTGTTGATCATGCCAGTTGATGGCATTAACAGGGAGTTTAGTCGCTAATTCAAAATCAGGATTATCACCATGAAGATGAAGTACTACAAAATTATGTTTTTTAATTGTTTTTGTAATTAGAGATTTCATGGGGGCAAATTCCAATGCCATTCGCTCTTTATCGTTTAAACTATTGTTAAAATGCTGTGTAGCCAAAAATATACCGTCGGCTCCAGCCTCAAGTGAGGTTTTTGTAAAATTTGTCATTGCTGAAATTATTACTTCAAGTTGTCCCCCGACTAGTTCAGGATCCTTTCTGTAGTGTGAAACTACATTTTTATCTATTTGGGAGGCAACCATAAAAGGGGAAAAAACCGTCATCATAGTAGGCACTTTTCCTTCAACTTCGTGACTAATCAATTTCATGGCTTTAATCTGGTTTCCGAACTCACCGTTATTTATATCTATATTTCTAATATTCTCCCAATCTTCTGATCTTTCAATTGGATATTTCAAACCTATCCTTGAACCAGAATCTGGACTATATCCTCCCAATTCAGCCCCAAAATCAGAAGCAAAAGCCCGACCTGAGATTGAAATTTTCAATATATCGGAATCAAACTTATTTTGAAAATCTATTTGTGCTTTTAAAAGACCTTCAGGACTCTTATCGAATTCTGGAAAATGTTTCCAAATTGCATAAGGAACTTTCTCAGTGGGTTCTGCTTTAAATGCTTTTTTGACTAGGTTAAACTTATCCATTGAAATATCTTATCTCCTATCAATCGTAAGGTAAAGTATTTAACATTCTTCCTTATTTAAATTTTTACTAACATTAACTCTTCATTTAGAGACAAGTCCAGAAGAATCTTAAATATTCTGGTGAAGTAAGAATTCTTTGATCTGAACCTAAGTATATGAAATTTGGTCCTGGATATTTGAAATCATTGTCTCCCACTTCATAAACAAAACCACACCTTCCAAAATTTGTATCAGCATCAATTCTGTAAACAAAATAGGTACGAACATAGTATCCACGGCCCATGCTTGAAACCCAGTAAATTTCGTATGTAATATTTCCTAAGTCACCTAACGTCATTATCACATCAAGAGCAGTTATAGTATCAATTTGGAGTGTGTCATTTCTTTCATTGTGTGGAGTAACGGAAACATTATAGAATTCTATATTAAAAGTGTCCCCATCTATCGTAACAGTGGGAATAACTACAGTACCATTGTTATCGTTCAGACGAGTAACTTCCTCTCTAAAAGTAGAATAAACATGATTAATGTACGATGGGTTTTCTTTATACAGTATAATACTCGTTCCCACTTTCACCGGGTAATGATCCATCCGTACAGTATTTTTTTCACTATGACCACCACTGTAATACAGGATATACCACCAATTAGTTTCCCCATTTAGAGAATCTATGACGTGAGTGTCCATGCTATCATTGAAGTGATACATTAGATTGATAGCTCCTGTTGAATTAAGGTAAACAAGAGTATCAAACGCAGAGAATGTTTCGTTTTTAAAAAGGTCAGGTCGAACAGTCTCAATATCATCTGGATCATAAGTATAAAAATTAGTTCCAATTTTAATTTGATTTGGTGCAAAACCTGGGGGGATATTTATGTAAATTACTACGATAGTGGATGAGAGAATTAAAGAACCTATGAAGAGATTTACAATCCAATGCTTCATTTTTTTTCTTGTGAAAAAGAATTTAGAACCTATCCCGATATGAATTATAACTGCTATAGAGAGTGCTAAATCAAGATCGAGATGTAAAGTAAAAAGGAAAATGTTATCAAAAATTATGGCAAACCACCAATAGTAAATTAAACCGGATAATCCTACAAAGAATGTGAGGATTATAATTACCCATTTAGTAATACGTTGTATTAATCTTAAAAGGTTAGTAGGTCCAGCCCTTTCGCTCATAAGACCCTTTAACATTCGACCTAACTTCAACTTTAAATATTTTCTTGAAAGAAAAACATGAATTATCGAAAGGCCAACTATAATCCAATCGAATATTAAATGAATTAGGATGTAAAAATCATATGGAATAAACCAACGACGTGAAGCGCCATATCCTAAAATAATAGTAATTACCGCAAATAAAACTAATAACCATGAGGTTACACGATGTACTTTTATACCTTTAACTCGCATCTTAATCAATGATATCTAAAGTTAGGCATAAGAATAAGGATAGAATAAAAAAGTTTTTGTCTAGAATTTAAAAGTCGTTTTATATTTCACAATTTTTCAAGAAATAGCATTAATTTTATAAATTTCAATATTTTTAATTATTCATGGAATTAAGCCAAGCAAAACCGATAAAACTTGGAGACAAAGAGCGATTTGACAAATTTTTTAAAAATTTTCCTCCCGAAATGTCTGAATTTACATTTACTAATCTCTTTATGTGGCGAAATTCTTATAATTTCTTATTTTTTGAATTGAATAAGCATTTAATTCTTTTTTCAAAAGATTATCTCAAGAAACAAAAACCAACTGTTTCAGGAAACAGTAATAATTTATTTTTCTTACCTCCCGTTGGTCCTCATCCTATTGAAATAATGGTTCAGATCTTCGAAAATTTTAAAGCAGCTGAATTTCATAGAGTACCAAAGAAAATTGTTGCAGAACTCACCAATCATAAGAAATTTTCAGGCTTAAATCTTGAAATTATTGATAATCGGAATAACTGGGATTATGTATATGACGTTGAAAATCTTAAATCTTTACCTGGTAATCGATACCGTCAGAACAGAAGATGGTTAAAAAAATTTACTGATACCTATCGATATGATTTTCAGATAATAACTGAGGATGAAATTGATAAAGTCAAAAAATTACAGAAAGAATGGTGGTTATTAAGGGGTGGGGAGGAGGATAAAGCACTTGAAGAGGAGCAGAAAGCTATTTATGAGGCATTGGATAATTTTACGGCGTTAAAATTCAAAGGAGCTCTTCTTTGTATTGATGATAAATGCGCAGCTTATACCTTCGGTGAACTTTTAAACCCAAATACATTGGTAATTCATATTGAAAAAGCACATATGGAATATGAAGGAGCTTATCAAGCAATAAACAATCTATTTGTGAAAAATTGTTGTGAAAATGTAGTTTATGTTAACCGAGAACAAGATTTAGGAATTTCTGGGTTAAGAAGGGCTAAAGAGTCATATAAACCAGTTCGCATGGTAGAAAAGAGTATTATTTATCAGAAACACTAATCCGATTACGGTTTCAATTTTTTGAAGTCATTATTCTTAATTTAATCATTAATTTCTTTTTCAAAATGCAAAAAATAGGTAGAATTAATTAATAAATTAGGATTTGCTTATAATACTAAAAGATCTTATTTGAGATAGATTAAAATGTCAGATGAAGATAATCACGAAGTTCAAAATGAAGATAAACCTCTCGGCCGATTAACGGGTAAAACAACGATTCATACGGTCCAAGCTGTGTTTGAGGACCCCACAGTTGAAAAAAATAATTATTTAGTAATTTATGGGGATAGAGAAGAAGATGGAAATAGACCTTACTACGTATTAAGTATCATAGATATGTGGGCAGACGCAAAGGGAAGGATGGCAAAATTGCATGTTTTAGGGGAAAGACCAAAAAGACCTTTTGAGATTGGCTCTGATGTGTTTCTAGCGACAGAAGAACAAATCGCCAAAATTTTAGGAATATTTAATCCTCCTGAAGAATCACTATCATTAGGCAAATTAATAGGATATCCTTATGAAGTACATCTTTTAATAAAAAATTTTGGAAGAATTTTTATTACAGGTAAATCTGGTTCTGGAAAATCCTACACTATGGGTGTACTGTGCGAGGAGTTTCTAAAAAAAGGAGTTCCTTTGATAATATTGGATAGACATGGAGAATATGGAAGCTTAAAGGTGGCAGGAGAGGAATCTGGTGAAGGAGAAAGCGAATTTGTTGATAGGATAATAGAGTATTCTGATTTGAATAAAAACAAAGGTGGTGATATTGATATTGAATACTTATTTTCGTTAAGTTCCGCTGATTTGGTCGCACCTCACCTTTGTACTGTAGTTAACTTAAATGGTCTGGCATTAGAAGTCCAAGAGACTATTGCGGGTAAATTACTTAAGAAACTGTATGAATCAAGTACAACCAGAAAGATTCCTCCATTTTACTTATTCTTAGATGAAGCTCATTTATTTGCCGGAAAGAAGCAAACAGAAACTTGCGAAATTGTAAAGTTATTTGCTCAAGAGGGAAGAAAATTCGGGGCCAATATTGTCATTGGAACACAACGTCCCCAGTTGTTAGACACTACAATAAGAGCTCAAGCAGGAACTTGGATCGTTCACAATCTTTCTGACATCAGAGATATAGGAATTACGATTTCAAGTGCAGAGGACTTAAGCAACGAAAATAAATCAGATATCTCTGGATTAGATAAGGGAGAGTGTATTATCTGTGGAGAGGCTGTAAAGGGGATACCGCTCTTTGTTAGTATAAGAAGTAGAAAAACAAGACATGGCGGAGTAAGTTTTAATCCTTTAGACTTCCTTTCAGAGAATACTGTAGACGAACTACAAAAACGAAAAGAGAGAATATTAGGGGGAAAATCTGCAGATGAATTAGAAACAGGTAAATCAATGTTCCAAGAAATGATGGAACCCAAAAATGCTGCTGATTATATTGATGAAATTTCAGCCTTAAAAGTGAGAGTTCGTGAATTGGAAGATGAGGTATCTAGATTAAAGGAAAAGGTTGTTCATGTAAAAGAAGGAAAGGACATACCCTTAGTGGTTACTGATGATACTATAAGAGACCTGCAGACAGAAATAGAAGTGTGGAAAGAAAAGTATAATTATCTGAAAGGTTTGGCTGAAAAAGGAGAGGGTGATATGGTTCCACTAACAGAAAGTACTGAGGATCTGCTCGATTTAAAAAATAATGTGATAGAATTAGAAGCACAAGTGAAGAAGTATAAATCGAAATATGATGATGCTATAATACTAGCAGAAAAAACTTTAGCAGAATTAAAAAAAAAACATTAGAAAGAGTACCTCCTAAATTTTTTCATTATTCTAGTTTCTATTTTTCAAAACCAATTCTTTTTAAGAATATCAAATTATTCCTAAGTATAGTTATTTTGAACTTTACGAATCATGAAAAGCGATTTTTTAAATATTGAAAGTATTAAAGACTATCAAAAAAAGTTATCTTCTCTAATTGGTGTTACTGGTTTTGAAGAGGATGTAAGTAATTTTATATTAAATGAAATTGAAACAAAAGAACTTGCTGATAAGGTATGGATCGATGCACTGGGAAATGTCCTTGCTATAAAAGAAGGAGAAGATCCGGATAAAAAAATATTGTTGGATGCTCACATCGATGAAATAGGTTTTATGGTGTCACATGTTGAGAAAAATGGGTTCCTAAGATTTGTTTTAATAGGAGGATGGGATACACGGATTCTTTTGGGTCAATCTTTGGTTTTAAAATCAAATATGGGTGAGGAGATCCACGGTATAATTGGCTCCAAGCCACCACATTTAACTACAATTGAAGCGCGGAAGAAACCAGTTCTCCCTGCTGATATGTATATTGATATTGGCATGGCATCTGAGGGAGAAGTTAAGAAGAATGGTATTTCAGTTGGTGCTATTGGAACATTGGTGTCTCCTTTTGTAGAGTTTCCAAACGGAATGGTACGGGGAAAAGCTTTTGATGATCGTACTGGGTGTAATGTTATTCTTCATATAATGAAATTGCTGAAGGTGAATCCCCAAATAAAAGAGACCGTTCTCTTTAATTTTGCTGTACAAGAGGAGATAGGACAACCAGGTGCCATAGTTGGAGCATATAGCTTAAAGCCTACAATGGCTATTGCTATTGAAAATACAACTGCTGCAGATGTACCGGGAATAAGAGAATCAGAAATTCCTGCTTACATTGGAAAGGGGCCAGCAGTAACTATTTCTGATAGAACTTTAATCTCCCACCCTAAAGTTAACGAAAGAATTTTTAGGAACGGTGATCTCGAAGGAATTCGGTATCAGATTAAAAAACCGAGGTATGGAGCCACAGATGCAGGAAAGATTCAGGTTTCTCGAAGAGGTGTACCAAGTTCAGTGATAAATGTTCCATGCAGATATATTCATTCTCCTACATCATTATTAAAGCTTGAAGATTTACGCGAGACTATACGCTTAGTTGACGTTTTTTTGAGGAATCCTGCGAATATTAACCTATAATAAAAAAACCTATATTTCCTCAATAAATTCTTGTTTAAAGAATGTGATATGTTTAATTTTTATTCTTCTAATATATCTCAAGGCAAATATATAGAAAAATCCTATAGAACACCAAAGTAAGATAAGTATCAAAGGATTTTCTTTATTTTGACCTGAGAGAATAATTCCAACTATTAACGAAGCCATAGCGGGACCCATTGATCTTATAAACGACGAGAGTCCATAATATGCCCCTGATATTTTTGATAGAGCAATATCAATATTTTTCTCTTCAGAATTTTCTGCTGCTTCATGTACTAAAGCGGCTTGAATGGGAATTGAAAATAAAGGGAAAGAATACATTGATCCTAATACCGTGCTCCATGTTATGATATAAAGAACTACTTGAATGTTAAAAGACAAGATCCGAATTAAAAAGAACATCCCCAAAAATGACCCAATAATACCTAAAATCATCACATATGAATAAGATTTAAGAATATGGTTCCTTTTTCGGAGTTTCATCCAAATAAAATACCAACCAAACTTACCCCCTATTGATATTAAGATATAAATGTAAAATTGCACTGAGGAAAACTCAAGTACATAAGTTTGGAATGGAAATACTAAAAGACCTAATAGTTTACCCGCGATACCACTAAAAAATGCCGCAATTACAATATTTCTAAAATTGTGATCCTTTGCTGGTATTGCCATTTGACGAAATCTTCCAATCAAAGTGATCTTTTCTCTTTTATCTGCAATATTTATGTCATGAAAGGTCTCATCAACCGAAAAAAAGATCATAAGAACTGAAATAAACCCGAATATTGCGAAACAGATTCCTATTATAGGGATATAAAAAATAACAATTTGACCAGAGGTTGTCCACCATCCAGCATTTTTAGGATCTTCAAGAAGACTTTGAATTATCAGAGGTAACGTTAATGCTATTACAGAAGCAAGTATAGCAAATGCTGATCTCACTGAAGCCACAGATTCTCTATTTTTAAGGGTTTGGGATTGTTCTGGTAACATAGATATATATACATTAAAAAGTAGAGATCTAGATATAGATCTGGCAATTAATATAACCCAAAAATATATAGCTGTAGGTAAATACAGTGAATTTCCTTGTGGAGCCCGAGGTGGAAACCATATCAGGATAGTTGTTATGAACCAAACTGGCAAACCAATTAACAAGAATGGTCGACGTTTCCCCATTTTACCCGGTTTCTTATTGTCTACAATTACTCCAAAAATTATAGCAAAAAATGCTGAAACAATTAACTGAGCAGTAATACCAACTGAAACAAGTAAATAATCCAAATTAATGGTATAAACATAAAATGTAGTAATAAATACCCCCGTAAAGATGTTGGGTAAAGACATCCCTAAATCCCCCATAGAATATCCAAATAATCGTTTACCTTTTAATTCTCGTGGTGGTAGGGGTAATGTTTCTTCCATAGTAAATCAAAATAAGTTAATTAAGTTTGAAAATATGAGAGAATTGAAATATTTATTGCTTTTTTTATACTAAAGTGTGTAGACTATTTTTAATTTAACACTTTGATATTGATTTACTTACCAAATTAATCAATTACTAATTTATAATGCCTTTGGAAAGTAAAAACAATATTTTCTTTTTTCTAAATAGTTGATTCCAAAAAAAACAGAAAAATAATTCAGGAATGAGTTCATTGATAATTAATCATGAGTATTACGATTTTCTTTTAACCATTGGACAGCATAATCCACAATAACCCTTTGTGATATCAATCTTGCTTCTGCAAGACCAACTTTCCCTGGTAAATAACCATTAGCCGATTCAAAATCCTTACCAAGTTGCTCAAAATCGTCACTATCAATATCCAATCCTTCCCATACAACCCATGTTTTCTTTTTATTAAGCATCATAGCAGCCCCATTTGAAATAGATTTCTTACCAGAAAAATCACTTCTGTATTCTGCGAGGTGTAAGGAAGTATTATTGGAATGATTGACGCCTAACAATAAAACTTGACCGTCAAGATCATAAATCCTTGCGAGTGGAGATTTTTCACCTAAATCAGCAGAAAGATGATGGTCTTTCGTAATATATTTTGCATGCTTTCCCCAAGCAGCAAAGGATACATTAGGGTGATCACTACGTTTAATCCCGGGCCATTTCCGAAAAACTTCAACAATCACACCTACTCCTCGACTAGGGGTTATCTCTGGGTGATAAGCCGGCATTTCTTGCCTAATAGTTTCCCACCAATCTTCGGGTACAGGAGGATTTTCCCAGTAAGATGGTTCTGTATTATCTCCAGCAGATGCGAACATGACTAATGTACCCTCTGGAGTAAGAACTTGCATTAATGCTTTAATTACAGAAACGGGTCCACCAACGGTCCAACCCAATTTACTGAGAGAGCTATGCATGATGACAACTAACCCAGGTTTGATACCAAGTTCTTCAAACTCTTTCACCAACGTCGTGATAGTATTAGGATGTGTTGTTCTATTGACGACATCGCTTTCAGTTTTTTTTTCATCCATAAAAAAAAAGAAATTTTTAAGATTAAAAAAGACTTTGAAATAAATAATAACTTACATTAGTAAACGAGAAATTGAATAAGTTCTTCTGGTCTGTAAGTGCTGGCTCTTTTTCTCGCAGTAGTTTTCATTTCTTTTTATTTTTTCCTTTTCTTTTCTTAATCTTTTTTTGCTGTTCCACAATAACGTTACTTATAAATTGAGTTGTCGAATATGCAGATTCAGCCTCACCTAGACTTAAACCCTCGAGATCTTTTTCCATCTCTTCGGTGTCTTCGTCAGAGAAAGCCATTTCAGCTTGAACATACTCCTTAGCACTCTGTTTATGACGGTCAGTCCTCAATTCGGCACGCTGGAGATAGTAATGACTTGTCATATGAAGTACGGTACCCCCATCTCCATAATCATAAGTAATTACAATTGGAGCTTCTCCATATTTCTTTTCCATTTCTCTACTGGTTATCAACACTTTGACTTTATCTTTATCGAGAATTTCGATTGGATATGATGAAGATTCTAACCACCAAATTGGTTCCTCATCTGCTTTAAATAATCCTTCTAAAAACTTATTAGTTGTGTCTACTACTTGGACAGCAACGCAATCATCACCAGTTGGC
>Ga0114923_10003683_pt1 | contig 10325 bp, 23 predicted proteins | sample SumtaG_FD_89578 | JGI IMG/M metagenome (GOLD analysis project Ga0114923, IMG submission 89578) | Deep subsurface microbial communities from Indian Ocean to uncover new lineages of life (NeLLi) - Sumatra_00157 metaG | ecosystem: Environmental > Aquatic > Marine > Oceanic > Sediment | place: near...
AGAACGTCACCCCACCACCCCCGGCGAGCAAAGCCCCCAGGCACACCCCCACGACGAACAACGCGACGTAGAGCCACTTGCCCTTCATCAGGCCATCTTAGTAATCGCGAGCGTCCGCGTAACCGCCGAAGCCGTGACGCCGGCCTGGGCTGATTGGACCCGAATCTCCTCGAAGCCCCATATGTCCACGACCGCGTAACTCGAAGCGTCGTGCGCAAGAGACTCAAGCGCCCCCGGCGACTTGAGGAGGAAAGCGTCCTCTTCGGTCGTACCCCACGCAGACTGAAGAGACAACCAGCTTCCCGTACCTCGCTTGATTCTACCTGAGAGGACGAACTGGTCGAAAGCGATGACCGAGCCCCCAGAAATCCCAATCGCGATATGTACCCGCTTCATGTTGGTTGTATTGAGCGAGTCCACAACCGTGGTGAGAGTTTCGGCGGACGCCGTATCGGTGCCGATAAGTGCGTTGTCTGACGATGGATTGCGCATTGTAATTCTCCCTATTGGTATCTCACACCCTCATCAATTGAGAATGCGAATCTTCAGTGTCCTCGTCACCGCCGCGGCCGTCGCGCCAACCTGAGCCGACTGGCACCGAATCTCAGCGAAGCCCCCAATGTCGAGGAGAGCCCAACTTGACGCCCCGTGCGCGAGCGTCTCAAGAACCACAGGCGAAAGAAGAAGGATATCGTCCTCTTCGCCGGTGCCCCACGCGGCTTGAATGGGAAGCCAGTCACCAGTGCCGGGGTCGATACGCCCCTCTACCCTAAATTGGTCAAAGGCAACTACCGAGCCGCCAGCCGTGCCGACAGTCAAAAGCGCGCGCCGCTTCCCAATCGTCTGAAGCGAATCGCCAATCTGATTTAGTACTTGCGAATCCGGGTCAACTGTCGTGTCACTCGTTTCGAACAACCCCGTAGTGTCTGGATTTTTCAAAGCCATTACCTTGCTCCTTGTCTGGGCCTATACACATTCAGAAATCTCAGCCTCAGCACCATAGTACCACCCTCGCATCCAAAGTACACGAATCCGCTCATCACGACACCGCGAGTATGGACACGCTTCTCGCCCGAGTCCCGCACGCGCGGCAATCTCTCCACGCTCGAAGATATGAAAACTGAGCCAATCCTTCGTCTTCAAAGGAATGTAGACCCCTACCTCAAAAAGTACATCATTCATAACACAATCGCCGCGACATCAGGACCGGTATCGGTATGGTGCTCTTCGTACCACGCCTGATGATACGCGCTGCACACCGAGAACTTTTCACCCCGAGTCAGCTTATCCCATTTCTTACCCATGAAGATACCGCTCTTCGCCGCGTCAGGCGTTCGTGAGATTGAGTCACCTGGTCGGTTTCGAACGCGCCGGTAATACTGCCGGCCGCTCTTATCCCACCAACGCCGCGCACGGTCCATCAGTTCGTCAGCACGCAGACCACCGGCCAGCTTCGCGGTGCCGTCCTTGTCGATAGGCTGGCGGTTCTTCGCGACGAACGTCTTACAGTTGGGGCACTGGATATCGAGAATAGTCAAATTCATGGAATGGCAGACGGGGCACTCGATACGGCCGAAGGCTTCATCGACAGCGTACGATGCCTCAAGCCACTTCAGCGTCTTGTTCGACCCAGGACGGTCTGGAATACGACCGTTGGGTGAGATATTGAATCGCTTCTTGCTCATCTGAGATGTGGAGTATAATCAGCCTTGCCTTCCAGCGCGGCTTCAGGAGTTTCAACCCCGATTGTCCCTCCTTTTGTGGCGTCGTCAGCATACGCCTTCCGGATAATTTTCACAAGAAGACGCTCGATGGAGCTAACCTGCAACTCCGCACCCCCGTTCCGAACGATGTCTTCACACCAACGCGCGTGGCGCCTCTGAAAACCATGTTCATCTCCAAGGTCGAGCACCAACCGCTCGCCGCCCAACAGTAATGTCCTCGACGGCTCGACCTCGTCGTCGCCCATCCGAAGCCACGCAGGCGTCGCCTTCCTTGGGTCTCTGCTCTCGCCGGGACCCGAGCCCCTCGCTTCGTCAGTGAGTCGCTGATTGCGCGCGGGGGTAACGCCTCCTCGCTTCGCCTTACGCTTCAACCGAATCTTCGCCCGCTGCTCAAGCATCAAATGCTCGGCCAACTCACCGAAGCCTGGATACCCCTTGAGCTCTTTGACTTTGAACTTATCGATGTTCGACTCGTCGATTCCATTCTCCAACAAGCCCTTCACCGCCCTGGTAGGAAGCATGTAGCGACCAAGTTTCTTCTGTCTTACCTGAGCCATTCCGGCAACTCCTCTCTGTCGTCGTCATCGACGACCTCAAACTCCACTTCAATGGCGCCGTCCGGCGCCTCTATATGAATACCAACCAACTGAAGTTGGTCTTTTTCCTTCGGCTTATCCTCGGGGTTCTCCGAGATACGCAGCATCTTGTCGAGCAACGCGAGCGCAGGAACCTTGTCGTGCATCTGAATCTCAGTACGAACAACCGAGTACTTATCGCCTCTCCCGTGGCCACCCCTCTTTTCCTCAACTATCTTGACGGTCTTAATCGCCTTCGTCATCGAAGGAGGTAGCGCCTTCACCGAAGCAAAATCGACATGGCCATCATCATCCATGACCTCGCGCAAAATCGCAACCACGTCGCTCTGAGAAACGAGAAGCGCTTCTTGAATGGTCGCGTTGCGTGCAGCCCGAGTCTGAATGCCAAGAGCCTTGAGCTCATCGTCGATGAAGCGCATCACGTGCTTCTTCTTGACGACCTTCATGCAGTACGATTGTGAAAATCCCGTCAGCGCCGCTGCGGCGGTGGCGACGAATTTCGCTTCGCCCATGTACGCGAGCGCGATGATTTTCTCCGACTCAATGAGCGGGAGTTCCTGGAGCTCCTTCTTGGTCATCCTATTTTGACCACGGCGTGCTTTTTGCATTACTCGAACAACTTCTTCTCGACCAGACCGCGGAGCCAATTGATTTGCTCCATGTCGGGTGGGTTGTTCTTCTCGAAGGGACCGTACATCGCCAATTCTTTGTGGAAGTAGTACATCGAATCTTTGTAGACGAGAAGCGTTTGGTCGATTTCCACCATAACTTTGTACTCTTCCCAAAATGGGGCGTTGTCACCATCAAGGACCAAGCGCATGTGGCGCCCTTCGTCATCGAGCGCTGTAATCCAAAGCTGAAACGCCGTTCGTACTGGCGACCACCGTAAACTCAATTGCACATTTTTCACAAAATCTTCCTCAACATCGCGAAAAACCACGTCGCGTCGACCGTCACAAGCCACTTGTCCGAAAACTTGCGCCGGGAAACCCCCATACCCCGCTTCTTGCGCTCTCGATGAAGCAAAATCGGCATCTGAAGGAACTCACACTCCGCTTCAGCCTTCATATACGCGTCTTGCATCTTCGTCGTAGTGAACCCGCGGACCCATTTGACCTCAAGGTGCCCGACTTTGGCCACTTCAGGAGCCACAACGTCGGGTGAGTCGCTCGTACCCTTGTGCTGCTGCCCTCGCTTCGCCTCAAAGCCCGCGGCCAGTAGAAGATTGCGCGCTTCAAGCTCACCTCGAATGCCAATGGCCCGCGAATTCTTACTCATCCAAAGAACCCACAGAAAACTCTTCGAGTTTATCCTCGAAATCTTTCAACCGAAGACCTCCGATGTTCAGACGCGCCGCCTGGCGTACCAAAAGCCGCGTAATCATCTGGAGACAACACGCGATAGCGCGCCACGACTTCACATTCTCCTCACGCGCGTCAGCTTCGCTGAACGCCATACCGAATCACCACCTCTCATTCGAAAGGTCCAACCTTCACGCCTCTTAAGACCTCAATGAACTCATCCACATCCCACTCACGTTCCAAAGTATCGTTCTCAGCGATAACCAGAAGACTCACAGCAATCGCGCGCAAAGACCTCGCGTTTTCGAGCTCGTAGTCGATGGGTGGTAGTCCTCCCTCGCGCACAGGGAATTTAACACGCGGGATATGCTCACCGCAGTGTCCACAGTTGACAGCAGACTCCTCATCATCGAGCGTCACCTTCGTCTCACAGTAGGGGCACTTCCTTGACATCTTGGCCATTTCATTCTCCGAGTAATCATAGTTGAGAAAGTCATTGACATATGTGCGAGTGTTGCACTGTGCACACAACACCGCATCCTGACTCTTCGTATCAATCGTAATTTGCTGACGACAACCGGGGCACTTCCTTGACATCTTGGCCATTTCATTCTCCTTGTTGGTAGGGTGCAGGCCGCCGAGGCTTGAGGAGGCCCCGACGACCTGCGGTGGTCCCGGTCGTGGGAAAACTTTGGAACGGCGCCGGAGCGGGACATTCAACTCCGACGCCAGACCCCTAGGGTAAAAATTTTTAAGGGACGGCGCGTTAGGGGCCGCGCCATCCACAGTCCAACCAATCTGATTCAACTGTTAAACCTCACAATACTCTGGTTAATGTTCTTTGTCAAGCTAAAATCACTAAACCGGAAAATTTGTCTGGAATGGCTCTGAGTCGTGCGAGTGACAGTGAGAGTGATTTCGCGAATCGCGTTTCCGGGAAGGCGTCATATCAGCGGCCTCCAAGACTCTATGAATTTGGGGGTGGGGGGTCTGTCGCATCAGCCTACAAGCTAAATAGGCCCACAGCGGCCCACAGCAACCCCCGAGAATGGGCCGGAACCGTGCCTAGAATGGACTCAACGCACATCGAGAGAGTCAACATACCTTGAACCACGCTCAATCGCTTACAACGCATCTGAGACAGTGCTTGACTTGGCCAAAATGCGGTACCCCCGAGCGACGGGGTGGGTGGGGTGCGGCGCGGGAACGCTGCATAGCGCCCCACACCCCCGTAGGGGGTGGGGCAGGACGCAGCGGCGCAGCGACCCTATAAACATTGGCCGCTGCGCCCCTAAGAGCGCTGCAAGGCCCAAACACGCGCAGCGGCCCTATAAACATTGGCCGCTGCGCGTGCAGTGCAGGGGTTTCCTACGTGCAGTGCAGCGGCCGTGCAGCGGCTTTTAATCAGGTTAACGTGTGGTTTTCCGCTTGGTTTTCCAATAATTGAGGATTCGGCGTACGCCGGCAGTGAGCGAACCTGCGCCGAGTCGTATCAACGCAGAGTGCTCTTCAGCGCTCAGACTGAGGCCATAAGCACCCTTGCGTTCGCTGATTGGGAGGCGGGGGCGGCCCCTAGCACGGCCAGACCGTGTAGGTTTACGCTCTCTCTGAGACATACGAACCCCCTTGCTTGCGTAGTTTAACTACACCCGACCTCACAGCCCGGTAGACCGTGGAGGCGTTCACGTCTAGCAACTGCGCTGCCTCACGATAGTTCAGAGCCCCGAAGTAATAGAGCTCGATACAGCGGCATTCCATTGGCGTGAGCCGTAGCGGCATTTGGCTTTCCACCCATTCCAGCATGCGCGCCTTCTTGAGGCCCCATTCGAGCCCTCGCCGGATAGCGTCCTCATCTTCGTACCAAGGCGTCTGCGCCATGGAGAGATTAGCACAAGCGACACGGGAAAACGTCCCATTGCCGAACGGGCGACCCCTAGCGCGCCCAGACCGTGCAGGTTTAATCTTGCTCTGAGTCATCTCAGCCCTCTTCCAGGTAAACCAGACCATCATCACCAACGTACAGGAACGCAGGCCCGTACGCTTCAGCGCGTTTGCTCAGCACCTTGCCGATGAATCCCGCGTCCCTGTCCCAGAATCCCGTACCGTGGCCATTTCGCGTTAGCCAGAAGTCGTGGCCGGCGTATTGCTCATGGTGGTATGTGTAGGCGCGCAACAGGTTGGAATTCTCTTCTTGGAACCGCGCGCATTCAGCCTTCATTTCTTCGAGAGTTTCAGGCGCCAATTCGTTTCCAAGGTCCTCATTATCCTCCTCGGCGACTCCGCACCAGAACGCGCATTCAATGTAATCGTCTGTGAATTGGTCAATCATTTTCGATGTCCCCTTTCTCCGCCGTGTTGGCGCCAAAGTACTTCAGGCCCGTACCATGCGCAGCGGCGCGCACGTTGGCGCTAAACTGGCCGCTCTGGCCGCTGCACGCTTGGCACCGGTCACACTGAATACGGCCCTCAGACGTGGAGTGCAGGCATGGCCTTGATTGCTCGAAGGCGAAGCGCGGGTCGTGTGCAACGCCGAACACTCCACCAGCGTCGATGGGCTTGGAATCGGCCCAATAGTAGCGCCAACCAGCATGAAACGCGCGCACTGCATCCTCAGCCGTAAACACTGACGCGTGAAACAGTTCACGATACGGCTGCATTCTTTCCTCTCGCCACAATTGCGTGTATCCTGTCCAGCCAGTTGCGCGCATCTCTACCGGCTGCGTCTTAAGCAGCGATTGCCAGACGTCCAGCGGCACGGCGCCTGGGTCTCCATACGCTGTTAGCCGATACGGCGCCCATTGTGGCCAAGGGAGCTGAATACTGTAGCGTTCAAGCTGACTGATTCCAGCGCGCCAAGCGTTAGAGTATCCACCCCGCTTGTACCGTTTCCAAATTGAATTGAGCGCGGTTTCGTTCACGTAGCAGCTACGCTCTGTGCCGTCGCCGTTTGGGCCTCGCATTTTGCAGGCCCCGCAGATGGCCACATCTGTACCCTCGCGGATTGCTTCGTTTGGGTGAATGTCTTGGTGCAGAATCCAAAACTGCACCATTGCTCCGGTTTTGCTGTTGCGAGTAGGCCACGTGCCAATAACCACAATCGGCGCGCCGTCTATCAATGAATCGCCTTCGTAAATAATCATTCTCCATCCTCCAACCCGAAGTATTCCCAAAGAGCAAAGCCGCACATGCCGCAAAATTCAGGCGGCGTCTCCTCTACCAAGTCGCCATTTCCACATTCGCATAGCCAGCTCATACTTTGGCCACCCTTTCATTCCAAAGTTCTTGAAATTTGGTCGCGGATATGCGCGCCGCTTTCGCTTCTTTGCTTCCGCCATCTATCTCGTTTAGGTGGCGTCCGGTTGTGGGACCCCAATCGTTTTCCCGTACTACGGTTTGGCCCTTGATGCAAAATGCGATAGGCGTACGGTATGAATACCATACGACCACGGTTGCAACGTAGACTACCATTGCATTCTTTCCGCTCGGTTCCCAGTAACAACTAATCTGTGGCATCAGCATATCTTTACCCCTTTTTCAATTGTCGGCACTCAGTGCGCCGCTGAATACAATTATAAAGAAAAATCAGAGAATGTCAAGGTTTATTTTCGACGCGGGGCATATTTGTCTTGTAAAGAATAAACCGGAGGGGCGTTTCGATACTGCTAGGAGTTTCGTTATAAAGGAAAATTTAGGGGTTGCTGCGGCTGGTTTGTGATTGATTCAGAACTTTCCCAATCCCGCCTCTTCGGGCGTCAGGTAGCCCTTACCCTTACACAGCGTGCATTTATCTTTGTCCCATCGGTATTCCTCGCAGTCCGCGACGACGCCGAGGTCGACGTAGGTGTACTCGTACCCATCACCTTTGCACTTAGGGCATTTCATTTCTTTTCAATCGCCTCAGTCAGCGCAGCTAGAAGTTGCGTCATCATACCATGTATCCGCACATGCACTTCACCAGCATCAGGCTTAAACTCAAGGGGCTTACCTGTGTCATCACAGAAGTCGTGTAGAGTTGTGAGGCGTTGCTTGATGTCCTCGCACGCCTCCCGCAGCTTGGCGTTGGTTGCTTCGGCTGTTTCGGCGCGCTCAGTTACTTGTTCTAAGGCCAGCTTTGGTATTTCCAAAGCTAATGCTTCTGATAGTTCCGCCACTTGTTCTTGCTTTTGTCCAAGTTCAAATATATGCTCAACTAACGCCCGCTTCGCCCCTTCCTCCAGCTCCGCAACCCGCTCGGCCTGGGTGGCGATGGCTTCTAGGAGCTTGGCAGTATGCAGGTTTGTCTCATCGAAATGCTTTCTGAGCTGCTTATCAAAATCCCCCAGGAGCTGCTCTGTCTCTTCTTTACCCATCCCTCAATCCTCCAATCCACGTTCCGCAACCCGCTCGGCTGCGCACTCTTGTTTCAGTAGCTCCGGCTCGGCCCTGGTCGACGCGGCAAACACAAGGACCGCGGCCAACGCAATGAACGACGCCAAAATAACGCTGTAGTAAAATCTCAAAGCTCGCATAATCCGTCATCTCCTTCCTCGGGCGAAGACCATTGGGCCTCGCACGCGTTTTGTTCACAAAGACAGGTAAGGCAAAACGCCTTCCCATCGAAGTACATGAACTTCGAGCCTTCAGCTTCAGTGCCGTGCTCGGGGCATCGCGCGACGAGTCCTTCGTTCGGCGGCGCTCCTTGATGATTGGCCAATTGTAAGTCTTCGAGGACCGTGCAAAGCCTGCCGAGGAATTGAGGTATCGCAAAACGGGGCACTCCGATTGTGGTGTTCTGGGTCGTCACACCTTTATCGTCTTTGATTTCGATGGGAACTACGTCGAGTTGGTAGGTCATCTCGAAGCTGTCGAGCGTCGCGATGAGGTTCTCGATGTCCTGCTTGAATGCTTCGAGTTTGAATTTCACTGTTGGCGCCATTAGACAAGCTCCTCTTCGAGTATTGCGTTGAGTTCATTCTCCAATTCGCGGTCCACAATTATCTTGTGGAGTTCCTTTTGTTGACGGTCTAGTAGTATCTGCGAGTGCGCGCGAAAGCTGGCGTGGCGTCCGTGCTCGGCGTTGTACCTCTCTTTCTTGATGACTGCGCGCAGATACGCTTCGTTGTTGTGGTAGTAGCTCATTGGCGCACCGCTTTCTTGAGGTCAGCCACTTGCCCACAAAGAATTCTGACTCCGACGTTGGAATCTTCCCAGCCCCTAATCAACGCCTCAGCCGCGATTTTGATTTCTTTCAGTTTCGCGTTCTGCTCGGCGATGCGTTTGCGAAGCGGGTGTATCGCCCGCTCCTTTTGCGCGAGTTTATTTTGCATACCGTCGCCCCCTGTTGGGATGTATCGTATCGGCTTACGTCGGGTCATCACTCACCGCCTCGTAGCGCTTCTTGTTGTCGAGAGCTTCTTTGAGGTTAGCGACCTTAGCAACCAATTGGCGCGAGGTAATACATGAATCGTCGCTGTCGTGCCACTGTTCAATCAATTCCTCGGCCGCTTTCTTCAGCGGCAGCGCGAATCGAAGCTGATGCAACGTCGCATTCAGTTGCGCAATTTCGGTTCGTAGTCTCACTTGCTCACTTTGTCTCATCGGAGCTTCCGCGTTTTCGTAAGTGGCCTCGAAAATGTCAGGCTTGCAGGGGTAGTGCTCGCCTTGAACACCGGTGATAATCCAGTCATTCGGGCAAACGATATGCCCTCCTTCAAGAGTGTCAATCCATCCGTGACGTGGCAGGGGCGCGCTGCACTTTGCGCACTTGCCACCCTTGGCCCCAGGCACGCGGTAGTATCTCACAACGGCGCCCTCCCCTAATCCATCGATGACGCTGTCTTCTGGATGGTCGCCGTTCATGCGCCACTGCGTTGCTTCGATAACTACTGGCTTCTTCCTAAATTTGTTCATCATCTTCCTCCTCTACTAAATCGCTGTCCGTACCTTGCGCCAACATCCACGCATGTACGGCCCACTCAGCCATTGCGAGAGTTTCAAATACAGCAATAAATTCCAATTTCGCGTCCTGTACGATTGGCGTTCCGTTTGGCAACGTTACTGCCTCCCAGGGCAGCGGGTGCTTATCAAATATCTTCATCATCTTCCTCCTTGGTAGATTGGACCCACTTGTGCGTAGCCCCCTCGCTCTTGAAAATCACTTGGTAACGCCACCCATCAACGACCACACCTTCACCGCCCAACACAGATTCGATGCGCCGGACCATCGTCGTTTTGTTGATGCCTCCGTAGAGATGCGACTGCGCGGCTTGGACGTGGCTCGCCACGCTGGCCATTGATTTCGATTCGTGCTTCACGAAGTCAGCGACGTACATCGCCAATTCAATTCGCTCTCCCGCTTCCCGCGCGTCGTTGTCTAGCTCGAATTCGGTCAGGTCGGTGGCGACAAGTCCACCCACGTTGTCGCCGTTGGGGAGAACCACTCCACACTTTCGATACCATAGAACACGCGCTGTTTGTTCTGAGAGATTAATTTTTCCTTCATCGAGGCGGAGGAAACTGACCCGTGTTGCACCATCAAGGTGAAATCGTTCGGCTGTCTTCGTATCCATTGGAACAAGTGTATGCGCAATCCTGGCGGCATTGATGAGAGCGCTTGCTCCACGAGCAAAGTCGATATTGCCGGCCAACTGTTCGTTGGCGCGGTTCTTTGCGGTGTGATGAACAACACTAATGGCGGCCTGAGTTCTTCGGGCAATTCTTGCGAG
>Ga0114923_10003684_pt1 | contig 10323 bp, 5 predicted proteins | sample SumtaG_FD_89578 | JGI IMG/M metagenome (GOLD analysis project Ga0114923, IMG submission 89578) | Deep subsurface microbial communities from Indian Ocean to uncover new lineages of life (NeLLi) - Sumatra_00157 metaG | ecosystem: Environmental > Aquatic > Marine > Oceanic > Sediment | place: near...
ACTTTTAAAACCCTTAAGCGAAGAAACACTAAGTATTACCCCCTCAGCCTTAATAATTGGTGGTGGGATCGCAGGAATGACCGCCGCATTGAACATTGCTAATCAAGGCTTTAACACCTACATCATCGAAAAGGAGTCATTTTTAGGAGGTAACTTGAATTTTTTAAATAAACTCTATCCAATCCATGAAGATGCATCTATTCTTCTGAATAATACTAAGAAGCTAATTGAAGATCATAAAAATATTCAAGTATTCTTAGAATCTAAAATAAATGATATTAAAGGATATATTGGGAATTACGATGTTTCAATCGAAGACCCTAAAAAGGAAGTTCACGATCTCAAAATAGGAACTATAATTGTTGCTACAGGAGGGCAAGAATTTAAACCTAAGGGGCTCTTTCAATATAATGGAAAGAATAAAAATGTTATAACTCAATTGGAATTAGAACAAAAATTAAAAAATAATGCTAGAGCTTGGTTAGAAAATATTAATCGAGTAACAACTATTTTGTGCGTTAATGCAAGGCAACACGAAGGTAATGGTTTAACTTATTGCTCAAACACATGTTGTGGTAATGCTATTAAGAATATAAGCTTCTTAAAGGAATTGAAACCAGAACTCGAGATCGTTGTTCTCTATAGAGATCTTCAAATGGCAAAAAAGAAATATGAGGAGTATTATCGTGAACGACGTAAGTATGCTATTTTTTTAAGATACGATTTAGATAATATTCCTGAAGTCTCTCAAAAAAGTAATAACCCTGAAAAATATGGAATTAAAGTATTTGATACTAATTTGCAAGAGGAAATTGAATTTGAAACAGATTTAGTTGTGTTATCAACACCTATAATTCCTTCAGATAACTTAGATGAACTAGCAAAACAACTTAAAGTACCATTAGATAGAAATGGCTTTTTTCTGGAAGCTCACGTTAAATTAAGACCTCTAGATTTCGCGACAGAGGGAATTTTCCTCTGTGGATGCGCTCAATGGCCTAAAAATATTCAAGAATCAATTGCTCAAGCTAATGGAGCTGCTGGAAGAGCAAGTAGATTTTTAAGCGCGAAGGAAATCACAACATCTGGAATTGTTGCTGAATCTAATACTGAAATGTGTATTGGATGTGGAAAATGTGTTGAAATTTGCCCTTACAACGCAATTGAACTTATAGATTCTGTAAAAGATTTCGAGGAAGTAAGCTTAATTGTAAAGAAATCCTTTATTCATCCTGCTTTGTGTAAAGGGTGCGGAACTTGTGCTGCTACATGTCCAAATGGAGCAATTGCAGTAAAACATTATGATTTTGATCAAATTAATTCTATGATTGAAACCTATTTAAATAAATATAATTAAACGAGAAGTGGAAACTTATTAAAAAATTTTTCTATCTTGACTTTTCAAGTGATTGTTTAGGAGGAATTATCAGTGTGTTATCTTATTTTTTGATGGGTGAATTAAAGGAAACTTTAACTAATTTTAGAACTGATAGCTTTCAGTATAATATATTAAAAAAAAATAAAATCATGTTTGTCGGCAGATTTCCTCGACTAATAGAAGAATGGTATATCTTACAAGAGCTAAACAATCAAGCTAAAAATTTTTTTGCTCGTTATCCAAAACATATCTTTGATAATTGGGATTACGATGTTGGTAAATTTATAGGTTTTAATGACGTGTTAGCAGAGCTTTGATAAATAAATTTTAATGATTTTAGCATAAATTTGCTTAGCGTCTTCTTGAACTACTATGAACTTTCAAAACCTTATATATTAAAAAAAATACTTAATACATCTATTAACAATTTTATTAAAAAAAAAAAATATTGAATTAATCACTTTTGGTTCTACTTTTCCTAAAAAACTTGTATCTTACTATAATAATTACAACAGCAGCTATTGAGATAACACCTATAAGTAATAAAGCTAAAGGAAAAGGATTAAACAATGAAGCGGGTTCATCAAAAATTGAAGCGGCTTCATCAAAAATCATATCTCTGATTGTCCCATAATAATCATCTAACCAGTTCCATTCCTGTTCCCAGGCGCTGTTAAGATTTGTTATTGTTATAATTCCATAAGATCCCGCATCTGACTCATTGTAAAGCATATGACAACCATACCCTGGAAGTGAACCACTATGGCCTTGAATACCTTGAGTATATAAACTCCAACCTAATCCATAGCCTGCCCAGTAAAGGTTACCAACCTCCTTTCCTCCAAAAATATTCTGAGTTTGATGCATTGATTCAACAGATTCAGCTTTAAGTAATTGATATCCATTGCTCTCACCTTGATTCATGTGAGCAATCATGAACTTTGCCAAGTCGGAAACTGTAGTTCTTAAGCCCCCAGCAGCCAAGTTATTGTAGTTATAAATAGGTAGCTCTATACTAATGCCCCCAATTCTCTCAAATGGAGTAGCAGTTACATCCACAAAATCATTGGCGTTATATCCACTACTAGTCATTCCTAAGGGATCTAAAATATTCTCTTGAACATACATAGCAAAGGTTTGGTTCGTAATACATTCGACTAAGTATTCGAGTAAAAGATATCCTGCACTAGAATAAAGAAATCTCAGTCCTGGTCTCCATTCCCAGATATCGGGAGAATAATAAGGACCAGAGGGGGTAAATGACCCATGTAAAAACTCTTCGAGCGTGGGGTGATAACTCCATATGGTATAATTAGTTCCAAGAGCCTCATTCCCCCATTCTAATACATCATTATCGTAAGCATAATTATCAGAATAATAGAAATAACGGTTTAATCCTGATTCATGAGCTAATAGCATTCGAAAAGTTATTTCGGTTGTCGGATATGATGGATGTTGCACCTCAAAAGGAAGGTAACTGTTAATATCCTCATTTAAATCAATTAAATTGCGCTCATAAAGTTGGAGGAAAACAGTTGCGGTGATTGTTTTTGAAATAGAGGCAACCATATATACACTTTCCAAACCAGAGGGAGATCCATAATCCTTCGCCCAAATTAATTCATCTTGAATGACAATGCCTGCTTGAATGGATGGAATTCCCCCCTCTTCCATCATCCTTTGAATCTCTGAATCTAATTTTGGTGAAATGGAGCCTAATTCATTTACACCACTAATTCCAATCCGTGAATAAAAGGATATAGATAGAAAAAATACTATAAATACATATGAAAATACCAAAAATTTTATGCTAGAACTCTTTCTACTCATTTCTTTTCTATAATTTATTAAAAAATTATTTAATTTTAGTAAGTGAAAAGTCTAGTGCATTAATCACTTAATTTGATATACTTTTTAAATTGAATTTCACTTCTGCTTCTTCTTTCGTAAATATCCAAATGTAATAAATTTTTATACTTAATTACGTGATTGTTGTACTTGTTATACTTTTTTTTTCCTTTTTAAATTTTTCTGAAAAAGACTTCAATTTTAAACTAAAAAGAACAAAATTGAGAGAGGAAAATTCAGCTATCGAGATCGTGTTGGATTGAATAATTATAATCGAGTTTTCAATTGATTATTTTAATTTGCTCTTAATTGATCAGCAACGTCCCATAATCTTTTTTCCATTTCATTATTATTTGCCATTTTTTAAAAATGATCTTTGATTAATTGGATATTTTTAAACTGATTTAAGGAATCTATTTACAATTATTAAATCAAAATTAATATCATACTCATTTAATAAAAAATTGGATTATCATAGGAAAAAAATATATAATTTTTTTAAAGGAAAATCGAAAAATAAAATTAGATATGAGCCTAATTTGATCCGATTAAATTATTTACCCCAATTTAAAATATCTTAAAACAAATCTAAGATCTCAAAAAAATTTAAAAAAACTAATTTTTCAAAAAAACCAAGCTCTTCAAGGAAATTTAAGTTTTTTTTTTATTCAAAATCTTTCGGAGTATTTTTTTAGAATCTATAAATAAAAGTAAAAAAATGGATATCATTATAAGACCATAACTTTATATGAGAGATTTTTATAAAAACTAATCAAAAAGAAGTAGTTAACTTACCAAATCTAAACCAGAGTCATAAAACATTATAGTAATATCAGGTATTCATCCAAAAATGTTAATAGTAGTATTAGGTATTCATTCAAAATAGTTAATAGTAGTATAAGGTGTTCAATAAGTATCTATATTTATAAATTTTTGCCTTATTCCACCTAACGATTTTGCCTTTATATATATTTTAGAAAACCTCTTATAAATTCTTCCTTTATAAACATCCCGTAAAATTTATAAGCATAAATTTTTATATAGTTGAATAGAATGAAAATATTTATATTTTTATAGAAAATTTATTAAAAATATATAATAATGACGATTAATAAAAAATTGGTAATTGGCGAATAGCCAGTATTGTAGGAATCTACCTAAATGTAAAGAGGATTATAAACGAAATAAGAATTGAAATGAATATCTTGTAATTATTAACTTTTGCATTTATCATGCCAAAAAAAAATGACGATCTTTCGTGTACTAACAAAATTAGTCGGGTAAAATCTGAAGATAACACTTTATGTCAATCAGATTTTACTAAAGAGGTAGTACAGTTAAACGAAAAAGCTGAGAGTGACAATATAATTAATTCACTTATTATTAAAGCTAAAAATAAAAAAATAAACATTAAAGGATTTGCTTTTCTTGCTTCTCAGCCATATAAATCACATGTGGAGGATGTAATTTTTAAAAAAGCTTGTATTATGCTTGAAACTCTAATTGATAAAGAAGAGTTTCCAAAATATGTAAATACTGTGAATTTAACTCAAATAATGCTTGACGGCAAAACATATTTAACAAAAAACGATCCCGAATTTAAAAAGGCAACAAAAAAACATTACGGAGGTATTATCTACGATATAATTTGTAAATTGCCTCAAAAGCTTTTTCCTAATTTCTCAGGAAAACATTATTTAGGGCGGACTCATAAAAGAAAAATTAATCGTTTAATGGAACATATCGATGATGCTTTAGCACCAAAAAATAATAAAAATCGATTGCTTTTACAAGCTATTCTTTTTGCATTAGAACAAGAAGGATATAATATTGTTGAATTACAAAACGACTATATCTCTTTAAACCCATTTTTTAAAAATTTGCTGTTAGAAGAACTTGTTTTGATACTTCTGGAAACATATTTTGATATTAATATTATAGAAATACATACAAATTATCATACAACTCCTGCTAGAGAAAAATACCACATAAAAAATTATAAGCATAAAGTCCATGGTAAATATACGGAAGGTACAAAGACTCCTAAAGGTCTTAATATGATAGAAGCGGGAGGTAGTATTTATAAATACATTTCTTTACCTATATATGACATTGCGTTTATGATTATAATGGGTTATCATGAAACTGACATAGCAAAAATCTTAAATAATGAATACAATCTAAATTTAAATCCCAAACAAGTTGGTTATCGAGTAATTGAATTTTTTAAAGGGTTGCAAAATGCTAGAGTTTTATTTATGAAACCAATACTACAAGATATATTGATAAAATTTCCTAATATTAAAAGAGATGATTTTTATGAAATATTTAAATATTTTAGAATTTTTGCTCCAGATTTAGAACTTTTTAAAGTTTTCTTCGAAAATCTTAATTTCAAACAAGTAAAAAAACTAATACGACAAAAGGATTTTGTTTGGGATAACCTAAAACAACTTGCAGAAGATCTTAGAGATACAACGAAAATTAAAGGTGTTTCTAAGTCTCAATGGGTTGAGTGGCTAATAAAAAACGAACCTAATCTTAATATCTGTAAAATTCTAGGTTTAGACATAAAAGATAGCCATTCAGCCACATCAACCATATCAAGAATTATACAATCTTCCTCACAATTATTCGGAAATTCAAAATCGGAAGCTGTACGATATTATAGACGAATAAAAACTATCGATTATAGATTACAAGATAAATCATTAGAATGGATTTATACTCAGAAGTTTAATCTTAAAACTAAAGGATCTTGGAATTTAGCAAGATTTCATAATAAATTCTTTGGATCTTTTAATATTCCTTACGAAGATTTAGATTCAATGAGTATTGATGAATTAATTAAATTTAAAGGCAAGATTATTTAATTCTGAAACTAAAAATAAATTTAATAAATACTTGACACTACCATTAATATTAAAAATAAATCTTTTTATTAATAAAAACTAATTTAAAAACAAGATGAATAGATATTAAAGCTGATGTGACTCTCAATGTCAAATTCTAATATATCTAATAAAAAACCTTCCAAAATGGAAGAAAATATTTGGTCACCAGAGCTGCTTGTCTTCTGTTGCAATTGGTGTTCCTATGCTGGAGCTGATTTAGCCGGAGTTTCTAGATTTCAGTATCCCCCTAATATGCGGATCGTAAGAGTGATGTGCTCAGGGAGAGTTGATCCTTCATTTGTTATAAAGGCTTTAAAGAGTGGAGCTGATGGAGTCCTTATCAGTGGGTGTCATATAGGTGATTGTCATTATATCTCCGGTAATGAATATACACGTGAACGATTTGAGAGATTACACAGCATTATTATTAAACAATTAGGAATAGATGGGAGACGTGTTAGACTTGAGTGGGTTAGTGCATCAGAAGGACGGCGATTTGCTGATTTGATCACAGAATTTACAAATCAAATAAAAGAATTAGGACCACTTTAACTTTTTTAAAAGTGATGTAGAACTTTTTAAACTATTTTAAAATTAAGAATTCCTAACTGTGGGTAAAAAGAAGGTTTTCTTTTAAATTATGTAATTTTGAAGTTATTAAGAATTTTATTTATGACCTAATGTCGAAAATTGATCGCCTAACATCTTACAATTGTTCGTTTTCTTAAATTATTCATATTTCATAATTGAAAAAGATCATTTTTTCGCCACTTTTTGTCGAATTTCGATAAAATAAAATGAATAGATTTAAATGAATGAATCTCCTCATTTAATGATTAACGGATATGAACTCTTCTAGAGCAATAATTTTAAAATTATCATATTTTTCAAAAAATACAATTATTTTTAAAGAAATTTTAGGATAATAAGTTAAAAATGGAAATTTTTCAAAAAATTTTAAATTGACAGTTTAAAATTGTAATATTTTTCAAAAAGAATGTTGTAACTTGAAAGAAAAGGAGGATTATAAGTTATGAATGGATCAGTTTTGGTAATTGGAGGAGGAATTGCTGGTATACAGACTTCTTTAGATTTGACTGAATTAGGGTTTAAAGTTTATTTGATAGAAAAAGAACCTTCAATCGGAGGGAGAATGGCGCAGTTTGATAAGTTGTTTCCTGCTAATGACTGTAGTCTCTGTGTTTTAGCCCCCAAAATGGTGGCAGTTTATAGAAATCCTAATATTGAATTACTAACCTTAAGTGAAGTTCAAGAAGTAAATGGAGAAGTAGGTAATTTCACCGTTAAAGTTCTAAAAAAACCGCGTTATGTTGATGAAACAAAATGTCGAGGATGTGGTGATTGTGCTGCCCGCTGCCCTAAAGTAGAAAGTCCTAATTTGTTTGATATGAATCTTGGAAAAAAAAAATCATCATATATTCCATTTCCACAAGCTACACCCCCTATTTACTTGATAGATCCTGACTTGTGTCTCTATTTAAACAGAGATGTGTGTGGTATATGTAAAAAAGTCTGCCAAGCCGATGCGATAAATTTTGAACAAAAATCTGAAGAAATCATTATAAATGTAGGAGCAATTGTGATTTCTACTGGTTTTAAAATGCTTGGTGAGGAATTACCATCCAGATGGGGTTATGAATATGATAATGTTATCAATGCTTTAGAATATGAGAGAATTATAAGTTCATCAGGTCCCTTTGGAGGGCAAATATTAAGACTAAGTGACGAAAAAGAGCCTGAGAAAATTGCCTTTATTTTATGCGCAGGATCAATTGGTTCAGATAAAAACGTGTGTTATTGTTCTAGAGTATGCTGTATGTATAGCGCTAAAAATGCCATCAGTACTAAAATCAAATTAAAAGACTCACAAATTTCTGTTTTTCGCCATAATATTAGAGTCTTCGGCAAATATTTTTATGAATATACCAGGAAATCTCGGGACGAATATGGGATTACTTTTATTCATTCAAAAATAAAACACATTAAGGAGGATTCCGATACAAATGACTTAATTATATATTATGTAGATCAAAAAACAAGTGAATTAAAAGATTATAGAGCAAACCTGGTAGTACTTGCGGCTCCTTTAGTCCCTTCAAGTGGAACTAAAGAACTAGCAAATATTTTAGACATTGAACTGGATAAATATAACTTTTTTAAACAAAAATCTTATTATAATAATTCCGCATCTACAAAAGACGGAATATTTTTAAGTGGAGTATGTGGTTCAGGACCAGTGAATATTTCTGAAGCAGTAGCTAATGCGAGTAGCGTTGCAGGGCAAATCTCTACCTTATTGAACTCTGCAAAGTATTCACAAATTCAAAGAAGAGAAAATGATATCTTATCAGAAGCAAATATTATAGAAATTGCACCAAAAGCTTTAATTATAGGCGGAGGTGTTTCAGGAATGACAGCTGCTTTAACTATAAGCAAACAAGGCTTTGAAACATATATTATTGAGAAAGAAAACTATCTTGGTGGCAATTTAAATCATATTAATGTGTTATATCCAACCCAACAAAAGGCTTCAGAATTTCTATATGATATAATCAAGGAAGTTGAGGGAAGTGACAATATTCAAGTTTTTTTAAACTCCCAATTACAAGAAATTAATGGTACTATTGGAAATTATGAAATGGTTTTTATGGATGGCCAAGAAGAGCTTCACAACTTAAATAGTGGTGTCATAATTGTTGCTACGGGTAGTCAAGAATTCAAACCAAAAAGAATGTTTCAGTATGGTGAAGGGAATAATAATGTAATAACCTTGTTAGAATTGGAGCAAAAATTAAAAAATAAAGATGATGCTTGGCTTGAAGAGATCAATCATATTACGACAATTTTATGTGTTGATGCGAGACAAAAAGATGGATTCTCATATTGTTCAAATGTATGTTGTACCAATGCAATTAAAAATATAAAGATCTTAAAAGAATTAAAACCAGAACTTAACATACTTGTACTTTTTAGAGATCTTCATACTGCTAAAAAGGAATTTGAAGACATTTTGAATAAGCGAAAAAAGATAGCAAATTACTTAAGGTATGGTATAAATAATATCCCAGAGGTTGTTAAGGTCAGTAAAGATCCAGAAAAATATGCTATAAAATTACAAGACGATTTAAATACAAGTAATTTCATTAATTTTAAAACTGATCTTATTGTTTTAGCAACGCCTTTAGTTCCCTCTGCAAGTTTGAAAGATCTTGCTGGAATGTTAAATGTTCCATTAGATCAAAATGGTTTTTTTCCGGAAGCTCATGAGAAATTGAGACCATTAGATTTTGTTACTCATGGAATTTTTGTATGTGGTTGTGCTCAATGGCCAAAAAATCTACAAGAATCCATTGCTCAAGCTAATGGTGCTGCTGGTAGAGCAAGCAGATTTTTAAGTAAGAAACAAATTTCAACAACCAAATTAGAGTATCTCTCATTTTTACTTTCAATCCAATGCTATTTCAGGGATCTTGTAATTAATCCCGAAAAATGTAATGGTTGTGGGAGATGTGAGGAATTTTGCGCCTTCAAAGCTATTAATCTTGTAGAAATAGAGAAAAAATTTGAAGATGTCAGTTTACCCATCAAAAAAGCAAAAATTAACTCAGCACTCTGCAAAGGATGTGGAAAATGTTCATCCGTCTGTCGTTTAAAGGCAATTGAAGCAAAGCATTATGATTTTAAGCAAATTTCTGCGATAATCGACCCTTATTTCATGGAAGGAGTAGTAGGTGCAAAGGTAGGGGATAAAATCAATGGTTTAGAAGAAGTTATTCCTCTTACCTAAAGTGAAATTCATTGTCTCCTTTGTTAATTACAGAACCATTCAGATATTAATATTTTTTAGCATATTTTAAAATTTCAAGAATGAACGGATTTTGATTTTCAATCATTTTTTGGAATTCATCTTCGTTATATACTAGTGGTTCAATTGGAAGATTTGTATGTTCTAAAATCATACCGATTCTCTCAATAAACCTTTCTTTGAAATCTCCAATGATTATCAGATCAATATCGCTACCTTCGTGAATATCTCCAGTGGCAAAAGAACCAAATAAATAAATTGAACTTATCGAATACTTTTTTTTCAAATTTTGGATAAATTTTTCTAACTCTAAATAAATTTCTTCACGAGCGTCAATATTGACTCTGCATAGTTTATACATTTTTTTGCATCTTCCT
>Ga0114923_10003685_pt1 | contig 10322 bp, 8 predicted proteins | sample SumtaG_FD_89578 | JGI IMG/M metagenome (GOLD analysis project Ga0114923, IMG submission 89578) | Deep subsurface microbial communities from Indian Ocean to uncover new lineages of life (NeLLi) - Sumatra_00157 metaG | ecosystem: Environmental > Aquatic > Marine > Oceanic > Sediment | place: near...
TAGCTTCTTACTTTGACGCATTTTTTCCAGCCGCGTCGTCAGGGCATGTGCGAGTTGAATCGGCATCGGCATAAGGGCGGGAGTTTCCCGGCAGGCGTAGCCGAACATCAGGCCCTGGTCGCCGGCCCCCTGCTCCTTGTGCAGGCCGGTGCCTTCGGTTACGCCCCGCGAGATGTCGGGGCTTTGACTGTCAATCGAAACAACTACGGCGCAGTCATCACCATCGAAACCTATTGCCGGGTCGTCGTAGCCGATTTTCTTGATTGTCTCTCTGACGACGCCGGGGATGTTAACATATGCTTTTGTTGTGATTTCGCCTGCAACAACGACAAGGCCGGTTGTTACCAATGTTTCACAAGCGACCCTGCTTTTCGAGTCCTGTGCGAGCATCGCGTCAAGGATTGCATCGGATATGTGGTCGGCCACCTTGTCGGGATGGCCCATCGTTACGGACTCGCTGGTGAAAAGGTATTTGTCGGTATCAAGATGAGGATTGCTGCGAGTTGATTTTTTTACCATTTGTGATTTATCCTTTTAGTAGTTCATTGTTCATAGTTCACTGTTCGTTGTTCATAGATTACGAACCATCGTTGATCGTCCAATCATATCTTATGTACCGAACGGAGTAGTTTCCCACTTCAAGGAAGGAGACGTCACGCTCGGAAACATAATTGGTAATGAAATTCAAAACGGCGCGGGTAGCCGGCTGCTGGTCTTTAAACTTTCTGTCTATGCCATACCTGCTGATAAACTCCCGGCCATACTCGGTTTTCTGAAATAACGCGGATAAATAGACTCTCTGCTTTGCTTTGTCTATCCTGAATGCATGTGGGCCGGATAGAAACCTTTTGACCTGGTCATCCAACTGTTTGTCGAGCTTTTTCCCATAATACGGCTCACTGCGCAGGGGCGGACCGGACAGACTGGCCCGGCTCAGAGCAAAGAATATTCTGGGGTCATCAAACTCTTTGCGGAAAAACCGCTCCTCAATCTCGGCAAGGGTAAATTCCTCGTCCATCACAAGAAATTTGTAATCCGTCCATATTCCTTTGATGTGCAAGATGCTTTTAGGACCCCAGCCCGGCAAAATGCGCAGGAATCGCGATGATTTGATGGGATAATTGCTGGTGATAATCTTCAGCATCTGGATGTTATATGCATTGATCCAGAAGGCGATTTTGTCGGCCCTGGGCCAGGAGCGATATTCATTTGGGTCGAGGTTGTCGAATTCATCCAGAAGAGCTTTTAAGTCGAGCCTTTTTCGCCTGAGCGTTTTATAGTCAACCATTCCCTGAGTATTGACGAAGCTCTCGAAGACCTCAGCACATTTGTCATGAAAAGAAGCAGCCGTGGGAGATTCAACCTTATTGGGCTCGACCTGGCCGGGTTCAACATCATTAGGTCCAGGCTCTACGGAGGGACAATCAGCAATAAAGACCAATACCATCAGCGAACTTATAAAAACAACAACGCGTTTAGACACCTTTTTGCCTTGCGATAAATAATTACATAATCGGTCAACTGCAAAAGTTGTTTAATCCTGCATAGGATAAGACATCAGGCAATAAATGCAACGATTTGTTAGTCGTTTTTATCGTATTTTTGAAGAGAAATCTCAGGGCGGATGTCTCGTAGAAACGAGTCCGAAAGCAAGAAAACGGGCAGGCTTACCAGGTCACGCTGTTCTGAAATATGAGCCAGGGCGTTTGATACGTGTATCAAACGCCCTGGTAAGCTCAAATCGATAGTGATCTCAGTCAATCGACGGCAATCTCAATCACTCGACCTTGAACCAATCATCAGTCAGTGAAGTATCCTCCAGCCAGTCTTCCTGCAGTAATGCCATATCGAGATCATCAACCACGCAGTCACCATTGAGGTCCCCAGGAGACGGCTCGTAATCGGGCAGTGACTTGGCTGCCTCGCAACCGTCTCTATATACGTCGATCATGACGGTGTCCGAACTGGTGTATTCACCGTCAAAGGCCTCTAACTGCAAGACATGTTCTCCTAATACTGAGAGGGTAACATTAGTATCCTCGGCAGTCGCTGTCTCTATAACAACAGGCCCGCCGGCTAAGTCTATGTGCAGCAGTGGTGCGGCGGCCGCTTCTCCACTGGTAGATTCGGCCTCTCGCAGACCTGTTGAGGGATTATCCTTGTCATCCCTTAAGATCAGGACGATGGCATTTCCGGGAGCCCAAAATCTCTGGCTGTTGATCTCCATGATAATGCTGGAGATGTCCGGTGTCTGGAATTTGGCGTCCTGCTCGGTCCAGGCCGGAATAGACCATTTCACCTGCGCCGTTGTTACGGCTCTGTCCGTAATATTGTTTGCAACATCCTCAAACGGTGCGGCATCGGGGGCAAGCTCGCCTTCGATGATAAGATTCACCGGGGCCCCGCTGCCTTGTTTGTTAACCTTGTCCACCTCGACTTCTACATACGCATCAGCGACAAGGGAGCCATTTTCGAGGGGAACATCCACAAAACGCAGGCCGATAACCTGCTCATCCGTAGCCGGGTCTCCCGCGTCTTCATAAGCAATCTCCAGATCGCTGCTGCCTAAATCCATGTTGCCATTTGCGACATGCTGCTCGGCATCGTCATTGCCGTTGGCGATCTGGACATCAATCACTGCATCGGGTTCACTGACCACCGTCCACTGCACGGTATAAGCGTCCTGATCGGTAACGGTTGTGTCCAGATTACCGACCCTGACACCATCGACCAGCCAGGTAACCACATCATTACCTGCATCCACTACAGGAGGCAGGTTGTCCGCAATGAAACTGAAGATAGGACCAATGACCGGAAACTCAGCGGCGCTGTCAACATAGGTATCGACGGCCCAATAGTACCGCGTCTTTGTTTGAGTTTGCACGACAACGGAAGTCACGTTCTGCTTGTTAACGACCTGCATGGCTGCCGGATTGGTAAACTGCTGCAGCGCTGTCAAGTCGTCGGTGAAATAGACGTCAACGGCCACGGCTTCACCAGGCACACACGGGTCGGGCAAAGTCCAGCTTAACTCCACGGCGCCTGGTGTTGTAAGGCTGTTATCTGACGGGAATGGCTTAAGAGGATGAAGACCCCTTACCGCTAAGGTGCCCGGTGTTTCATCGGTATCCACTACAACCTCGCCAACTCCGCCATAGGCGGTAATGGTGCCATCGGCAATGTGATCATTGATATAAGCGAGACGATCATCAGAGTACGCCTGCGTCATCACACCACCGGAGAAATCCAATTTGGCTTTTCCATTTGCATGAGAAGCGAGTGTTATTGTTTGGGTGCCTAAATTCAGTACACCGCCCCGGAGGTCCACGATCCCATCGCCACCGTTGCTATAGCCGACGTTCATATCTTGAAAGAGCATATTCACCCGACCGTTGTTGTCGATGATCAAGTGGCCGTATCCTTCACGTCCAACATTAAAACGGCCGTTGTTCCCGGGATAATCTGGATGGCCGCCATTTAAAACACCACCCAGAACCTCAATGGTATGACGCGCGTCCGGCTCGCCACCGTTATAGCCGATGATGTTCCATGTCCTAACACTAAGCTGCGCGCCATCTATCAGTATCAGATGGCCTATAGTACCACCTTCCCCGACATATTGCTGAATAACGGGGGCATCATAGTCAAGAATACAGGGTTTCTCACTGCGTACCCTGGCCTTATCATTCACCCCCGGAATAGCATCCCAGTTACCGGCGTTGCTCCAAAACTGGTCGACTACTCCAGTAAAAGTCCTTGTTGCAGCGTGCAACGAGCCCGCTACCAACAAGGTAATACAGATACCCAAAACAATTCGAGTTCTCATAATACTTCCTCCTACAAAAAAGGTTACAATAACAACGACTGTGCTCTGGCTACACACCAAAACGCTCGTTGTTTTCAAGAAAACAACCAAAAAATCGCACCTTCACTAAGTTCGGTGCCTGCCCAGGACAATTTTTTACAATTTGACACTACCTCCTTCCTTTAAGAACCTAAATTGAACTGTAAAAATCCTCATTCTCCGAAAGGAGTCCATCCGAAAGGAGTCCATAGGACTGCGGGCAAAAGCTTACGCTACTGCTCTGTGCCTTAAACCGTATGACTCCTCCTTTAAGAAAAAACTGCAAAACGCCGTCAACTCAGAAAACCCAAATAACAAAGCCTACACTACTTTTTTATACCAAATCAGCCACCTCCCCGTCAAGGCAAAAAAAAATTTATATTGCGAAGAAAGCGGATTTAGGGTATATTATTTATTGATAAAGCACTTAAAATTGTGAGCAAAACGCAAAAACTGACAGAACAAAAAGCTGATTTTACGCATCATATGAATGGTCAGTAAGTTAGATATAGATCAGGAGAAATATGATTATGAATAAGAAAAGAGGATTTACGTTAATAGAGCTCCTGGTGGTGATCGCCATCATTGCACTATTGATGGCGATCTTAATGCCAGCCCTGCAGCGAGTGAAAAAGCAGGCCAGGACAGTCCAGTGTAGGTCCAACATGGGTCAGTACGGCCTGGCGGCGAGGATGTACATAGACGATAATGAGGGCACCTTTCCTTATTCATTTACCTGGCTCTACAAGGATGGCGGCAGACGGTGCCGATGGCACGATGCCAGCAAGAATCTTAACTCGAACCCGGACCTTGGCGGCGTACTGTGGCCTTATCTGAAGGACAATGATATTCACCTGTGTCCGACATTCAACGTTGTTACCAAACAAATGGGCTGCAGTTATTGTACTGGTGAGACGATTCCCATCGAGCCTCAATATAGTTATTGCATGAATTCCTACCTGCATGGCGACGCATGGAGGTCGGTGCCCGCGGAATACCGTAACATACAAGGGCTCGCTCGGAAGGAATCTGATATAAAGAATCCGGCACGGGTGTTTTCCTTTTCTGAGGAAAATTCGTGGCGTGTTGCGGGCATTAGCAACGCTGCTATCAATGATAACAATTTACGCTCCACACCTGATCGTACGACTGACTGCTTCGCCACCTACCATAATACTCCGGGCGGAGACTTGAATAAGGGTTTTGCCAATGCGGTGTTTGTGGACAGTCATGTCGAACAGGTCTCAGCATATCCGGCAGGTAATACTTTTGTATTAAGCTGGCCGAGCGGACCACCAATACCAAAGTGGTAAGGCTTCCGACCCGGCCTTTTTGGCCCGAGAACGTTGCGGGATCTTCATAACCGCCCAGAGCAGTGGAATGGTACGACCTCATACTCTCGCGGCCAAAGCAGACAGAGAAATCCTTACCATACATAAAAATATAAGCCAGGGCGTTTGATACGAGTATCAAACGCCCTGGTAAGCTCAAGTCGATAGTGATCTCGGTCAATCAACCTTGAACCAATCTTCAGTAAGTGAATTATCCTTCAGCCAGTTTTCCTGCAGCAACGCCATATCAGCATCATCGACCTTGCAGTCCCCATTGAGGTCCCCTACCAGGGGTATATAGTCCGGCAGTGACTGGGCCGCCTCACAACTGTCGTTATACACGTTGATCGTGACCGTGTCCGAACCGGTGTATTCACCGTCAGAGGCCTCCAACTGCAAGACGTACTCGCCCACGGCTGCCAGGGTAATACTCGCATCCTCGGCACTCGCTGTCTCTATAACAGCAGCCCCTGCACTGGGTTCACTAACCACGGTCCACTGCACGGTATAAGCGTCATCATCGGTAACAGTTGCGTCCAGATTTCCCGTCCTGGATCCATCCTGCAACCAGGTGACTATATTTGCGCCAGCGTCCACTTCGGGTGGCGAATTATCTGCAACAAAACTAAAAATTGGCCCGAAAATCGGATCATTGGGGTCGCCGACATAAGTATCGACGGCCCAATAGTAGCGCGTCTTTGGTTGAGTTTGCACGGCAACGGAAGTTACGTTTTGCTTGCTGACAATCTGGAGGGATGCCGGGTCCGTGAACCATAGCAGCGCTTGTAAGTCATCAGTGAAGTAAACGTCAACGGATACCGGTTGACCGGGCACACACGGGTCAGGTAAAGTCCAGCTCAATTCTAGCGCTCCGGGTGCCGTCAAACCACCATCGATCGGATTTGGTTTAAGCTTGTGAACACCCTTCAACGTGGTTTTGCCTTCATTCGTGACGTCATAATCCAACTGCGCAGTGCCGTTCCTGCCATAGAAGGTAATCAAGCCGTTGTCGATATATCCCTGAACGGCTGATAGTACGTCGGCGTTTATTATCAGCGTCCCGCCTGTGATGTTCATCGTACCGCCCTCTCCCATAGTCAAGTCGTCACCAACGGAGATTGTTCCACCATCCAGATTCACTTCAGCTGTACTTCCAGTCGACTCCGGAATCATGAAATCATCCCCAACGATGATAGTACCACCGGTCATATTGACGATGCCCGGACCGCCACCTCCCACCTCGAAGTCTCGGGCAACATTTATGGTGCCACTGATCATATTAAGTATCCCGAACCCATCTTGCTTGGCTATTAGTAGGTCATCCCCGCTAATCACAAGGGTTCCCCCTTCCATAGTCAGGGCTCCCCCTTCTGCATATCCAACGTGCACCCTACTCGCCAAAGCGCCTTCGCTGGCGATAGTCGGGCCGGGGAGACCATTTCGGACTTTGGCCCAGTGGGCAGGGGTGGGGAACTCGGACCAGTTTTCCGGCGTGCTCCAGAGGTGGTCGAGCCCGGCATCCGTCCAGGTCGCGGTTTGAGCCTGAACATTACCCACCAGAGACAACGCCAAAACCAAGGAAATCAGGTAAAACAATCTTGTACACATAATAATTCTCCTTAAAAAAGTTAAAATGAACGACTGTGCTTTGGCAACACGCCAAAACGCTCGTTGTTTTCAAACAAAACGGTCAAAAGAGCTCACATTCTCCCCGCGTTCGGCACCGACCCAGGACAACGTCGTAATGACTTGAAACTACCTCCTTCCTTCAAGAACCCAAAATTGAAACGTGACAATCGTGATTCTCCGAAGGTCCGCTTGGGGACGCCTTCCGGCGGAGTCCCTAGGACTGCGGGCAAAAGCTTACGCTACTGCTCTGTGTCTTAAACCGTATGACTCCTCCGTTGACGAAAAGCTGCCAAGCGCCGTCAACTCAGAAGACCCAAATCACAGACCTCGTCCTATTAGGTTTATACCAAATCAGCTACCCCCTCGTCAAGGCAAATCTTTTTAATGGATTACGCATCTTTTTGATAATAAACTAAAAATCATAAGCTATTTGTGCAAAAAGGCTTAGAAACATTCATGGAGTATAACTCATCAAAGAAACTCGTCACGGCAGATTCTTTCCTTTCTGCAATAGCCCTGCAACTCCCGTAAGTCCCGTAAGGGACGCTGCGCGGGATACTGCGTAAAGCGAAAAACCTTCTGGATATTCTGCCTCAACAGTCTTTAGAAATTTTATATTGCAAAGAAAGCAGGTTTAGGGTATATTATTTATTAATAAAGCACTTAAAAATTGTGAAAAAAACGCAAAAACTAACAGAACAAGAAGCTGATTTTACGCATCATATGAACGGTCAGTGAGTGAGATATAAATCAGGAGGAATATGATTATGAATAAGAAAAGAGGATTTACGTTAATAGAGCTTCTGGTGGTAATTGCCATCATCGCATTGCTGATGGCGATATTGATGCCGGCGCTGCAGAGGGTGAAAAAGCAGGTGAGGGGAATTCTCTGCAAAGCCAATCTGAATCAGTATGGCCTGGCGGGGAGGATGTACTTAGACGATAATGAGGGCTCTTTTCCTTATTCATTCACCTGGCTCTACAAAGATGGTGGTAGATCGCACCGATGGCACGATGCAAGCATGAATCTTAACCAAAACCCTGACCTTGGCGGTGAGATGTGGCCATACCTGAAGGACAAAGATATTCACTTGTGTCCGGAATTCAACATTGTTGCCAAAATGAAGAGCTGCAGTTGCAGGGGCAATCCAATTCCCATCGAACCTCAATATAGTTACGAGATGAATTCCTATCTCAACGGTGACGCCTGGAATTCGGTGCCCTCACAATTTCGTACCAGCTACGAGAAAGTTCGCAAAGAGTCCCAGGTAAAAAATCCGCAGGGTGTGGTGTTCTTCTCTGAGGAGAATATGTGGTATATTCCGGAACTGGGCAATGCCCAAATCAATGACAACAATTTACGTGCCACACCTGGCACCGGACAGGACCACTTCGCTACCTACCATAACGCTCCAGGCGGGGACCTGAATAAGGGTTTTGCCTATGCGGTGTTTGTGGACAGTCATGTCGAACAGGTCTCAGCATATCCGGTTGGTAATACTTTTGCATTAAGCTGGCCGAGCGGACGACCACTACCGGACTGGTAAGGGTTCCGACCCGGCCTTTTTCGATTTCTCTGTCAGAAAGATTGGCCTAAAGGAGTTGAAGCGGCATCGCCAGTTCAACACAGCCGGGGGCCGGACCACAGCCGGTGGCGCGAGAGCTGGGGACTGGCCACAATGGATGAGAGGGCTTAAGGACTACTAAAAAACAATCACACAAGAACAACGCAGTATAATGCGCAAGCGAAAAGGCTTTACGTTAATAGAGCTGTTGGTGGTAATTGCCATCATTGCGCTGTTGATGGCGATATTGATGCCCGCGCTGGGACGCGTGAAGAAACAGTCAAGGTCGGTTGCCTGCCAGGCGAACCTCAAACAATGGGGCCTCATCTTTTCGATGTACACGGAAGATAACAACGGTTATTTCCAGAAAGGTTGGGTTGGCCGGAAAGAAGGGAGCCTATGGTGGATGGATGCGACGCGGCAGTACTACAAAGAACCGGATTTGCGATGCTGCCCAACGACGACCAAACCTTATACTGAGGGAGGCCGGCCCCCCATCGGAGCCTGGGGCATCGATCCCGGCGACTTCCTGACAAAAGGCGATTACGGCAGCTATGGGATAAACGGGTGGGTTGAGACTCGAAATACCTCCGATGGCGTGGGGCAGTCACAACAGCGCTATGCGAGGCGATGGAAGACTCCCCATGTTAGCGGCGCAGGTTATGTGCCGTTGTTTCTGGATGCTCAGTGGATTGATGGCTGGCCACACCCCACCGATGAACCCCCGGCATATTACGACCAGCAGTGGCAGGCGGGTAGCAATATGGGTCGTTTCTGTGTCAACCGGCACAACGAGATGATAAACAGCGCTTTTCTGGATTGGTCTGTCAGAAAAATTGGGCTTAAGGAGTTGTGGACATTGAAGTGGCATCGCGAGTACGACACGACAGGGATCTGGACCACAGCCGGCGACGTTAGAGCCGAGGACTGGCCGGAATGGATGAGAAGGTTTAAGGAATACTGAAAAAACTATATGCTTTACGAGTCGAATTCGACTGTACATTGAAGAAGGAAAGGTAACCGGTATGTTGATTTCAGCGAAAACGTCAAAGGCTTCCAAACAGATGCAGTTGGCCCGTCGCAGCTTCCTGGCATATTTCTCCGGCCTGGGATTGTCTGCCACGGTCCTGCCAGGTGTTCTCTGGGCAAAAATGCAGGCCGAGGAAGTCACCAAGGTCACTAAAGAGATGCTCCAGGCCGCTGAGCAGATAGCCGGGTTGGAGTTTGACGACCGCGAGCGGGATTTGATGGTCGACGGACTAAACAAGCACCTGCAACGTTATGAGAAAATCCGCGAAGTTCCGCTGGATAACAGCGTGGCCCCGGCCGTCCAGTTCAATCCAGTTGTACCGGGTACGACCTTTGAAAAAAAGCAACTGCCGATAAAGGCAAGTAAGCCCCCAAAGGCAAAAAAACCTTCGGATATTGAGGAGCTGTCATTTTGGACTATTACTAATCTGGCTGGACTGATTAAATCACGCAAAGTTAGCTCACTGGAACTTACGAACATGTATCTGGGCCGGCTAAAAAAATACGACGGCAAACTGCGATGTGTCATAACCTTGACGGAGGAATTGGCCCGGCAGCAGGCGAGACGTGCCGATAAAGAAATCGCGGCCGGTCGTTATCGAGGACCTTTGCACGGAATTCCCTGGGGGGCCAAAGATTTACTGGCGGTCAAAGGGTATAAGACCACGTGGGGCGCGATGCCCTACAAAGACCAGGTTATCGACACCGATGCCACCGTCGTGAGGCGTTTGGAAAAGGCCGGTGCGGTGCTGGTGGGCAAATTAACTCTCGGGGCGCTGGCCTGGGGAGATGTCTGGTTCGCAGGCAAGACGCGGAACCCGTGGAATACGGAGAAAGGCTCCAGCGGCTCTTCGGCCGGCCCGGCTGCCGCTACATCAGCCGGTCTGGTCGGTTTCTCGATTGGTTCGGAGACCCATGGCTCCA
>Ga0114923_10003686_pt1 | contig 10318 bp, 9 predicted proteins | sample SumtaG_FD_89578 | JGI IMG/M metagenome (GOLD analysis project Ga0114923, IMG submission 89578) | Deep subsurface microbial communities from Indian Ocean to uncover new lineages of life (NeLLi) - Sumatra_00157 metaG | ecosystem: Environmental > Aquatic > Marine > Oceanic > Sediment | place: near...
AGAAGAGGAAGAAGAGGAGGAAGAAGAGGAAGAAGAGGAGGAAGAAGAGGAGGAAGAAGAGGAGGAAGAAGAGGAAGAAGAGGAGGAAGAAGAGGAGGAAGAAGAGGAAGAAGAGGAGGAGGAAGAAGAGGAGGAGGAAGAAGAGGATCCCATAGCTATTAATCTTTCAGCATATCCAATAGATTGTTGTTTTCACGATGGTCCTTATGGACACTTTCAGTGGGAGTTCTATGACGAGAATGATGGAGACGTTCAACTTGGGTACTATATCCAAATTAATAAAGAAACAGGCGACTTTAATGATCTCATAATTGATTATGAGGCGCCAGATTCTGACTCCGAAGAGTTTGCTACTCAATATGCCTATGGCAGACTGGAGTTTGAAAAAGATTATTATTGGAGAGTAAAGGTCTGGGACAATAAAAAAAATGAGTCTGTAAGCTGGAATGATGAGCCATGGTCATATCCTCCAACTTCTGACAAAGACAATCCAACTTCCTCGCCAGGAAATGAATTCGATACTGGTCCTTTTTGGCCCTGGCCAGATTTTAAATGCGATATTGGAGCAGGAGCTCAAGACTGCGAGAGCATTAACCCTTCATCTCCAGTTGATGTTACTTTCGTCAATGAAACTAACTTTGCTAAATCTCCTCCTGGTTGCTGTGATTGGGAATGGGACTTTGGGGATGGCTCTCCAACAAGTAGCGAGGAGGAGCCGACGACTCATACTTTCTCTTCAGATGGCGAATACCAAATTACTTTGACGGCAACTGATCCGAGCGATTCTTCTCATCATTGTCTTAAAATTCATATACTAACTATAGGGGCAGGAGGATTGCCTCTTCCGGAATGGAAAGAGATTCCGCCTTTTTAATAATTATTAATATTAATAAGAATATTATAGTGTATTAAGCCCTCGCTGAAAGGCGGGGGTGTTGCTAAATATTGCTAAATTAAATATATTAAAGTATTATATGGATTAATTAGATCTATGAATATAAAAAGAAATAAAAACTTACTACGGGGAATTTTAGCCGTTTTTGTCTTAGTTGTCGGGATAGTCGGCTATAAAGTTTTATTCCCTGAAGAACAACCCTCTTCTTTTGTTGAACCGAACGAAAAGGAAAAAGAGTTTATTGGCGACATATTAGTGATTCGCGAGTTAGACAAAGAATTGATTCGTCAGAAAATTAAGGAAGGCAGGGAATATTTATTTAGAGTAATAGATGAAAAAGAAAATGGAGTTCATAAATATTACTATGCTGAAAATGATACTTTTGAAAATAGATTGCACACCATATACACGTCTACTCTTACATACGCGCTTTTAAAAATCTATGATCTTGAAAAAGATCTTTTGCTTTTTAACCAAGCGCTTAAATGCGGCGAGTATATTCTCTCAATGCAGAATAGAGAAAAAGGAAGTAAGGCCTATGGCGCTTTTTATTATTCATATTTTTTAGACAGCAAAGAAAAAGAAAAGAAGTTTGTGGTTGGGACAACATCAAAAACCATATTCACTTTATTAAAATTATATGAACTGACCAACGATGATAAATATTTAGAATCTGCTGAATTAGGCGCTGATTGGCTGATTACTATGCAGAAACAAGACGGAAGCATAAAGCCGTATATGAGATATGACGTTGAAGATGAAAAATGGCTTTACGGCGTAAAAGAATCGCTTCTCTACAACGGCCAGGTTCTTTCCGCTCTTTCCAAAATTTATATAGTTACTGGAGAGAAAAAATATTATGATACTGCCAAAAAAATTGCTCAACGCTTTGCCCAAAAATACGAAGAAGCAGGAAGGAATTATATTGTGGGCGAATACCGCTCCAAAAACCCAATTTCAAACTCCTGGGTGGTAATGTCCTTTATAGATTTTTATAGGGCTAGTGAAGACGATTATTACAAAGAAGTTATATTTGAATTAAGCGATTTGATTCTAAAAAATCAAAAAACAAATCCAGACAATATTTTAGAGTACGGCCAGTGGAAAGGAGCTTATTCAACAAGCGGAATTGGCTGGATAGTAGAAGTAATGGCAGAAGTTCACGAATTGTGCAGGGCAGAAAATAGGGATGATTGCGATAAATACAAAGAGGGGATAGTGCTGGCAATAAGATGGCTTATTCAAAATACTTATTCAAAAGAGAATAGTTATATGCTTAAAAATCCGGATAGAGCAATCGGGGGTATTTTTTGGAATGAGGAAAATAGATATGTCAGAACTGATTCAGTTGCCCATGGCTTAAACGGGTACATCGGGATAATAAATTATTTGGAAGATGGAATATTAATTTCAATTCCAAAGAATCCTTAATTAATTTTTAATAAATAAAAAAAGAAAGTAATTAAACTTTCTTGAACCCAAATTTATATAATTTATATTATTTACTAAAATTTATAATAATAATCCCTGAGATAATTAAAACAGATCCTATCAATAAATTAATAATATTTATCCTCTCTCCAAATAAAAAATGTGCTCCAACCATAACCATGGCATATGTCAAAAAGGTAAATGGATAAACATGGCTTAGTTTCATTTTTGAAAGAGCTGCAATCCATAACAAAGCCCCAATAAAATAACAAAATAGACCTGCCCAAATGAAATAATTCCGAAGAATTGTTAAAATGTCAGCATTTAAAATAGCCCCTTTTTTCAAAAGCATTTGACCAATAGCAGCTAAGAGAATAGAGGTTAATATAAAAAGATAATTAATCATTCTTTCATTTTACCCTTTTTGAGAAATTAATAAAAGAGATTCCTCCTCCCAGCTTTTAAAAGCTGGAATTATAATAGCGTAATTTTTTTGACTCATTTTTTAAATTTTAACATTTTTTGCCAAATAATACATTAGAAGAAATTTTTGAAAAAAAAATAAATAAGCTAAAATAAAAACAATATGAAGATAAAACTTAATAAATTATTTAAAAGATATTTCGACAAATATAGGTTTTTAAAAATAACCTATTTTACTTTGATTATCTTTATTTTGGAGACGATTTTTTTTCATGTTTTTAATTATATTCATGATTATTTTGACGCCGTTTTAATAATTTCTTATGCTATTTTAGGAATTGGTCTGGGTGCTTTTATTTCCAGTAAAATAAAAATTCCAGAAAAATATTTATTTATTTTTTGTTCTTTAGGAATGATTCTTTCTTTATATATGGCTGTTGCAAAAGCGGTATTTTTTGCCTCTCCTGGAATCTCAAATTTTATCCTTGTTTTCCTTTTTTTGTTTCCGGCAATCTATATTACCAGAGCTTATGCGGAATATAAGAGTAATCAGATATATTTATTTGATATGATAGGTTGTTTTTTGGGAGTAGGATTGGTTGTTTTACTTTATAGATTTTTTTCCTCCGAAACTATATTTCTTTTAGTTTTAGTCATACTTCCTTTAGTCGTATTAACTGGTGTTTTTTGTCAGAGATTAAAATACAAAAAAGTATTTATTCCTGTTTTTTTATTTTTTTTGAGTTTAGGAATAGTTTTATTTTATAATCAAGTGATTTTAGATAGGTACAATCTTTTCGACTTAATTAACTGTCAAAATATAGAAAAATCCCCGGAAGGAACAACAAAAATATTTTGCAGAGATCTGAATTTAATTAAGAGCTATGATAATTTAATAGGTCGGATAGATATTACTCAATTACCGCTTAGTACCTCAGGAACGTATACTGTTTCTTATGATGGCTGGCCAAACGATCTTTTTCATAAAAGAACGACAAGCGGGGAAAACGATTACTTTAAGTATAAAAACATAAAATGGCCCACACTAGATATCCGCCTTTTATATGGCGTGAAAGAAAAGCCGAAAATTTTAGTTATAGGCTCTTCTGCTAAGGGGATTATTCCGATAGTAAAAAAGATTACTCCTGTAGAAAATATAACAACCGTAGAAATAAATCCAGGGATTATCAAGGCGATGAAGGAAGATTTTTTTGAGGAGAGCGGAAAAGCTTATTTAAATTTAGATCCTGTTTATGGAAATGGTATTTCTTTTTTGAAACATACTGATCAAAAGTTTGACATAATAACCCTAATGAACACTCACTCTTATAGAAATATTGCTCATAAGGGATCGCCGGATTACTTGCACACAGTCGAAGCTTACAGGAATTTTTTTAGTCATCTAAGCAATGAAGGATATCTTATGATTGAAGAAAGGCCGGAAACTCCAGAATCAAAGTTAGCCCTATATAGAGAAATCAATACTCTTTGGCATTCTCTAAAAGAAGAAGGAGCCAAAGATCCTTCCAGCCATTTTATTATTTGGTCTTGGATGTATGGAGGCAGAGAATTTAAGAAGTATGATTTATTTTATTTTGTTGGCATAGCTGTTTTTAAAAATCCAGTTGATGAAAAATTAGCAAGTTCATGGGTTGAGAAACAATCTGGTCGAGATGATTTTAATCTACAGTACTTTAAGGATTACAAAAAACAGCCGATTTCAGAAGAGTTTCAAGAATTATTCGAAATGATAGAATCAAATGATTTTAGCGCGCTTAAGGGAGAAAACTTTGATTCTTCAATCGCTACAAATAATCGTCCTTTTTTATCGCAAGCTACATTATCAAACAAGAAATTAGATAAAATAATATTAAATATTGGAATACTGGCCTTAGCGCTTTGGATTTTATTTACAATCCCATTGATTAAGCCGGGTAAAAGAAAAATATGCGCGGTTTTCAATTTATATAACATTTTAATTGGATTTGCTTTCTTTTTTATTGAAATAATTTTACTCCAAGTTTATCAAAATGTCTTTTTATCATCTTCTGTGTCATTTATATTTGTTTTAGGATTTTTATTACTATCTTCTGGGGTAGGAGGATATTTTTCAGAGAAGCTGAATTTAAAAAGAGTTACAATATTTTTAGTTCCGCTTCTTTTGATTACTCCTTATTTTCCTGATTGGTTATTTACATTGGGAGTGTCTTCTTTAATAGTTAAAATTAGCGGTGTAATATTAATTTCGATCACCGGATTTTTAATGGGATTTTATTTTCCCAAAGGCCTTAGTTTTGTAAAAGAGGTTGGATTAAAGGATAAAGTTTATCATTTTTTTGCAATTAACGCTATCGCCGGTTGTTTTGCAATTCCGACTGCCTTATATTTTGGGATAAAAATAGGATATATTTACACAATTATTATTGCCTTGGCATTTTATTTAATTGCTGGTTTTGTACTTGAATTGTATAAGAAAAATTACCAAAAAAATACATTGTGAAATATAAAATTTTAATTATTACTGTTTTATTAATATCTATTGTTGCTACATTGATATTTATTATTGATAGTAAAAACAAAAATTTAGAGCTATACGCCATTAAATATGGTGATTCGCTATATCATTCAAAGCATATCTATTATAAGGATGCATTAAATAAACCATTACCGTTTGCCTGGATGTTTTATGTTATAAGATATGGCGAAAAGATTATATTGGTTGATACCGGCTTTCGGAAAGAGTCCCTTATTGTATCTTATGATATAGACCATAAAGACCCTTTATCTCTTTTAAAAAAAATAAACATCAATTCTTCACAAGTGACCGATGTTATTATTACTCACAGTCATTTTGACCATATTGGCAATGTAGACAGATTTATAAATGCCAAGATATATATTCAAAAAGACGAGTTAGAGAATTTGAAAAAGTATTCAAAAAACCAGGAAATTTTAGATTTTTTGGAAAATAACGAAAATTTAATTACCTTTGATGAAACTTATACGTTATATAATTTATTCAAGATTGAGAAAATTGGAGGCCATACAATTGGCTCCTCTGTTGTTTCTTTTAGTTATAAGAATAAGAATTATATTTTAACCGGAGATGAATGTTATCTTCTTGATAACTGTCAAGGAAAGCCGATAGGAACTTACTATGATATTGAAAAAAATAAAAAGTTTATTGAAAAAATAAAAGAGATTGCCAATAAGCTAATCTTAACTTTTCACGATCCTTTAATATTTGATAAATATCAAAAAATAGACGATTCAATTATAAAAATTTTTTAATATAGAATATACCTTTCATTAATTTTGCTTAAACTAATTCATTGTTATTTGAAGGCCTTTTTCCAAAGAACATCTTGGTTTCCAGTCGAGTTCTTTTTTTGCTTTTTGAAAATCAAGGCATTTTTTTTAGCTCACTGATTCGTCAAAACATATTCAAAAAATTGGTTTAAATCTTCGGATGTTGAAATAATTTCAGGATTTTGTTCAAATCTATCTTCTTTTAAATTAAAATAAACAATAGTTTTGGTTTTTAAATTATATATCCATTTGTCAGGATATTGAACCAGAGCCATCCATTTATCAGTATATGGTTGATTTAATCTGATAAAACGAGGGCTGTCATTTATATTATTAGGAGTTATTTCGGGGATACTTTTATCTAATTCATAATTCTCAGAGAATAACTCAAGAATTGTATGGAATAAACTTGCCTGATCGTATCTTTCTTTGATAACATGGGGCTCAATGTTGTTTCTTTTGGGAGGGATATAAAGCATGGTGGTTAGAAAATTATCATCATATGCATATACATGAGAGCTTTCATTATCATTAATGCCAACTGGCATAGAAGTATCTCCAAAGATGAATAAATGAGTATTTTCGGGAAAATATTTATCATAATAACTAAAAAATCTTTTCAGGCAATAATCTTCCTGTTTTAAGACATTTGAATATTCTTCATAAGCGTTTTTTGGGTTATTAAATTCTTTCAGAAAACTGAATTCCTCTCGCATTTCATAGGGGTAATGGACTAACGCTGAAACTGCTATGTAAATAAATTTTTTTGAAGTGGGCTCTTTTTCTAAAAATTCAAAAATTCTTTGATAAAATATATCATCCTGATAGCCCCAATAATATTCTTTATCATTCTCTTTCATAATTTCTCTATTAGCAGTTACATCAAAACCTATCTTTTCCATAAAATATCTGGTTTCGTGAAAATCAATATCATGCGCTTTAAAGAAATAAGTTTTAAATCCATTTTCAGAAAAGATTTGAGGCAAACATTTAAAGGAGAAATTTTCTTTTCTGTCAGCATAACGAACTCCCAAATTATCTGTAATTCCACATAATGTAGTTTCTTGGCTTCTAATTGTTTGCATGCTGTTGCTATAAAATTCAGGAAAATATAATCCTCTTTTGGTATAATCCAAATAAACCGGCGCCATTGGTTTTTGGTGCAGCTCGTCATCAATTAAAACATCTCCATTTACAACCTTTGAATTCCAGCTTTCTAAGTGAAGCAATACGATATTGTCTTCTTCGTCAAAAATTATTTCTTGAGAGCTATCAATAAGAGGATAACGTATAGCTGGATGATCGGGTATTTTTGAAGAGACAAATATAAACCGGTCAAAGAATACATATCTTCCATCAGTGGTCTGAATCAAAACTAAAGCTAATAGCATTAATATAATTATTTGGAAATTTTTAGCAAATTTTATTTTTTTAGAGATAAAATAAACAAAAAAAGTTAAGAAAATAGCTAAACCGAAAAATAATACTACTTCTATTGTAGTGTGAGAGAAAAGAATATAGGGCACTGTATCTAAATTGTCCAATACATAAAAAATATCAAACGGCCCTTTTGTTTTAATGATTAATAGGGCAAAGATGGTTTCAATTAGTTTAAAAATAAAAGCTATAATTTTTAAAAATATATTTAACCGAAACAGCCATACTATAAATAAGTTGATAAATAAGATAATAAATATACTAAAAATTATCCCCCAAAAATTATTATTGATATAAATTATAACTGTAGCTATTGGAAAAATACAAAAAAGCAATAGGCATGTTAAATCAAATTTATATTTAGTAAAAATTTGTAATAAATACTTTTTCATATCAAGTTTCTTTTGTTTATTATAGTATTTAATTAATTATAATTGCAACTCTGCCCAAAGGGCTTGATTTTTTAAAAAAACAATGTAACATAAGAATATATGGCTGTTCCAAAACAAAGAAAAACGAAATCAAGAAGGGATCAGAGAAGAATGCATATTTTTCTGAACAAACCCGCTCTAACGTCTTGCCCAAAATGCGGTAAGCCGGTTTTGCCTCATATTGTTTGCCAAAATTGCGGGTGTTATAAAGGAATAGAAGTGATTGATGTTTTGAAAAAATTGACCAAAAAAGAAAAAAAGAAAAAAGAAAAAGAGATAGCATCCAAGGGAGAAGAGAAAAAGAAAAAAAAGCCAATAACAATGGAAGGACTATCAAAAAAGTAATTATGGCATCTAGACACTTATCACGTTCAATAGTAATGCAGAGTTTATACGAATGGGATTTTTCTGGTAAAAAAGCAAAGGATTTGGAAAAGATTATTGAAAAAAATATTAAAGAATTTGGGCCCGGGCTCGAAGATAAAACTTTTGTCTTGCAGTTGGTAAATGGCGTTGTTTCCAAGCTCTCTGATCTTGATAAAATTATTGAAAAAGCAGCTCCTGAATGGCCAATCGACCAGATAACTATTATTGATAGAAATGTTTTAAGAATCGGGCTTTATGAGTTATTATATGGGAATAAAAAAGAGGTTCCTCCAAAGGTAGCTATAAATGAAGCAATTGAGTTGGCTAAAACTTTCGGAGGAGAAAGCTCTGGCAAGTTTATAAACGGAGTACTTGGAACAGTATACAAACAAATAGAGGAATAATATGAAAGATTTTTCACAGCTTGAAAAGAAATTGGATTTTAAATTTAAAAATAAAGATTTATTGACCCAGGCCTTTGTTCATCGGTCTTTTTTGAACGAAAATCCTGATTTTAAGCTTTTTCACAATGAAAGATTAGAATTTTTGGGAGATGCGGTATTGGAGCAAGTTGTTACAGAATACTTATATCGGAATTATCCTCAAAAATCAGAGGGTGAACTGACGAGTTGGCGGGCAGCTTTAGTAAATGCTAAGATGCTGGCGAAAGTTGCCAGAAATCTTGGTTTCAACGACTTCCTTTTGCTTTCCCAGGGAGAATTAAAAGAGGAAGGAAAAGCTCGCCAGTATATTTTGGCTAATACCCTTGAGGCGTTTATTGGTGCTTTATATCTTGATCAGGCATTGGATTCTTGTAAAGATTTTATTGAAAGATATTTAATAAAAGAGCTATCTCATATTGTTGAAGCAGGCCTTTTCAGAGATAATAAATCTCAGTTTCAAGAAAAAGCTCAAGAGAAGACAGGAATTACGCCTATTTATAAGGTTTTGGAAGAATCTGGACCAGATCATGCCAAGCGCTTTGTAATCGGTGTTTTTCTAAGTAAAGATTTAATAGCAAAAGGGGATGGTTTTTCAAAACAAGAGGCAGAAGAAGCAGCAGCTAAAGAAGGACTAAAGGTAGAGAGATGGTAACTAATAAATATATATGCTTAAAATAAGATTTTTCAGAGTTGGCAAAAAAAAGCAGCCTTCTTTTAAGATTGTAGTTACAGATAAAAGAAGGCCACCGAGTGGTGGTCGTTTTGTGGAAGAAGTTGGATTTTTGAATCCTATTACTAAAGAAAAAAATCTGAAAGCAGAACGAATTAAATATTGGATTTCAAAAGGAGCTAAGCCATCGGACAGCGTTTATAACCTTTTAATTAAAGAAAAAGTTTTAGAGGGTAAAAAAATCCCCGTTCACAAAAAGAAAAAAGGGAAAAAAGATGTAGAAAAAGGGACTAAAGAAGAAATTAAAAAGCCCAAAGAAGTCAAGGCTGAAGAAAAGAAAGAGGAAGTTAAAAAAGAAGTTAAGGAGGCAAAGAAAGAAGAAAATAAAGAAGAAATCAAGAAACCCGAAGAGATTAAACCTGGGGAGAAGAAAGTAGAAGAAAAAACTGAAGAAGCAAAGGATTGACATAATTTTTAGAAAGAGTATAATAGAAAATAGTAGCTTTTATTCTTGTTAAAACCGGTTCTCTGAACGATAGAGAATCAGGTGGAAAGAAAGGTCGGGCTACTGTTAAAAAGAAAGAATGAATCTCCAAATTCGCTTAGCGATTTTTGGAAAAAGACATATATGGCAAAATCAGATAGTGACAAGGAATTCCTTGAGTTTATTATTAAAGCGCTGGTTGACCACCCAGAAGAAGTCAAAATTGACAGAAAAGTTGACGAGATGGGAGTTTTACTTACTTTGAAGGTAAACCCTGAAGATATGGGTCAAATTATTGGTCGAGCCGGTTCAACTGCCAGGTCTATCAGATCTTTAGTTCGAATAGTTGGCTTAAAAAATCATGCCAGAGTGAACTTAAAGATTGAAGAGCCAGAAGGCGGTAGAGTGACTCAAGAAGATAAGAAAGCT
>Ga0114923_10003687_pt1 | contig 10318 bp, 8 predicted proteins | sample SumtaG_FD_89578 | JGI IMG/M metagenome (GOLD analysis project Ga0114923, IMG submission 89578) | Deep subsurface microbial communities from Indian Ocean to uncover new lineages of life (NeLLi) - Sumatra_00157 metaG | ecosystem: Environmental > Aquatic > Marine > Oceanic > Sediment | place: near...
AGCTGTGAGCCTTACGTACTTTGCTGCCGCGCCGCCAAAGTCAATAGTGGTATTGTGTGCATAGTCAGGCAACCCAGGCGCCTGGGCAAACTCGGCAGTTGTACCCAATGTTGCATAGTCGGTGCCGTTGGTTGAATACTCGATTGTAACATCTTTGAACCCGAAACCGATCATTAACTCCAAACTATCATTAGCGTTCCATACCAACATCTCAAGCAGTTTACAAACACTGTCGAACTCAAATTCGATCCAGGTCGGCTGTGGCCCCGTCATATCACTCAGCCACATATTGTCGTCACCTTCTTTATCGTGCAATAATCCGGTCTCATCCAGTCCGGAGCCGTTGACGATATTCTCGGGCCCCCGATTCGGTGCCTGGCTGGAAGCTGTGACGGTTATGTTCTCGATGGGATAAGAAAACAGCTCGGTAGTAAACCTCCAGACTCTGCCTTCGTATACCGTATTGTCTGGTGCGACCTCATCGACGCGCCAGTAGTAAGTCGTGGCCAGACCAATATCTTGGGTAGGTGCATATCTGGGGTCACTCAGGGTGATACCGCCAATGCCGTTTTTGACGTCGTCGAAGTTCTCATTAAAGTAAACTTTGTGCCCATTGACTAGCGCCGTATCTTCTCCCGGCGTCCAGCTAAGGACCAGATCCCGTGGCACATCCGTTGCCTGATCATCCGGATTGGGGTCCTTGGCATATTTACGCGACCATTCTATATGCAGCATCGCCGAGCCTGTCCCTGGCTCAGCCTCGGCACATCGAATGCCTACGGAGGGATTGGCTGGATTGTCGCGAATTACTATCACCAGGGCATTGCCGCTGACCCAACCAAGCTGGCTAATTATCTCCTGGATGACAGGGGCGATATTCGAGGTCTGATCCAGTTCATCTACGGCTGTCCAGTTGGCCACATCCCACACCACCTGCTCTGTCGTTTTAGGCCTGTTGGAAACCTCGTAGGCTGATCCAATAAACGCAGGGGCATCGGGACTCAGCTCACCCTCGATAATAAGACTAACATGTTCTGTACCGCCTTTTACCTCATCAACCATGAACTCAATATAGGCGTTAGTAACGGCGGCGCCCCTTGGAACAGTGACATTCGGAAAGCGTATACCTATTACTTGCCCATCGGGCAGCTCAAGGTCGCCGCTGGTCGGATCAACACCGCCGTCGGGGACACTCTCTTCAACATCATCCAAACTATCAGCGATTGTGCCCTCCCACACCACGTCGCCAAAGACCACATTTGTACCGGCCAGAGCCAGTACCAAAACAAAAGACATCAAAAGAAACAATTTCTTAGACATAATAATCCTCCTTCAAAAAAGCTCGATATGAGCGGTCAACTGAAATGTACAACTCTTAACTCCTCCACGGGAAGACTATAATTCCGCAGAGTCAGAAGACAAAAACCCTTACATTTCTCCAATACTATTTTATACCAACTTAGCCACTTCGCTTCAAGGAAAATTTATGCAAAACGAACCCGACAACCGGTAGCGACCGGCCACGAAATACGAGATACGAGCCACAAAGGAATGGAGTTAAAAGTTCAAAATGTAAAGTGTAAAGTTGTAGTATCGCTGCGCGATGGATTTCTTATAATTTAGCCACTAAGGCACAAAGGCACAAAGAATATTTCATTAGCCACGAATACCTTGGGCACAAGTTCACACGAATTAGCACAAAATATATTGCAACCACGGATTGCACGGATTTCGCGGATTACATTGAATTCATTATGAAGTCATTGCGAGCAAAGCGCGGCAATCTCTAAGAATACTCGCCAACCAATCACTAATTAACCAATTCTCTAATCCTCTATATTTTTTTTCAAATACCCTGCGTTTTTAGGCCAAAAATGGGCCCGAAACCGCAAAAATACGTAGTTTCCACGATAGGCAAATTAGCCAAAAAAATGCTAAAATAAAGGGATAATATCCATCCTCCGAAGTGGAACTTCTACGGAGGACGAGCGAAATTATTTGGCGGGAATTGCGGTGCCTCGCCAGCACGCTTTGGCGATGCGAGCACTGGATAAGCTTAGTTCGAGAGAGTTGGTGTTGAAGTTCTTTATATTGGGGACTTGAGTTTGGCTTCAATTTTGGGTATGGTATGATTAAAGATGTAGATGCAGCGTTCGGGAAACATAATGGATTTTTGGAAGGAAATAAGTACCTAATGTTAGGAGAAACTATCATGAGTCAAGCAGATAGGCAGCCCCTTCGAATTGAAAACTCTCTGGATATTCTTCTGGTTTTGTTGTATGCACCGGGCCGGAGTAGTAAGACTGGTGAACCTATTGAAGGAATTACAAGATTACAAAAGTTGATGTTTTTGTTACAACAAGGTTTAGGGCCTAAAAAATTAGAAGTAAAGGCTAAACAAGAGTTTAAATTCGAACCATATAAAATGGGGCCTTACGCCGAAAGCTTGCAAGGAGATATCGATGAGCTTTTATCGATTGGGTTGGTGCGAACAGATCGCCTCCGTTATCTCATTACAGATGACGGGGATGCAAGGGAGAGGTATACGGAGGTGGAGGGCGAAGGGGAGAAGAGGAAAGTTGTTGAATCCTTAAGATACGAGCTTACTAGTAGGGGTATGGATGCAGGGGGAGAACTATGGGGAAGTATGGATGAGAAAGCGCGAGAAGAATTGAGTAAGTTCAAGAGTTTTTTTGGTGGGTTGTCATTGAGGCAATTGTTGATATTAGTCTATGAAAAATATCCAAGAATGGCTGGAAAAAGCGAGATTCGAGAACATTTGAATTTATAATTGATGGAGCTTAGATGGGGATTTTGGGTAATAGCGCAATTGGAAATACTTTTTATCAAGAGTGGGAGTGCGCGGCAATAATTGTTCCTATTGCCATTGCGCTCTTGGGCTGCTTCTGGTTTGTATTCAAGCGCGACGATTCGGAGACGAAGCAAGCTCTTTACAAGATCAAAGACCAAATAGCTACTATGTTTATGCGGACAGTGGTCTCTGAGGCCCGTTGCCTGATTAAGATCATCGAAAACCATCTGCCTGAAGCTTTGACACGAGTTGGGCGGGGTGCTCAAGGAGTGACACGGTTTGACAAGTTCTGTGCGGCAATAAGGGAAATGTCGGCGGAAGAGTTCAAGGAGGCTGGAGAAAAATATGGGTTTATAGTGCGCGATACGTTTTCACAAATACTGGAGCAAGAAGTTGAGCGTCTTTTGGAGGCTGCTGGAGTGAATCCCCAGAGCGTAAATGCACGCCTCAAGAATCCGAGCGGACTGCGTTTCAACTTGGAGGGGGAAACGGTTCTTAAGCTACATTTTCTCGCACAAAGAACAGTGCGTGCTGAGAGCCGGGTCAGACGGTACAAGTTCTCCCGTAAATTGGCGTTCGTTGGATTTATTATTGGGGGGGTGGGAGGGCTGTCGTTTTTGGTGCCTGTCTTTTGGATTAAGGGAGAGTGGGGTTATATTTGGGGTCAAGTTGCATTCTGGCTTCTGGTATGCTCGGGAATTGTGGGTTTGCTTTCAGCACTAGCTCTGGGATTGTGCGAGTGTCAACTTAAGACAGAGTCACAGGAGTGTGAAGATGACCCCGGATTCCAAAAGGCATTCGAACTTTGGAAAGGACGCGGAGTGTGAAAAAGAATGTATCAGAAAGGCGGTTAGTGGATGTTCTGGTGAGTTTTCTGCGACCCCGGAATTATGTTGAGCGTGGACTGCGCCACTATGAAAAAACTATAGATGTTGTGGCAGTTTGTTTGGAATCAGGAGAATTATCAGCAATAGAAGCGAAGACTAAGAACTGGAGGCGCGCTGTGGAACAAGCTATTGTTAATTTAGCTGCAGCTGAACGTTCTTATATTGCAATTTATTCAAACTTTGCTCATAGAGTTTCATTAGAAGAACTGGATAGGCATGGAATTGGCTTAATTTCTGTAGGCAGCCAATGGGGTGATGTTGAGGTTATAAAAGAAGCAGATCTTAGTCCATTTGTCAATTTGTTAATGAATAAACGTATCAAAGATAAATTATTGCCAAAGGGGGCCAAATGAATATTAACTTAAGATTTGCTATGCATAGAGATATACCTCTTATCCACACAGAAGCGACAAAAATAGATGGGTTAGTAATACCTGGACATATCCTTGCGTACCAATCCGCACCGACATCAGTATTTGTATCCTCAATGCCGGAGCATGAATATATTATTGATCCGATGACATTTATTTTTCAGCATCCAAAAAGCTCAAATGTGAATGAGGCAGGGGAACTAAGACGATCCATTTGCAGAATGTGTGAGGAATACCATGAGGACCTGGCTGGGATATTAGAAGGTCTTGATATAGACCAAAGAATGAGACCCAGTGATTTTCCTACGCTGAATGACTTCTGTGTGGGAATAGTTTCGTTTCAAAGAGATGTGGTCAGAGAAAAATCAACCACAAGTAAAGCATCCAAATATATAAGTAGATATGGAAGGCAAACGCCCACGGAACCCAGATTTGTTGTGGCACCATATTTTAAGTTTGAGTCGGTTGGAGACGAATGGTATCAATTCTCGCTAAGGTGTGCCCAAGAAACCCAAAGAATATGCGATAATGATTCAATAGGTGTTGTCATCTATTGCTCGGCGAACAGCTTGAATATTGAGGCTATAAGTAGGATTGGTGCAGATTATCAACAATTTAATCATATTCTAATTTGGCTAGATGATTTCAACGAAGCAGCCATTAGTGTAGAGAATATTGTAGAAGCTCGACGGCTGATCAATGTCTTAGCCAGAAATGAAGCCGAAGTGGAATCTCTTTACGGTGGATATTTGCTGATGTTGATGGAATCCGAAGGTTTAAATGGTATTTCACATGGAATACTCTATACCCAACACAAGAGGTTTAGTGTACTGCCGGGTGGCGGAGGAGCGCCAGAGCGGTATTACATACCAAAATTTAAAGCGTTTAGGTCTTTGTCACAAACAGACCTTATTATTCACAAACATCCGGAATTGATCTGTAGGTGTGAAGTGTGTGAAGAGGTTATCGGGGGCAATGCTGATAGGATTATTATGTTCGGAGATGAACCCGATTTACTACGAGGGCATTTCATAACCGTGCGATACCAAGAGGCACAAGCAATGCCTGACATGAATCGAGATGAGGAGATTGAGCGATTGAGGGAAACTTATGAGATGTATGATGAGTCAATACGGATGCTTCCGAATCCAGACGCATTTGTTTCTTCAAGCAGAATGAGAGGGCTTGAGTATTTGTATATATGGACCCAGGGGTTGGAGCATACCATTTGAATATGTGAGAAAATCAAATGGATAAAAACCTTTTATAATGCGAGGATAATTTCATTCAAAAGTAAATCTTAACAGGCAGCTGCAAGGGACACTGCTGACGTGTAGCTCCTGAGCCGATGCGTTGACATTTTATTTACGGCAGAATGAATTGATAACTAAAAGTGTCGTATATTATTATGTTCGATGGTAATCCCATGAGAATTTGGCTAGAGCGGGTAAAAAAATCGATTTTTCCTCTTAGCATAGAAAAACACGATATACGAAAAGCTCTAGCGGAGTGGCACTACACTGGTGAGACATACGATTTGGAATATCCGTGCGAAGATTGCGAGCTATGCGGACATCGAGATATTAGATACCAGTTCACAATCAGAAATCGGAACACTAGCTCAGAGCTTCTTATTGGGTCGGAGTGTATCACGAGATTTGATATTCGAGCCGTAGATGACTCCGGTAACATTCTTGATCAGAAAGATACCAAAAAGGCCGTTTCTCGAGAGCGTCGAAAACTTATTACTGACGCGAAGGAAAAACGAATGATCGAAGCTTTGATTCAGCTCGGAAAGAAAGAGGAGGAGTTTGATATCTCTAGCTTCATTGATTATTTCAGGGATAGAGGTGCATTTACTCCTGATCAGTTGTCTCTGCTTCTATGGCGAATGAAAAAAAATGAAATCGAACACTATCCTCCCGACTTTAAGCTTACGATTAGACGGATCAGAGAGAAAAGCCAGTTACTTAATATGCCAGACTGGAAAATCCAGGAGCTTTGGCTCTGCATGACACCATCGCAACGAAAGTTTTGGGAAAACAACTAAACAGCGGCTGATGCCGGACGTTATGTATTGAATGTGCCTCGACTTTGGTGTCACGATTTTATTGATAATCAGGTCCGACTGAAGGGCGCGCCTTCGGCTGCGCTCAGGATGGCCAAAAAGGGTTGAGACCCTTCGGCGATGCTCAGGGCGGCTAAAAAATCGCATTTTTTAGCCGTTTTATGTTGATTTTTGTTCGAAAATGTGGTATAATACCCCCAAAAGACGACAGACGACAGACATCGGACAATAGACTACAGACGGCAGACTACAGACAATAGACAATAGACAATAGACTACAGACTACAGACATCGGATAACAGAGTTCAGACTACAGACAACAGACATCGGAGAACAGACAACAGACTACAGACTTCAGACATCAGAAAACAGAAATCAGACTTAACCAATAACCATTTATCCAAATTATCCATATTAACTATATTAACCAATGAACCATCACAACCATCCAGTATCGAGTATCCAGAATCCGCCATTGGGCGTCCTGTGGAGAGAATCCAATTATTTATCTGCCTATAAGGCAGTTCGACAACTGTAGAGAGTTCTCTACAAATCGGCCTTTTTATGCAAAACAAAGCCAATTTCCGAAAAAGTCAAATGAGCGTAAATCTATATAATACAACGGATTATGAAAATAAAAGCGATTGGACACCTGGTGAAAACAAACCCAATTCAAAGCCAATCAAAGCCAATTGGTGAAGACCAGTACAAGACCAAAGACCCAAGACACAAGACCAAAGATGCAAGTCTTGAGTCTGAAGTCTGGGGTCTAAAGTCTGGAAGGAAGGGTGAAATTGATGCAAAGTGTGTATTTACAAAGGAATATGAAGAAAAATGCGGATAAGGGCTATGAAAAAACAAAGCCAATCAAAGCCAATTTTAGAAAGAATGAATGTAAACTTTTATTGCGATTCAGTGTATTAAACGATATAATATAGTGCGTGGCTGCAAGTGGTTTACAGGGTTTCGGAAGTGCGATTTTTGAAAAGTGAATACGGGGGCGAATGGCTTCGACCGGATGGCGGAGAGCCAAGTTGCATGTCCAGGACGCCGGTTGGCCTGGTTAAACATCCGGCAACAAATTTTAAGCGACAATTACCAGTTGCGCATGGCTGCTTAATTTAGCAGCCCGTCCTGTCTGATCTTGTCTGTGGGTCTGGCAAGGGCGTCAAATAGCAGGCTGGCCTTGTCGGTTGTTCGGGCCGGCAAGGCGAGATTCTTTCCGAAATAGCCGAGTTAAGAGCCTGTCGTTTGGCGCTTAATGAGGCGAAAAAGCAATAAAGCGACTAAGCATGTAGACGCTTGTCTTGAAACATCTCGGGACGGGGGTTCGAATCGCCCCGCCTCCATTTTATCCTTCATAAGTCTTTATGGACAAAGAAGTTACATAAAACGGTTCTTGCAAAAATAGTCGCGGGAGCATATTGGACATCAATTGTCCATTTCCTGGGTCTTAGCCTTTAAGAGGCAACAGGTCTGGGCCGCATCGAGTTGTTAGCATGTTTAAGCGTTTTTATGCCTATGTGCGATTGCAAAGGTTGTTCCCCAAAGCCTCAGCCCAATAACTATTGACGCCGGTTATCTCAGACAACTTTTTGCACCTCGGTCTCAAAAACGATCCTTTGAAATCGCTCTAATATCTCGGGAAAGTTGTTTTCAAGATGTGACTTGATACTTTCATTTGTGATTAGTTTTCTGGCATAGGCACACAGCTTCAGCAAATCCGTGGTATATTGGCGATACAAAATTGAATAGAAGTTATACCTTTTCTCAGTTTCTTCCAGCTTTTCAACGAGTTGTTTTTTCTTTTCCGAATCCCCTGCCCATGGCTTCTTTTTCCTTTTATTTTGACTCCGCATCTCCGGCGGTGTCTTGATAACCAGCGCCCGCGCAAATGATATACTGAAATCCTTGGTGCGGTTCATCTCCTTCAGGATCTGTTGTTGTCTTTCCTGGTTAACGTTGGTCATCTCCGCTGCACATCGTCTGGTCATAATTTCCTTGTCAACAGCCTTGATAACATCGGGATGTAGTTGATTAAGAATGGTAGTAGCCAACCGATAGTCTAATGACTTTATTCCAAAAGCTTCCTCAACGGTATTTTTGTCAAGCGTTTCAAGAGATTGACGTATCATACGGCTTTGCTGGACAGCTGATAAATTGTTTACCATTTTATTATATGTGTAAGCCTCTTTACTTTGCTGGATTTGACACGGAACCATTTTGACTCCAAGTTCCTGAAGGACCATATATCTGAGATAACCGTCCACAATAACGTAATAGCCATTTTCCGGATAAACACATAGCGGATCATGCAGACCAGCCGTTTGAATAGTGGACTTGATTCTTTTGTATCCCCTGTTCTTATCAAAGTTAATCTCCCTTTCCTTCAGCGGCACAAGCAGCTCTATCGGGATATCTTTGCCCTGCACATTAATTGGAGTACCCATAATAATTTCTCCCGGACATTACATAACTTGCTTTTTTCCAAGCAGCACAAAAGTCACTACAGTACTCAATTATGCCCCCTGCCTGCCAACTTTTTATCCGCCTGTGGTTTACCGAGAGCCATAAATTGGGATTTGAGAAATTCAAAAAAATCTGCTTCCTCCCAGGCTATAAAGCTCGGTGCCATAGATCTCCCTAACCTATGGCAGGCGTTTTCCCATGAGCGTCCATTAATAAGAAAATACCTTCCTTTTCTGCCGTTCAGCGCCATTCCCTCGATTAGTCCGACACCCTTAAGGTCTGAGACGAACTTGTTAAGCCGCTCGATCCTTCGGAATTTATGTGTTTCTTGCGTTGTAACATTATCATGTTGTGAAGAGAGATAATATTTTGAATGACGTTTCTGTTGTTAGACATTATAGGTCCCTTTCAGTTCCGGCACCGGCCCAACCTCCTCGGAAGTCATCAATTCAGCGATTGCCTTATCTCTCCACAAAGTGTTCAAGCCATCGAGAAGGGATAGAAGACGGTTTTCCTTTATTGACGATTCGTTAACGAACGCTTCCTTTTCTTTTGTTAATTTTGTGATATCTTTCTTTAACTGTTTCACCGTATAATCCGATGATGGTGATCTTACAGAACAAACTTTCTTTCCTGGCTCTTTGCCGCGTCTCAATCTTAAGTCAATAATTCTTTTAACGGTCGGAAAATTGGTGCTGTTTACTATCCCCTTGTCATAAGCATCCATAAGCACATTTTGAATATTGGAACTATCCGATTTTGCTACATGTTTTGCAAATGATATCGGGAATATCCCATCCTCAACACCTTTTATAAGCCTCTCCTCGCCCTGCTCAACCAACCGTATATAATCACGAATATATGTTTCACACTTTCCTGTGATATTGCTTATTTGCATCAATGTAAAACCACTGTCGTGCATCCGCTTTACTTCGCAAGCAAACCACATTGTCCCCGGTGGCACACGGGCAATATTCTCGACAAGGGAAAAAAGATAGGCTTGTTTCTTACTACAATTGAGAACTTCAGCTGGTATTGCTGTGTATTTCAGGGCCTTGTACGCAAGATAGCGTCCCTCTCCACAGATTAAATCGTAATACCCGGTCTTATTATAGTATCTCTCATTGACCTGGATTGGCCTTCTTAATCCGACATCTTTGATGCTTCTGATATTTTCCTGGAAGCGCACATTGTTTCTGTTTCGTGAATTCAACACCCTTATTTTATCAATCGGTATTTCTTCGTATCTGCGATCCTTCATTAATCTGATTTTGGAAATTTTCATAATCACACTCCTTAAGACAAGACACTATCGATCATATCCAGATTAGAGTATCCGTATAAATCCAATTTCCCGTCACTGCTGCCGAACACCTTGATGTTGTGGCTTTTTACAAGCAGTCGTGGAAACGCCAGGTATCCGAGAATATCATATTGTCCACTGTTGGACAGCGGCACGCCCAGTGTAATATCAATCTCAACCCTCGGATCAGGCCAAAAACTCCAGTAGACTCCGTATCCATATGGCACCGGCACGGACGGCTGAACAAGAACGCTTAGACTGTCATTCAGCACAAAATAATCTTCGAATTGTTCAATCCGCTTTGCTTTACTGCTTAATTGTTTAGCAACAGTTTTTCTTGTCCGCTCGAAAACTTTATGAAACATATTCTGAAACGCCATATCAAGTGACAAAAAATGTTTTGAATAT
>Ga0114923_10003688_pt1 | contig 10318 bp, 11 predicted proteins | sample SumtaG_FD_89578 | JGI IMG/M metagenome (GOLD analysis project Ga0114923, IMG submission 89578) | Deep subsurface microbial communities from Indian Ocean to uncover new lineages of life (NeLLi) - Sumatra_00157 metaG | ecosystem: Environmental > Aquatic > Marine > Oceanic > Sediment | place: near...
AATAGACTTGCTTATGGTTATAGAGATCCGTATAAAATTTCAGACGATACATTAGGAAGAAAATTAACTTTACTTTCTAGGGGCGGTGAGCTTGAACGAAGTCACAACAAAAAAGTTGGCAATGTAGTCAATAGAGATTTAAATAGATCACTAATTACCAACGATGTTTTAGCGAAATATATTAAAAGAATTAATGATTTACACTTGGCTAAAAAAAAGAAGAAAAGAATAGGAGGATAGTACTATTCTAGTAAACGGTAAAGAAATCATACATCAAGAAAAAGATGCAATTGCTATACAGAAAAAACTTAATGTAATAGATGCCCTTCATGATGATTTAAAATCAGAGATAGACCCTAGTGTTACAAGAGAAGCTGATGAACTTTCTTTTGGCTTTAAGCTATTTGATAAAGAAGACACTGAGTTTATGAACAGAAAGAATCGTTATGAGTACTTCAGAGAAATGGATGAAATGGAATTCGTCCATAGAGCATTAGAAATTGTTGCTGATGATGGAACTCAAGCAAATAAGGATGGTGATGTTCTTGAAATTTATTCTGATGATGAAAGTATAAAAGAGATTGCCAAAGACCTTCTTATCACCAGATTAGGAATAAATACTGAATTGTGGAATGTTGTTTATGAAACTGTTAAGATGGGTGATAACTTTTATGAGATAGCTGTAGATGATTATAAGAAACCAAAAACTATTGTTCGTTTAAGATATCTTGATCCAAGTAAAGTTCAAAGAATAGAAGAGAATGGTAAATTATCTCATTTTGAGTATAAATCAAAAATAATTGAAGTAAAAGATGCACAAAGCGCTAATATTCCTAGAACTCAGGAAGAAGAAATAGTTTATAAGCTATATCCTTGGCAAATAGTCCATTTTAAGATGGAAAATAAACAATTTAGTCCTTATGGTGGAAGTTTATTAAATGCTGGAATAAAAACATATAGAAGATTGTCTTTGTTAGAAGATGTTATGCTTGTATATAGACTCTCACGTGCGCCTGAGCGTAGAGTATTCTATATAGATGTTGGTAATCTTAATAAAATAGAAGCTAGAAGATTTCTTGAGAAAATAAAAAATCAATATAGAGCCGAATCTTTTATGGATGAAGATGGTAAAATATCTAAGAAGGCCCGTATACTTTCAGTAACTTCTGATATTTTTGTTCCGGTTAGAGAAGGAACTCAAGGTACAAAAATAGAAACTCTACGAGCAGGAGAAGCATTGCACAATACAGATGATTTAAAATATTTTAGAGATAAAATATTAAAAACTATGAATATTCCACCAGCTTATATGGGTGATAATACAGATCGAAGCAAGGGTTCACTTGCCCAGTTAGACATAAAATTTTCGAGATTTATAGAACGAGTACAGTCTCAAATAATAAAAGGATTAAATAAGTTGGTAGCTCTTGAGTTATTTTTTCAAAAAAAGAAAAAAGAGGAACTAACTAATTTTCAAATAGAATTGACTCCTCCTTCCAATATAAAAGAAATAACAGAAATTGACTTACTTAATCAGAAAATGGGACTTCTAGCAAATATACAGCAATTGAGTATTTTTACCAATCAGTGGATGCTAAAAAATATATTGCACTTCTCAGACAAGGAAATAGCTGATATTGATCTTTATAAAAAACTTGAGATAAAAGATCAGCCTCCCGAAGAGGTTCCACCTGGAGCAGGTGGTGCAGTTCCTCCTGGTACAGTACCTCCTGAAGAAGAAGTACCGCCTGAAGAAGAAGTACCGCCTGGAGAAGAAGGTGTTCCCGCTGGTTCTACGCCAGAAGAACTAGCTGCCAGTTATTTTTCCAATAAACTTGGAAAGGATTTTCTTATTGAGAACTCTAAAGATTTCTTTAAGTTGATTAAATATATGAGAGAACTGAGAGATGATAAAGCAAATGAAGGAAATAGCCTGTTAGTCCAAGAAATATCTAAGGCTGTCTCATTAAGCAGAGAAGAAAAGTTCAAAGTAAATACTAATGATATAAAGAAACAGTTCATTATTAACGAAATGGGCGGATTAATCTTTGAGAATAAAAAACATAAAAGGGCTGTTAAAATATATGGAGAGCCCAAAAAGGAAAAAATAATGGAAGGCGGCAAGGTAGAAAAAGAGATAACCACTTACAGAGAAAAAAAGCTCTTGCTGGGATAGCTTCTTTTTTCCTAGTGGGAAAGTTAAAGGATAGGTGAATGAGAGAACGTGCTGAACACACAATAAAATCGCTTCTTACAGAATTGAAGGCAAATCTTCCGTGCTTTCAAAAAGATCAGATCTTTGAAACATTAAAGAGTATCTACCCAGATGCTTCTGTAAATAAAAATAATAAAACTATTTTTCTAAATTCTAGAAGGTTTACGAAACCTTTAGCTGTCAATAGAAAAGATAAGGCAGTTATGATTAAAGAGAATAACGACATGTTGTTTTTCTTTAAGGATATAACCAAAGGAGATTTTTTAAAAGTAGTTTGTTTAGACGAAGAGAATGCAAAATGCATAAACTTATCTCTTAAGGAAAATATAAGAGATAAATATTATAACGATAAGGAAACTAAATATATTAAAATAACATTTGAAGATGTAGCAAATGGTAACTTAAGACTTGTCAAAAGGAAAATTGACAAGTACTTGAAATAAAGGAGTTTACAAAATGGAATATACACTTAAGCAGTTTGAGACTATTAATCTTTACTCAAATAAAAATATTGAGAGAATTATTAGAGAGGCTGTAGGAAGTTCTTCTAATGCTGTACTGATTAATGCATTTGAAGATGCTGTTATTCTTCTGGACCATGATGATGGACAGTTTTATATGGCGGACTATAAGTTTGATCCAGAAAAACTAACGTTGAAGTTCGAGAATTTTCAGCCTGTTGAGCTGCAAAGAGAAACAGATGATTTCAGATCTGATGTCTATGAGTTCTTTGATAACGAAGATGCCTCAGTTGTTGATCTTGCAGAATCTTATAGAGATAATGTGATTAATCAGGAGAGATATATTAATGAATTAATTAAAGACTCTGTTGCAACTAAAGATTTCTCAGATTTTGTTGATTATTCAAAAGTAGCAGCTGCAAGAGAACCCTCTAACATAGAAGAAGAAAGATTTTTCAAGTTTTATAAAAATAGGCTTGATACTCATCCGTTAATGGAAATTAAGTACTTTAACTGGAAAGATCCAGTTTCAGTTTCGCTAATTGAGACTGAAAAAGTAAAACTAGTTAATGAAGATCTTGTTAAGAAAGCAAATGATTTGTGGAAGAGAGAAACTTTTAAGGAAAAGTTTGAAGAATCAGCTTCAATTTTCGTAGAAGATGTAGAGGAAGGTTCTGAAAAATTAAAAGAATTGCTAGAGCAGTTCCCACAGATTTTTTTCTTAGATAAAGCAGACAGAAAAACTTTATTTGGCAAGGCAATTATGAACTCATCTGAACTTAGAGAAAACTTGGATGATCTTCTTAAGGGACTGGAACTAATGTTTGAAAAATTTGATTTATCAGACATGAAGAAAGAGTATCTGAATGAGCAAGATTCAGAAGAAATTCCACCAGAGGAAGAACCAGAAAAGAAAGAAAAGCCAGATAAAGAAGATAAAGAAGATAAAGAAGAAGAGCCAGCTAAGGAGTTAACACCTGAAGAGCTTGAAAAAATTGTATCAGCACTAAAAAAGTTGTCTAAAAAAATCGAGGATGAAAAAACTAAAGAAAAACTCGATGATATTATTTCTAAGATGGAAAAATCCAAAGAAGCCGGCACTTCTCCTGATGAAGTTAAAGAAGCAATTATGATTCTTTCGCTGTAAAAGGAAAAACTAATGGAAATAAAAGAATATATCTTTAATAAAGAGAATTTTGAAGAAGAACAAATAAATGAAGTTAGAGTTTCTGATTTAGTTCTTGATAGATTGTCAAAAAATGCTAGTAAATTTGCTAGACCCATTACAAGAGATAAATTGAAATCGGTTAGATTAAAGGATGCAGAAGCTAGGAAACTTGTTTCAACTGCTCTTGCCGTACATGAAAAAAACATGAGTGAATATAGGAGTGTTGCTGCAAAACTACCTTCTCTGAAGGATGAAGACAAAGCGGGCAGAATGAGAGCTAAGAAAAATCTTCAATCAATTACTGACAAATTGAAGAAAAGTCTTATAGGTGCAAAAAAAGCGATGGCTGTTTATCAACGAGAAAAGAATAAAATGGCTGCGTCTAGTTCTAAAGAAGAATGGAAAAAAAGAGGAATAAAGGCTAAATCTGAAAGTAAGGCTAAATCTGAAAAAGAAAAAGAAGAAGTTGAAACAGCAAAAGTTACAAAATCAAAAAGCTTAAGAATGGCAGCTGAGAAAAGAAGAGAAGAAGCTTCTACCCAAAGAAAGGCACAAGTAAAAAAAGTTGTAAAAACTGTAAAAGAGATTAAAGACAAAGCAAAAGGTCAAGTAAAGGGTGAAATAAAAACAGCAAAGGCCATTGGGAAAGAAAGTAAAAGCTATTTCAAGAAAAAAGTAAAAGGCTACTTAGCAGCTTTTAAGGTAGAGTAAGGGGTTTTTTTATGAAAGAAAGTTTATTAGAAGATTTTAACTATATTGAAAATTATGAATTATCCGAAGATAATAAAAGAGGCAACAAATATTTTTTACGTGGTGTCTTATCGAGAGCAGATGTAGTTAATAGAAACAAAAGAATATATCCGCGTGCAGTATGGGAAGATTGTATAAGAGAAGCCCAACCAATTATAGAAAATAGAGGTTTAGTGGGTGAGTTAGATCATCCACCAACACCAAAAATAAACGTTGAAAGAATTTCTCATGTTGTTACCAAAATGGCTCTTGCCGAAGATGGTGCTGTAATTGGTGAGTTGGAAGTTATTTCTTCCACACTAAAGGAATTAATGAAGGCTAAAATTAGACTAGGTGTATCGACAAGAGGTCTTGGTCAAGTAAAACCTTATAATGGACCTTTAGGTGAGGGGTTAGTCGAAGTACTTCCAGGTTATAGATTAAAAGCTCTTGATGTAGTTTTTGATCCCTCTGCTGGAACATTTCCTGATGTTGTTGTAGAAGATACTAATATAGTGTTGGGATCTACCAAAAAATTCAGAGAAATATGGGAAGAGGTTTTTAATAAAAATGACTAAAGAAGACGCAATTAAGAAAATAGCAGAGATTTTAAAAAAAGATTTGGGTCCTGCAACCGCTGATGAAGTGGCTGAAGATTATGCTGGGTCGATTTATAAAAATAAGCATAAAATTATAAAATTATTAGCTATTGAATCTGATAAAGGCGAAAAGCCTGTTACTAAGAAATCGTTTACAGAAGAAGTGTTAAGACTAGCACACTAGGAGATAGAGACATGAAGGCAAAAAGTGTATTTTTAAAAGAAATGGAAAAAGAAGCTCCTATTAAATTTGCAAGAGCAGATTTAGCAGGTGCAGAGAGATATTTTGATAAAGAAGGTTCAAATTTTGATTTAAGTAAAGCTGCAGAGATTTACGTAAGAAATGCCGCAAAAAGAATGTTCGAAAAAAGTCCAGAAAAACTTGAGCCAGATGAATTGAAGAAAATCGTATCTGGTTTAGGAGCTACTTTTAGAGCTGGAGCGAAAGAACCTGTTTCACAAGAAACAGCAAAGTCTTTTAAGGCAGCAATTAAGAAAGAACTAGGGAAATTTGGCTATACAGCCGCAAAGAAAAAAACTAAGAAAGTTGAGAAAAAGGTAGAAAAAGGTGATGAAGATCTCAATAAGGCTATGGCAGGGGAAAAGAAAAAGAAAGTTGAATTGATAAAGAAGATTAAAGAAGATTCCAATCCTAAAAAGAATAATTATGAATATCATCATACAAGTGATGAAGATAAAAAGAAGTTTGTGGTTGATGTTGGTGATATAAAAGGCTTTGATGATAAAGAAAAATTTGAAGAATTTATGGAAATGTGCAAAGCTCATAATATCAAAGTTAAAGTAATAAAGGGTCCCAAAGATAAAGAAACTAAAGATAGTGAAACAATTTCTTTCACGAAAGAAGAAATTTTGCAAAGAAGTAATTTTTTGAGTTCATTAGAAAAGTAACGTTTTTCAAGGGACGAAAAGATAATACTGTATTTAATAAATCAAAAATTTTATAAAAAAGACATGCTTATGTCGAATACAGGAACCCATAAAAAAATTGGAGGAAAATAGTATGGCAGATGAAGCTAAAAATATCCTTGAACAGGATTTATCTTCTGAGGATGAAAAACTCCTTAGAGAAACATTAGGCAATTGGAAAAATGAAATGATGTCTTCTCTCATGGAAGAAGTAGAAGAGATCAAAGAGCAAAAAATCGAAGAGCTTGAGGAAGCAAATATTGAATATAAAGAAAAGCTAAAAGATGAATTTGCTTCCAAGTTGATAGCTAGTCTCAAAGAAATGCGAGAAGGACTAAGAGCAGAGGTTGTTTCTGAGATGTATGATAACAATCCAGAGCTTTCTATTTTGGAACAGGTTAAAGAACTTATTGCTCCTATGATTAATGAGGAATATGCTGGTAATTTTTACGCAGAAGAAATTCAGAAACTTAAAGAGAAAATTGATACACTTGAAGAGGAAAAGAATCTGGAAGAAGGCGCAAAGAAATTAGCTGAGTTAATTGCTCCGTACAGTGAAAAGACTCAGAATATTTTACTTTCTTTGATTAAAGAAGGCGGGCCAGATGAAGTAACTGAGCAATTCTATAACCTTATCGAAAATCTTGAAGATGCTGAAGACGAAATAGAAGAAGAGGACGACGAAGAGGACGAAGAGGACGAAGACGACGAAGACGACGAAAACAAAGACGAAGAGGACGAAGAGGACGAAGAGGACGAAGACGACGAAGAAGACGAAGAAGACGAAGACGATGAGGAAGATGAAGACGAGGAAGAAGACGAAAGTGTAGAAGACGAAGATTCAGATACTTACATCAAAGAAGGAACAAAAGGCGAAGAAGAAGGAACAAAGAAGAAAGCCAATCCTTTACTTGAAGAAATTAAAAAAATGGCAGCTAACGGTTAAGTTAAAATTTATAAAAAAATATAACCACCACATGTATTCAGTATGTGGTGGTTTTTTTTCATGAAAATCACGTTCCTGTAAAGATATTATTGTATAATAATCTACAATTTTATGGAGGAAAAAGTAAATGTCTTATATGAGTAAGGATAAAAGACTCCAAGAAGAAAAAAGAATCATAGATAGATGGAATTGGCTTGTCGAAGATGTTGATGATTCAGAGGTTAGGCTGAATACATCTATTGTTCTTGAAAATTCATATGATCAAATGTTACAGAGTGGACAGCTGAATGAAGGATGGCTGGAATCTATGCTTAATGAAGAGGAATTGAGCGAGGCTCCAACTATTTCTACTGATGTTGGTACGAACTTAATTCCGAGGGTTATGTTTCCAATGATTCGAAGGGTTTACCCAACACTTATAGCAAATAAGCTTGTTTCGGTACAGCCTTTGACAGCTCCTACTGGTGTTATTTACTACATAGTTTATACTTACACCGATACCAAGGGTGCTATCACAGCTGAAGATGAATACACTGGTGTAACACAGCAAGGAGACCCTGCTTTTGCATCTTGGTATACAAGTGAAAAAATCGGTCCATTTACAGCAACTATTGGTGATAGCGCTGACAGTACAGTTATTTCAACTAGCACAGCTACAACTACTTTCTTAGGAACTTCATCAGCTCCAGACTTGAAGAGAATCGAAGTTTTTAACAACGCTAACGGAACACAATATACTTCTGGCGGAATGTTTACAACTGGAACTGGTGTATCTCCCGCATGGACAGGTACAACTGATACTTATTACGATTATGACACAGGTGCAATCGTTCTTAGACCTTCTGGTGGTGGACCAACTGTAGCAGCAGCAGCCCCTTGGATTCCTGGCGCAGCAGTAACACTTTACCTTGTATACAACCAAGAAGGAAGTAGCAGTCTTCCAGAAATGGAATTCAGTATCAGTTCTGACACAGTTAACACAACCGAACGAAAGTTGAAGGTAAGATGGACAAAAGAGGCTGAACAGGACATGAAATCCTATCATAAGATCGACGTAGAAAGTGAACTTGTTAAAGTAGCTTCTATGGAGATGAATTATGAAATAGACAGGGAAATCATAACCTTTATCGGCGACAGAGTAGTAAGTGCTCTTTCTCAAATCCATGACTGGACAGCAGATGCTCCTAATACTGGAAATAACACAGCAGGAAACTATTTAGATAGGCACAGGGCATTGGCAGAGAAAATTCATAGGGTAGGCGCATTGATTGCGACTTACAATAGACAAGGACCTGCTACTTGGGCAGTTGTTTCCCCAGTTGTTGCAGCAGTTCTACAGATGCTTCCTGACTTTAAGGGAGAAATTTCTGGTGGAGCTTTCAACATCTTTGAAGCTGGAAAACTTGGCGGAAGATTGTCAATATTTGTCGATCCTAACAGAACAGGCACATTATCTGATGAGATTCTACTTGGATTCAAGAGTCAGGCAACAACTTACGGCTCTGGTGCAGTGTATGCTCCATATACAAACTGGATGTCAAATACTGTAACTGATCCTGATAACTTCAACTCAATACGTGGATTCTTTACACGTTACGCATTGAAGATGGTTCCTAGGGGTCAATGGTTCTACGGAAAATTAAGCTTAGTCAACTTTAGATAAAATTAATTTATAACAATAAAAAGCCAGCTTTTTTAGCTGGCTTTTTTTATGCATATTCTACATTTAATTTACATCCTCCAATTTATTCAAAGCTTTTAATTAAATTATAAAATAAAGAATTCCATACATCTTTATTTTCTTCTATCCATTGTTTGCCTTCTTCGTCGTCTAGAAAAAATTCAAATCCATTAAGTAAGGAAATTTTTTTAGATTTTTTTCTTCTATCTTCATAATCTAAATAACAGAAAGTGTTTATATTATGGATTCTTTTTTTAAAAATAGAATAGTAACGACAGCCACTCATTTTTTTACTTCTTTTTTTAAAACAAAAAAAACGGGAAAAGAAATAGCCTTTCTTCCCCCGTAAAATATCATTAATATTTTGATTCTTTTCAGGAATCATGTTGTAATGGCTTCTTGATCTAATTCTTTCTGCACTCTTCCGGTTTATCTTGAAATTTTTGTCTTTGCCCTTGAGACCACCCCCTCCAGTAGGAAACTATAGACGTTGTTTGTTTTACGGTCCACTTTATACGTCTTTTGCGATAGTTGACCACTCTATCCTTCAACTTATAGTTCCCTCCTGGCGAGGAGGGTCCGATTCGAACGGACATCTAAAATATTTTATCCAGAAGATGCTTACTCAATTTAAAAGAACAATAAAGACTTCTAAAGCTAGAAAGCAATAAGCTAAGGTCTTTTAGGACTGTAAAATCCTTCAAGGTAAAACTAACGATAAACTTAAAACTAACGATAGCTTTCTATTTCTTTTAATTATCCATTATTAATGTAGTCAAACAATTTCCTTCCAATTTTCTTGTTTACAACCTCCACTTGGTTAGCCTGAGATCGTGCCTTTTTAACAGCTATGATTAGCTTGTCAACTCTGCCAAGATATTCAGACTTTAGTTTTGGAGTGATTCTTCCAGAGTTATGAACTACTTTTATTACTCCAACTTGCTGATCAATATTAATCAGCTGAGTTTGCGCAGGATGTTCTTTTGTTGGTGGAGCTAGAGTAATAACTTTAACTCTCTTTTCCGTCTTATATACCTCATTTTCAGGTGTTGTATATATGTCATTGCTATTTGGATCGAGTTCCCACCTCTTTGCAGGATCAAGTGTTGGAATTGCAACATAAATAGCTCTGATCTTAATAAGTTGACTTTCCAAAGCTAACAAAGCTTGAGCTGACCATTCTCCAAAATCTATCATTCCAACAGTTAGTTCAGCCTTTGCGCCTCCGCTAGCATTTGTTTCTTCCTTACTTATCTGAGCATCAATAGCCGAAACTATTGATTTAACAGTATAATTAATTTTTTCTGTCACTGTGGTAACAACATGCTTAAGCTCTGGAGCAACCCTTCTTGTTACTACACCTTCTTCTTCTTGAAGAGGCTCATAAACTCTAGAGAAACCATCAAAATGATCTGACTTCTTCGAAAAAGTAGCTATGGTCTCCTGTAGAATCTTAGTTGCCTTTGTTCTTAGATCGGGCTCAACTGATAACAGTTGATGTAATTGATTCTTTTTCTTTTCTGGCATTATTTTCTCCTCCTTTTACTATATCTTAATTATAGTATTTATTTTTAATTTTGTCAACTATCTGT
>Ga0114923_10003689_pt1 | contig 10318 bp, 18 predicted proteins | sample SumtaG_FD_89578 | JGI IMG/M metagenome (GOLD analysis project Ga0114923, IMG submission 89578) | Deep subsurface microbial communities from Indian Ocean to uncover new lineages of life (NeLLi) - Sumatra_00157 metaG | ecosystem: Environmental > Aquatic > Marine > Oceanic > Sediment | place: near...
GTCAAGTTTTTGCAAGTATCATCCGACGAACGGTATATTTGCCCCTTAGCTGATGTAGAGGCTTTTTTGTGGGCAAACGCTGAATATGCCCTTTAAAAAATCACGGTTATCTGCAGATAGCAGACCTGATAATACTTGGGGTTGAACCGTCATAATCAAGGCTAGGGCTGACAATAGTTGTTCACTATTTACGGAATTCAGTAATTTCTTAGTGCGCTTTACACAAAAAACTAGAACATCAGAATCTTGTTTGTTAAAATTTATCTTATTCATTTTAGTCTCTCTTCTCTCTATAGGTTCTTGCTTAACTTTCACTTTAAGTATAGCATACCCTTTGCAGTCTGTCAAGTTTTTGCAAGTATCATCCGACGAACGGTATATTTGCAATTAACCTGTAATTACGTCCTCTTTAACCATGGAAAAATCAGATTCCGGATTCGGTCTCTTGAAAATCCGGTAATTACACCCTATGACTTTAGAGTTGGAGGCGACCATCTTCCTGGCCTCCCTCTGTAACTCAAAAAGACTATCTGCTAGGATTTCCGTTGTCAGTTGTAATTGGAAATCGCTGGTCTGTAGCTGTAGTAGGTATTGGCTGTTCATTTTAGGCTCTCTTCTCTCTGATGGTTGGGGTTATTTAGCAGGAATCAATCCACCTAGGACATTCGTTTCAAGGTCTAAAATCTGACCTTCACCCTGTGTCCATGTGCCTACGAGAACACAATAATTATAGTATGATGTCGTTGCTTTATCTTTGGAGTTCTTAGCCTTTAAACCTTGGAAACCATACATGCCGATTAACTTAATACCGAATTCGTCTTTGCTGATTGAATCTTTAAATTTAGTGTTCATTTTAGGCTCTCTTCTCTCTGGTGGTTGGGGCTGTTCCCTAACCCTACACTTTAAGTATAGCATATCCTTTGCAGCCTGTCTATACTTTGCAACCATGATCCGACGAACGGTATATTTGCAATTGGCACGAAGCTTGCAAAGTGTAGGGTTAACGGGAGGCCCGTCCTTGGGTTTTCTAGGGAATAGCCCCTGACATATGGGGTAATATCGCGGAGGCCAAGGGGGGCCAAGGGGGGCCAAGGGAAGGCAACCGGTGAAGCCTCTTACCGGTGATCGGATATCAAGAGAGCCAGAAACTGGTCTGCAGTGAATCTATCCTTGGTGCAGCAATAAACGGAATTTATGACCATTTCATTCCAAGACTTAGAGCCTACTGCATAGCTGTTCATATGGTCAATGAGTAGGATAGTATCTCCGGCCTCCAAGAGGAGATAACAAAAACCCCCCATAGCTCCCCGATGTGACAACCATCGTTTTTGTCCTTTCGTAAAGTGAGGCACCTTGACTATCTCAGACGATACCTTCTTATTTGGGGATACTTCACGAATAGCCTTAAGCTCTATCCAACCATGACCGGAGGTAATATCACGAGTAACAGATGAACGCTGATTTTCAATATTCCAACTGAAACATACATCTGGAGTGGACCGGCCTACTCGGTTTTCTATTCGTTCGAACTCAAAACCACGGGAATGGGTTATTCTTTCTCGTAACCACCCCCAAAATTTGGCCTCAGGTTTCATCTTCATTTAAACCAAGTTCCTCCGGATAAGTCCATTTCACCAGTTTCAATCGACCATATGGACCCAATACTCTACCATCACTATAGAGAGTTGCCATAGTTAACCAAGTTTCATTTCCTGGTGATTCACCGGATTTAACCAGGGCCACCACCCTAATCGAACTTTTACCCTCTGGAATTTTGGGAATTTTGGGCATTTCGTTTTCTGCGTCTCGCCAATTAATGTTCATTTTGCCATTTTTCCTTTCATACTAAGTCATCCAAGTGTGTTTCAATGTCAAATATCTCATCATAAATATGGTGGGTTTTTTTCCAACCATATTGAGGGTATGAATTAATAAATTCGGTAATTTTCGTATGGAAAGTTGTCCTAAGGTTAGTCTTTACCTTCTCCCCATGCTCAGTCACGGCGTTTTGGGAAAGAAACTTTATTGACTCAATCAAGTCTGCCAATTTTACCACAGCCGCGATTTCAGGGAAAGTTTCATGTGCCATTTTGTATATTAGTTTGTAATCTTCACCACATACGCCGTTCTCAAAAACAGAGAACGGTTCAGTCACACAATGACCACGAATATGCTTTTTGAGTGGAGTAGCTATATCACCTGTGAAAATCTCCGGCAGATCATGCCATAATGCCCACGTCATAGCTATATGCTCAAAAGCATCCGGCATATCAATTTCAACTCTTAATTTCATGGTGATCATTGCTACACCAAAAGAATGTTCAGCTATAGACTGTGGCCGAACGGTCTTAACAATTTGCCAGCGAATCACATCACCGGCACGATACAAATCACAAAGATTCATGTGCCCATGCCTGTTTCAATAGCGAAATCACGAAAAACAGCTTTACAAATTCCCGACCTTTCTTCACTGCCACCATTAAGACAAACACAAAGACACGGATATTCTCTTCCACTTCTCAATTCTAATTCACCAGCACCGCTACATTTACAATTTTTAACAGGCTCGTTATAAATTTTCCAATTTGGGTATTTATTGCGTAACGTTTGCAATAATTCACTGCTCATCTGTTGTCTCCTCAAATACAATTGGTGTGGTGGTGCCCTGTGCAGGACTCATCATATAGGCACCCGTAAAAACTAATCGTCGATTTCGGTTGAATCTAGAAACTGGCCATCACGCGGCCTTCTAACTAGCCCGTTGACAGTGGCACTGCCGGTATTTTTGTTTACAGGGTCGTCAGCATTTTGTACTTCACACTTCTTCGGAACCGCGCAGGGGATATGGTTATAAATCCCAGTCTCAGAATTCTGACTCCATTTGCGGCCCCAATTAATTTTCATTTTTTCATCAAATGCTTTTTGCATATCCCAACCTTTAATATACGCAATATCGAAAGCTAAAATTAAAATATCCGCAAGTTCCATTGGGTCCGACATATCACACAAAAGTTCAGGCACTTCTTCTAACGCCAGCTTAATTAAAGCATTTCTTGGCGTTCGATTTTTGTTTAGGTGGTCGCCAAATTTACCGGCTTCATACACTAATTGGTTAACACTAACATTTTTACACCCATCAAGAAATTGCTTTTCTGAATCGCTTAACCCATTCATAACACACCCTCTAATTGTCACTGTCTATTTTAGTTTGAGCGAGTTGCGCATACCCTACAATGTCCCGCCAACTATCTAAATGCTTAAAATCCCCGCAAACGACCCGAGAGATTTTAAGCATTATCATATCCACAGATTCACGTACGACCGCTGGCAAATTTTGCCAACACCTAATAATATCGGGCGATATTACAACATCCTCATCATTTATGCCATTTTCATCTTCGACAGTTATGGTGATTTGGCCGCGCATCGCGCCCTTTAAGACTTGAGCCAACGCAAATTGTATATTGGCATCACCATAACTGTTACCTCGTTCTTGTAAAATCTCGGTTATTTTGTCTGGCCCTGACACTGGGCCCACACCGTCTTTTTTTCGTGATTTGTTAATTGAATCAACCATTGATAGATTGCCCCTCTAAAGTTTAATTGTTGGCACTTCAGATGCCCCAATTTTGGGCGCTTGGAGCGCACTCTGTCGCAATATCTCTTCATCTGTTACATCCTCCCACACATCATCAATTGTCGGACCCCAACCCACATATTTCACAATACAAGAACTATTCCATTCTAACATTATATCATTAACTCCGTCGATTATTCTGTTTAATTGCTCAGGTTCAGGGTATTGAACGAAATTTAAAAAAATCTCATCAGGGTTGCACATCCGAATAGCTTGTTCAGTTTGTTCAAATGAAAAATTGAACAAACGACGAGGAAGTTTCGTTACTGTTGTGAGTTCGGGGGGGACCCCTATAGAATCCCATGAGATCTCTTCTTGGTCGTCATAACCTGGCCCGCTAAACCCGATTTGTACCCCCTCCTCATCATATCGGTTAGCAACGCGAATAGGGTAAGTACGCATACACCCCACCACTTTATTCAATTTAGCCATGGGGATGTTGCAATCAGTCATGATCTGTGCCGGTGTGCATTCGCGGCTTGTTGTATAAGGGTAATACCCGTTATTGATCCCAAGGCTGAAACCTTGGGCGCCCTCAACTTGGATACACTCGGCTTTATCAATTAAATCGTTGTATTGTTTAAACCCCGCAACGCGAACTATTGTACCGCCAATCTCCCAAAAAAATGGAGATTCTACCCCCATAAAACCCATACTATTGGCGACTACTGATTTTTCTGGGTTTCTACGAATTTTGTCAATTAAAGCGGCACCCGACCCTTTTCTAGTAGAACCGATCCCCACCATAGTTTTCTCTTCTTCGTCTCTGTGTTTCTGTAACACTATTGCTGCATGTGGATGAATAAGAACAGTTGCATCATCAAGAAACCCAGCCTGTTTTGCTGCAGTAACTTCAGTTAACAGATTTTTAATGTTCACCACAGAACCTGGGCCAATAAGTACATGTCTTAATTTTGGAGAAACGATACCATTAGCCAGCATCGTATGTATAAATTTCTTTCCATCGGAATTGATATAAGTATGTCCAGCATTGGGGCTCCAAGCCGTGACTATTAAATCCGGCTGATCACGTTCAGCCAAGTATCCTGCTATTAAACCTTTACCAGTGCTCCCAAATTGCAGGTCACATATTAGAGTCACATTCTTTTTCATTACTCACCCCCCACCTTAATTGAACTCTCATTATAATACCTCTATCTCTCTACTGCAATATGGACAATAACTAAAACCCCACCTTTTTAACTCCAGATCATCGTCTTTATCCTTATCTATGCCAGCGGTTTCTTTGATTAACTCAGCGGCCAACAAGATCACCTCATTAGAGAGAACCACAAAACCGCTATCGTGACATATCTTGGTTTCACCTAAACTTAAAACTTCTCAGTATTAGTCATTGTATTACCAGCGTCTTTTTCGTGTTCATTCCAGGGCCAACAGTCCAGACATCAATATCTATACATTGAGACCTTATCACCCTGCGCAATCGATCAACATACTTAACATCGGTATTTTTTTCAAGGATTAACACAATCCCAGCTTTTCTGTTTGAGTACATTGAATATTCTAGTGCCTGAGTAAATGACTGTCGATATTTATTTGCCCAATCATATTCGATAGCATGAATTTTAGTCATACAATCCACACGCATACCATTTGGCAACCTATGCTCACGTTGTTTTTTAATTGGGCAATGTTTAGCTTGGTAATGTTTCTCCAAAAACTCACGTTTTGCAGCATTAGCCGGATCTGGGAGTGCAATTGCTAAACAGAATATAACAAACGCCGTTAATACAATTACAATTTTCACTATTCGCATATCTATCTCCTTACATTTTCTGGTATAAATCAGAATTTACCTGTTACATGAAACCCTACATTAATCGAGCTATAGTCTTCATTCTGTACGCTGTGCCATTTATCGCATACAGTAGTCTCTGGAGGACAACCCCAAGAATCATTATACCCACTAATGTCCTCTTTAATTTTTAAATGTCGATATGACATCACAAATCCCGTTGACCAATTTTCAGTAAGAGGGTATGCATATTCAGCACCTAACGTTGCACCAAGCGTATAACCACTCGTACCTACTGAATACGCATGGAATGACTGTGTTTCACCAGGAGCATACCGCTCATTCAAGTAATAGTGTATAGCCTCGTTGTTTTCGCGCCGTTGATAGTTGCCCCATGAATTTTCAACCATGTAATACCCTACTTGGCCGAATAAATTAAAACGCTTGTTGACTTTATATTTGGTTCCAAGTCCTACGCCTTTAATATCATACCCCCAAGCTTTACCGCCTAATAATAGAACATCCAAATTTTCCTGTGACCCGAATATATAAAACTCATCATCGAACATATAATTAACTTGTATGCCAACCCACGTTCCTACCCCATGGTCATATCGTTCTGTAAATTTAGTCGATGATAATGCTATCGCCTCTACCTCTCCGGCTTGACAATCATTACTATAAATTGCAATTATAGACAACACCGCCAACACCACACCTATTATTAAAAACACCGTTGTATCATTTCTCATTTAAATTCTCCTTAATCAAAACTTTCATATATTTCAGTCAATTTACTAGCTTGTTCCTCTGTCAATAAACCATCGATTTCCGCTATCGAATATACAAAATCATATTCGAAGTATGTTAGATCAAAGAAATGTTCTGAATCAAGTAATTCGTCAATCATTTCGTTGTGCACCCTTGTCATTACTCTGGCACCTTGTCAATCTTGATATCGGACTCTATCTCATCGCCCCAACAAGCCCACCCTATATGGTGTTCACGGGCAAAAAGTTCAATCCTTGGGACTTCACCCCACAACTTTACAATATCAGTCCTGAATTTGTCCGGCTTTTTTGAGTGCTGTTCTCTCGGTTGCAGTTGTGTGCTCATCACCGATGCGTCATATCTCTTGATTCCTTTTCCACGTACACCAAGCATGCAAATTTCAGCATTGGCCCTTGTGTGATTGCCCATCCCCATAAACACAGTGCCATCCTTGTTGGTTTTTATCCAATGAAAAAGGATAGTCTTATATTTAAAATCCCACAGGTTCAGCAGCTTTAATCCTTCCTCAATCATCGGATTAGTACACCACATAGCACATACTGCATTATCAGAAACAGGGAGCATTAATCTGCCCATTTCCTCTGTTGGTGTACAGTTGTATTTAGATTCGGCTCCACGCTTTCCGGCTTTAGCCTTATCTTTATACACCCACGCGGGATCAGCATAAATTATATCATACAACATTACGTCGGTACTCTTTATAACGTTCATTCAATGCAACTATAATTTCAAAAAGAATGGATACTGCTTCATTTGGGTGTTCAATTTCTTTAATATCCAATTTTTCTGATTTTATGAAATGATTAACTTGTTGTATGGTAATTATGCTATCAGAATTGTTTTTTCTGTCATATAACGCCATAATGACTCCTTCCACATAACCTAACTGCATAATACATCATTGAAATTTTCCACCTCTTAACACCAAGAACCTCCATTCCTTCCTTAAACACTAAATCACAATCTTTTCGACTACGATGGCATTCTTGATATAAATAATCATGAACAACCGCAGCCTTGCCATACTGACCATGAGGGGGGAGAATAAACCATAAGAATCTTGGGACACTAGCCATGTCGGTTTTAAAACCGACATGAACACAGATTACATCCCCACTATCCAAACTACCTACAGAATATTCAAACTTCTCAGCGACTTGAAACCAGCAATCAGGAAGCATGGTCAACGTTAGTGGGGATGTAAATTCAGACATTTCAATTTCTCCTTAAAATGGGATATCGTCATCATAATCATTAGAACCTGATGGCGGCTTCGACAGGTCTTTTCCATCATCGACTTTTTTAGTATTTAGGGATATGTACTTTTTCCCTTGTCTGGATTCATTTAACCAGTCGGACAACCAATAGTCAACACCATCAATATTAATCCTACCCGTATAGTCCGGATGCTTGGACGTAGTTTTACGATCGTTTGTAAACAAAGTACCACGGTTAGTATTGTCATAGTCCATTGTATTAACCTCTCTTCTCTCTAACTTTAATTATAGCACACACCATAGGTGTGTGCTATGTTGATTTGAAAAATTGTTTAATCCTCTAAGCCCACAGGGGAAACCACTTCTCCATTTTCGCCTCTTGGTACTTCAATGTGGCGGTACATTTCCAGAGCTTGGTTTGCATTAGGGTCAATAACATTGAAATCTGGGTTAGCTGGAACAACACAGCCGCCCACTCTAACAAGTTTTGTATTGCCAAAACCGATAGTAATTCCAAATAAACCATCTTCTACCCACTCTTTCCAATGCCCAGCCCCTTCGTCAACATAACTACGAGTAACCAATTCCCATTCCATACCATCATGCCCACCGTCAATATTCCCGTACGGCCATTGAAAATCGCCATGCATGAATATCTGGTCGCCTTCTTGAGAAGCACGGCCATTCCAATCAGGGTAAGTGTCTGACACCCAAGTATAACGTTGGTGTGTACCTATTACACCAGCATAATAAAAACAGATACCCTGTGTCGCCCATTGGTTATGAACAACGCTGCTGTCATCATAAAAAGTAATCAACCAGCGGTTGCCCCCCTGTATAAGGTCAGGGACGTGAGGTGGGATAGCAAAAACTATTGCGGGTAAAAATAGAGCGATGTAAGTTAAAAATTGTTTCATGTCTAAGTCTCCTTGTAAAGTTACACTTTAAGTATAGCACACCCCAAAATGAACTGCAACCATAATTTTAAATTCTACTATCAGTCACACTTTTGGATTCCGTAGCTTCCCACCAATTATTTGCGGGTTCCGAGAAATCGATATTTATCGGAACCCGCAAATTAGGCCAGTCTTGGGCTAATTCCTTGAGGTCTCGAAGTATCTTAATTGATCTTTTCCTATTTACGTCTAAACTAAAGCTTGTCTCATCATGAATATTTAACAGAATCCGACAATCCGGTGCCTCAGATTTAAAATACTCTGCAAATCGTATAATTAGTTCTTTATTAACATCTGCCGCTGACCCCTGGTATATCAACCCTGCAGCCTTACGACATCCATACCCACCAGGGAATCTAATATGCCGTTCCATTAATGTCCGTACGTATTTTCGTGATTTCGCTATTGACTTCGCTTTCGATGTGATTTCCCGCACCCCAGGCACCATAGCGTGATAATTGTCTATGACCTCTTTTATCTCAGACCCAGCTTTCTGAAATTTGATTACTTCGCCCCGTTCCCCCTTGAACTCATCCCACGCCCAAGGAAGACCAAATATGTCTGCTAAGTGGCCATTGCCGATAGAAAACACCATTGCTAAATTCGTCTGTTTAGCGTTGGCCATAGATTTTAACCCCCTGGCGTGTGCGTCCTTCGACGTACGGGGAAGCCCTGTAAGGTCCGCTACTTTCTGGTGAAAATCTAAATAGGGGTCCGCCGCGTATGCCTCTATGATAGTTGAAACGTTGGCGTAGTGCGCAAACATTCGAAAATCGATCTGATCCAAATCCCCATAACTCCACTTTTGGCCAGGGTCTGGAATAAAGCATGGGCGGCATATTTGAGCAATCTCTCTGTTTCTTGCTGGGATTTGTTGAAGAGCCGGTCCGGTATATGACAATCGGCCTGAGCCCGTTCCCATAGTCCCGCCCCCGTCATCGCTTTTCGTTTGGTTAATGTTTGGGTATACATAATAATCCCCATCTGAGTTTTTTCTTGCATGTCCTATGATGTGGCCTTTAAGGAAAGTATCGCGCGCTCTCACTAATTGCCTACCGCGTAAAATAAAATCTGCCGCTGGGTGTGTCATCTTTTTTAAAGCTGTGGCATCAATTGATGCTTTACCGGCCCCTGTAGATTCCAGGTGTGTACCGTCAATTGCAACCCATACACCATCTTTGCCCTGTTTTGGTTTGAATAGCTCATGTATACTGCCACTCGGATTCATATTAATAGCAAACCCTGCAACATCATCCAATTTACCTTGGATATACTTCACCCGCCCATCAAGACGCTGTGTTGCTAATTCGGCCTCATTAATGTCCACACGGATTCCACGATGCTCCATATCTAGGATATGAGGAAAAAGCCTACGCTCAAAATCACAAACTGAGCGTAAGTCCTGGCGTTTGATTTCTTCCTCTTGCCACTGCCACAACTCTAATGCTACCCTGGTATCCATTTTAGCATAAGAGGATACCAATTCTTCCGGTGCGCGATGTAAATTTTTCATCTGTGCATGACGAGTAGGCTTGCCACCGAAAAGCTCAGCAAGTTTGGAGTAGATGTCTTCTTTCTTCTTATCCTTGAGGTATTTTTTTGCTAATGAGTCCAAGTCATAAGTTCTGAGGTGTTCATTAATTAATGCTGCTCGAATCATCGTACAATCAACATGAGTGGGGTCTAATGCAACACCAGATTCTCGTAACATATGCAAGTCAAATTTGATATTGTGATTGGCCACTAATGGAACTCCTGGACTCCTGAACTCATCACGAAGCCAATCTAAAACTTGCGGCTGTTTACGTACATCCCAATAATAATCCTTACCATCAGGAGTCGATAAGGATATACCAAATACTACATGTTCCCACCAATTAAGGCCGGTGGTTTCCGTATCAATAGATATTACATCGAACTTTGATAAATCAGGAAAATTCAAGCTGTGCCCCGCAAATCA
>Ga0114923_10003690_pt1 | contig 10317 bp, 10 predicted proteins | sample SumtaG_FD_89578 | JGI IMG/M metagenome (GOLD analysis project Ga0114923, IMG submission 89578) | Deep subsurface microbial communities from Indian Ocean to uncover new lineages of life (NeLLi) - Sumatra_00157 metaG | ecosystem: Environmental > Aquatic > Marine > Oceanic > Sediment | place: near...
ACTCCGGGCCATAACCACAAATCCGGAGATAGGAGAATCAAAAGAGGTTATGTCTGTATTATATAAAGGGAAGTCATTAGACATGGCTTTTAATCCAAGATATTTTATAGAGACGCTCAACAGTATGGATAGCGAAAATGCGGTAATAAGGTTCAAGGATGAAGCAGATCCATGCACCATAGAAGGAAATAATGACATAGGATTTTTGAGTGTTATTATGCCGATGAGAGTATGATGATGAGGGCAACCGACAAGACATACAATGCGGACAAGATAAAGGTCTTAGAGGGCCTTAAGGCGGTAAGGAAAAGGCCCTCTATGTATGTTGGAAACATTGATATAGAGGGCCTTCACCGCCTTGTATATGAAGTAGTAGACAATAGTGTGGATGAAACCCTGGCCGGCTATTGCGATTATATAAAAGTATCGATTCATTCGGACAACAGTATTACGGTAGATGATAATGGCAGGGGCATACCGATAGGAATACACAAAACAGAGAAAATTCCGGCGGTCGAAGTTGTTATGACGAAACTGCATGCCGGAGGAAAATTTGATCATGACACCTATAAGGTCTCTGGTGGTTTACATGGCGTTGGCGTGTCTGTTGTTAACGCTCTTTCAAGTTTTCTTGGAGTAGAAATTCGTTCAGACGGGAAGGTTTATTCTCAATCTTATGAGAAAGGGAAAAGCACGAGTCCGCTCGAGGTTATAGGAAAGACAAAAAGGCGGGGAACAAAAGTACACTTTAAGCCGGATCAGGAGATATTCAAGACCGTAGATTTTAGTTTTGACACCATATCTCAACGGTTGCGAGAACTGGCCTTTTTGAACAAAGGCCTTAGGATCGTGCTCGAAGATGAGCGAACGGAAAAGCAAAAAGAATACCATTATAAAGGCGGCATAGTATCGTTTGTAGAGTATCTTAATAAAGGAAGAGCTCCCGTCAATAAAAAGGCTATCTATATGGAGGCCGAAAAGCAGGGGGTCTCCATGGAGGTGGCAATCCAGTATAATGATACGTATGCTGAAAAGATCTTTTCCTTTGCCAACAACATAAAAACCCAGGAGGGAGGATCCCATGTTGTAGGGTTTAAATCCGCCCTGACCCGCACTATCAATCATTATGCATCTACCAGCAAGCTGCCTAAAAACCTTCAGGAAAAATTGAGCGGCGATGACGTCAGGGAGGGATTGACCGCCGTGATCAGCATCAAGCTCAAGTCTCCGCAGTTTGAGGGCCAGACCAAAACAAAGCTGGGCAACAGCGAAGTTAAGGGATTAGTCGAAGCCCTGATAAACGAAAAGCTCGGGATCTTTTTGGAAGAGAACCCCGGTATAGCAAGGAAGGTTATAACAAAGGTTGTTGAGGCGGCGCGGGCCAGGGAGGCGGCCAGAAAGGCCAGGGATATAGCCAGAAAAAGGGGTGCGTTGTCGGAGGGGGCGCTTCCCGGGAAACTGGCGGATTGCCAGGAGACAGATCCGGCCAGGAGAGAGCTTTTTATTGTTGAGGGCGACTCGGCCGGGGGGAGCGCCAAACAGGGGAGAGATCGAAAGTCTCAGGCGATACTTCCCCTGAAGGGGAAGATAATCAACGTGGAGAAGGCCCGGTTTGACAAGATGTTAAAGAGCGAGGAGATCAAGACCCTGATCACGGCCCTTGGGACCGGTGTCGGCCGTGAGGAATATAGCATAGAGAAATTACGATACCACAAGGTCATTATTATGACGGATGCGGATGTGGACGGATCCCATATTCGAACCCTGCTTTTGACGTTCTTTTATCGGATGATGCCCGACCTGATTGATAATGGCTATCTCTATATTGCGCAGCCCCCTCTTTTTAGAGTGGGAAAGGGAAAGGATGCTATTTATATTAAACACGAAAGCGAACTGGACGAGCTTTTGATGAAGAGGGTTTGCCACGATAAGAAGGTCACAGGGAAAAAGCGAGGCGCCTTGTTGGAGAAAGAGGGTCTCTATACGTTTCTTGGAAAACTAATGGATTATGGTAAGCCCATCAACAGGCTGGGTCGTCGCGGTTTTGACAGAAGGTTGATAGAATTCTTGATCGAAAGCAACGTAAGCAGTAGAGAGTTTCTTCAAGACAAGAATAAAATGACGAAATTGGCACAGCGCTTAAGCTCTATGGAGTACCAGGTGGGCAGATTACTAAGAGACGAGGAGCACGACATATATGAGTTGACGATAAGCGTGGCTGAAAATGGGACGAAGCAGGTGAGGGTCGGCTGGGAACTTGTTTCATCTGCGGACTTTCATAAGGCAATGGAGTTGTGGAAAGATATTTCCCCCTTGGACAAGCCCCCCTTTAAGGTTTATCATAACGATAAAGAAGCGGTTTTGATAGACGACAAAGACAAGCTCCTTTCTTATCTTTTGGGGGAGGCCAAGAAGGGCCTTTCAATCCAGCGTTACAAAGGCCTGGGGGAGATGAATCCGGACCAGCTGTGGGAGACGACCATGGATTCACAAAGGCGAACGCTCCTGAGGGTTAAGATAGAGGACATGTTTGAGGCCCACGAGATCTTTACCGTGTTAATGGGCGGAGAGGTCGATCTCAGGCGTCGATTTATAGAGGAGAATGCCCTGGAGGTTGGAAGTTTAGATATATAATCTGTAACTATAGCGTGTGCCTGGTTCATGAGGTTCGATGCGTTCTGCCACTAACGAGCAGGATGAGATTCGACCTGCCTCAAAAAGAGATCCCCCTTGGCGGCTAACAATTATTATGCTCTCATTAGTAAATCTTGATTGAGCACCATTATGAAGTTGGTTTCCATAGAGGCCAGAGATTTACCGGATGCTTGGTTTCAATGCGTCTATGAGGTTATGGATAAGGGCCATGAGTATGTGATCGATCATGGCAGCTATGCAGGACAAAAACGCCTCGAGTTCGACTATATTACAGTTCATATCAGGTATCCCGGTGTCCGGCCGCTCATCCCGGATATTCCCGCCTCTCTTGGCATACCTAATCCCGTAGCCGACGGGTATGTGGAAGAGTACCTGCCGTATTTGATGACCCCGAAAAAGCAGCCGAACGAGGATTATACCTACGGAGAGCGCCTTGCTGGCTGGTCATATCTTGCCATGGCGGACGGACGAGGCCTGGAAGGCGACCCGCCCCAGGAGGAAAAAATAGAAAGGCGCGTCGTCAACCAGATCGAAGAGATCGTCAATATGTACAAGACAAAAGGGCACGGTACGAATCAAGCTGCCATGACGGTTTCAATTCCATCCGACATTCTCCTCGGCGACCCGCCCTGCCTGCGGCATATCGACACCCGCATCCAAGACGGGAAGCTCCATTTTATGGTCTATTTCAGATCCTGGGATTTATGGAACGGGTTTCCGGCCAACCTGGGTGGAATTCAGTTGCTAAAGGAATACATGGCAACAGAGATCGGGGTGGACGACGGCGAGATAATTGCGGCCAGCAAGGGGCTTCACCTGTACGACTATGTTTGGGAGTTGGCCCAACTCAGGACAATGCGCGTAAACTCCACGTAAGAAGATTGCAGGGACGGAGATGTTGTTCCATCATTCCTTGACGGCTTTCCTCATGCCGGATGCGCGGCTGTTTGTGCAACAGCCTGTAAAAAACTTGACACTATTGGAATACTGTGTTTATATCGACCGTTTTATAGGGGCGATTTAACTGTCCGTCCAAACAAGAAAAAAATTCCGGTCAGTCTGGGAAAAGGTAACAATTCATGAAACGAACCTATCAGCCGAGCAGAGTTAAGCGCCGCAGAACCCACGGGTTTCTATCAAGGATGTCCACGAAGCAGGGAAGAAAGATCATAAAGCGACGTCGTGCAAAAGGGAGAAAACGCTTGGCCGTATAAGGGATTGAAGGCACCTTGAAGGCTTTTTCCCTAAGAAAGTCAGAACGCCTTTTGAGACCCGCTGATTTTGGGAGATTGTCAAGGTATGGCAACAGGATCGATAGTGATTATTTTATTGTATTGTACTCCCGAAACAGCCTGGGAAGATTGCGTTTAGGGATTACCGTGAGTAAGAGGGTTGGGCGTGCCGCGATACGCAACCGCGTCAAGCGTTTGGTGCGAGAGCATTTTCGTCTGCACAAGGATTTGTTTAGTGACGGCTATGATGTGAATGTCATAGCAAAAGGTGGCGCTTCTGCTCTGTCGTCTCGGCAGATTAGTGTGGCGCTGGAAGCTATCGTTGGCGATATATTAAGGGATTGCAAACATGAGGCTGTTTCTGCTGGCACTCATTAGGGCCTATCAATATATCCTTTCACCACTCTTCACACCGGCATGTCGCTTTTACCCAACCTGCTCGGAGTATGCATTCCAGGCTGTAAAGCATCATGGTGCATTAAGAGGGTCCTGGATGGCCCTGAAAAGGATCTTGCGGTGCCATCCCTTTCATGCAGGCGGGTTTGATCCTGTTCCGTAGATAACGGCGGGTCTTGGCGCGCTGCCCGGGCTGTTTTTAAGATTCTGTTTAATTTAAGGGGAACCGATTCATGTCAACGGAATTGAGGATGTTGGCGGCAATAGTTTTGTCGTTTTTGATATTCTTCTTGTATCAGGTGCTCTTTGTTAAAAGCCCCCCACCTGAAAAAAAAGGGCCGGCCCGAAAAGCAGAGGTAGCGGAGAGGCAGGTCCCAACCGCGGATAAAGATGTCTGGGTCCTGGATGAAAAGCCGTTGGAAGTACAGGCCGGTGTTTCAGGGCCGGAGCGAGCAGGGAGGACAATAACCGTTTCAACGCCTCTTTATCTAGCGGAATTTACGGAAAAAAACGGGGCGCTCAAGAGCTTTAAGCTGAGGAACTATAAAGAGTCTCTAGCGCCGGGGGCTCCCATGAAGGAACTCATCCGGCAGCCGGACGAGGGCGAACAGACGTTGATAGTCTCTTTTCTGGGAGAGAGCGTAAAGGGGTTGAGAGGGGCGGTCTTTGAGGCATCCACTGGGAATGATTTTGTGGGTGTCACCGAAAACAGCAGGCGCCTGAGCTTTGCTTGGAGCTCGCCGGGTGGTGTTATGATCCTCAAGACGTATACCTTTTTCCCGGATACCTATGAGATGGGTTTGGAGATCAAGGTCAGGAACCTGTCGTCTGAGGCAATAGACGAAAATTTGACCATCTCCCTGAAAGACGGTCTCAAGGGGGCCGAGGAATCGAGATATGTCTTTTCAGGTCCGGCGGCCTTGATCAATGGAGAGCTTAAAGAGATCAAGATTAAGAAGATTTCCAAGCAAGACAAACTCACGGGCCACATAAGGTGGGTTGCTTATGAGGATCAGTATTTTGTGTCGGCCGTAATACCCCAAGAGGCCGCGGAGGCGAGCATGGGGCTCGGGATAACATCGACGGGAGTCATCGAAACCACTTATATAGACCCTTCAGGGCCGGTGTTGCCGAGAACGGAACGGACCTACCGTTACACGGTTTATTTCGGGCCAAAGAGCCTCGAGACCCTTGGTTCGGTAGGGGCAGACCTTGCAAAAGTCGTTGATTTCGGTTTTTTTGATATCATTGCCAAGCCGTTGCTATATGTCATGAACTTCATGTATCAACACCTTCCAAACTATGGCGTCGCCATCATCATTGTTACAATCATTGACAAGATACTCTTCTGGCCGCTGAGCAACAAGAGCTATAAGTCTATGAGCCAGATGAAAAAGTTGCAGCCCAAGATGGCGGAGCTCCGGGCCAAGTACAAAAACGACAAGAAGAAGATGAACCAGGAAATCATGAACCTTTACAAGCTATATAAGATAAACCCCTTGGGCGGCTGTCTGCCGATGGTTTTGCAGATACCCGTGTTTTTTGCGTTTTATAAGATGTTATACCAGGCCATTGAATTGAGACATGCCCCATTTCTTTTGTGGATCAACGATCTGTCCGCCCCCGATCGGTTGTTCCACTTCAGCTTTAAAATACCGATGATGGCTCCACCTTACGGCATCCCCGTCTTAACCATTATCATGGGCGCATCGATGTTTTTACAGCAGAAGATGTCTCCGCCGCCCGGGGATCCCACACAGGCCAAGATGATGATGTTCATGCCGATCTTTTTCACGTTTATATTTATAAACTTTCCGTCAGGGCTTGTCTTATACTGGCTGGTAAATAACCTTCTTTCGATGGCTCAGCAGCATTACATTACCAAGAAAACAAGTTAATGACGGAGGTGTTAATCTCGTGCCGGCTATCTATGAATTTGAGGGAAAAACAAAAGAAGAGGCCGTGACAAGGGCATGCGAGGAGTTGAATGTTGGTGAGAAACAACTTAAAATTGAAGTCCTTTCTTACGGCTCCACCGGGATATTCGGGCTGGTGGGCACCAAGCAGGCCAAGATAAGGGTGTCCCTGCAGGGGGCTCCGGAAGCCAAAATCGATGAGGAGAAACCCTGCACAAGTGATGAGATAGAAAAAGTTGCAGAGGTAGCCCGGAAGACATTAGGAGAGATAATCTCTTTTATCGTAGATGACGCTATTGTTGCAGTCGCGAAACATTCTGACAGTATAAGGCTTAAAATAGAGACGAGCAACCCGGCCCTTCTTATCGGGAGGCACGGCAGGACGCTCAATGCTATTCAATACGTGGTTCGTAAGGTTATAAGAAAAGAGAACAAGGCGAGACTGCGTATCTTCTTTGATGTGGAGGGATATCGGGACAGGCGAAAGGCGTCACTGACGCAGTTGGCCCTGCGCCTGGGAGAAAAGGTTAAACGTTCCGGCAGGCCGGCCACCATCAGCCCGATGAATGCCTATGATCGAAGAATCGTGCATATTGCATTGAAAGATAATACTTCGGTGAAAACCCGGAGCAAGGGCGGCGGCTTGTTCAGAGAGCTTGTTATCTTGCCGCAGGGGAAGCAAAGATAGAAGTTTAAAGTGCCTAAAGTTAAGGAATACGCTTTCAGCGCAATTTTTTTTGAGATTGACCACGCCGACGGCGCGCACATTAACTTTAGCTCGCTTTTAGTCAATAAGTACACAATTTTAGCCATATCGACTATGTTCTGTCGATGTTGTGGTGTTAAGCGTCTCTATAACTTATGGATAGCGATACCATAGCCGCGGTTGCCACCCCTCCGGGGTCAGGCGGTATCGGTGTTGTGAAGATTTCCGGGCCACAGGCAATCCCCATAGCGCTTTCTCTCTTCCAGCCTTCAAGCGGGCCGTCAAGCCCAAGATCCCACCACCTCTATCATGGATCTGTTGTGGATCCTGAAACCCAAAGCACCATAGACGAGGTCCTTTTTACAGTGATGAGGGCCCCTCATACCTATACCAGAGAGGATGTGGCGGAGATCCAGGCCCACGGGAGCAGGTGCGGGCTGGGGGCGATCTTGGAGTTGGTGCTAAAGCAAGGGGCGCGTTTGGCGGAACCCGGGGAGTTTACCAAGCGCGCCTTCCTGAATGGCCGGATCGATCTGAGCCAGGCAGAGGCCGTCATTGAAGTGGTGAACGCCCAGACAGCGGAGGGCCTGGAGCTGGCTGCAAGACAGTTAAAGGGCCACCTTTTCCAGGCCATCCAGGCGATTCGAGGGCCGATCGAGACCATGCTTGTGGAAGTAGAGGCTGCGATAGATTTTCCAGAGGAGATCGAGGATATTATCCGCCCGGAACCGTTTGCCCACAGGGTGATACAGAAGGCCGTCAACCCACTGGAAGAATTGCTGAAACATTACGATGAAGGGCATGTCTATCGGGAGGGCGTGGCCGCCATTATAATCGGGCGTCCCAATGTGGGGAAGTCGAGCCTGATGAACAGGCTCCTCCAAAAAGAGCGTGCAATTGTCACCGCTGTTCCCGGGACCACGCGCGATTTTATTGAAGAGACCGTCAATATTAAAGGGATCCCCATGCGGCTTATCGACACGGCCGGGCTGCACGATACAGACAACCTTCTGGAGGTCGAGGGGATTCGGTTTACAAGAGAGCGACTCGACGAAGCAGACCTTGTGCTGTTTATGGTAGATTGCAGCCTCCCCTTGAGTGATGAAGACGTGCAGATTTTCGATCTGGTGCGCAGCCGAAAGACTATCCTGGTGATCAACAAGATAGATCTTGGAGACAAGGCCCGGGTTGGAAAGCAGATTGGAAAGATTGTCGAGCGCCTTCCGGGGCTTCCGCGGGTAGAGGTCTCCGCCTTATACGACAGGGGTATTGAAAGATTGAAAGCCGCCGTGTTCAACGAGGTCACGCACCAGACCGGCCCGGCCGACCTCCCGTCAATCGTCCCGAACCTGCGGCACAAGATAGCGATCCAAAGGGCCCTGAAGGCCTCAATGGATGCGGCAGAGGGGTTCGGGGCGGGCCGGCCTGCCGAGCTGGTGGCCGTTGATCTCAAAGAGGCCCTTGATTCCTTGGGTGAGATCATCGGAATGACCACCACGGAGGAGATCCTTGGTCAGATCTTCAACCGGTTTTGTATTGGAAAGTAGCCTGTTTTTTGGGTGTTTCACGTGAAACATTAGCCCAAGAAAAAACAGCGGCTTTATCTAACGCCTGCGTGGGCCCCCTCTTTGTCTTAAAGATGCAAGTGAGCTTGATAGAGCAGTAAAGAATGTTTAATAGTGGTAGCGCAACTGTGCTATATGAATGGCGTCTTCTGTGACTTTGTAAACGATTCGGTGCTCATCGTTGATTCGGCGAGACCAGTAACCGGAGAGAGCATGCTTTAAAGGCTCGGGCTTGCCCGCGCCTCGAAAAGGCGTACGCATAATCTCTTTGATTAGGTTGTTGATTCGCCGAAGGATTTTCCCGTCAGTGTTTTGCCAGTAGAGATAATCCTCCCAGGCGTGTTCGGAAGAAATGATTTTCACTCGACCAAGCTCCGCTCGAGGCCTTTGCCATCTTCAAGCTGGGCAATCGACTCAATCAGACGCCTGGTGTTCTTGGGGGAACGTAGCAGATATGCTGTTTCTTCCAAAGCGTTGTAGTCCTCGAGCGACATAATGACCACGGACGAACTTTTTCTCCGAGTTACGATGACAGGCGAATGGTCTTCACAGACTTTCTCCATTGTCTTCGCCAGATTTTGTCGAACGGATGTGTAAGTTTTGGCCTCCATGTGGCACCTCCTGTACAGCTTAATGTACAGCTTTGGGTGCCTATAGTCAAGGGTAAAACCAAGGTGTCGTCAGACCTACACGGGCTGTTGCCCAAATCGTGACAATTTAAGTTTCAGTTTTTTTGCTGTTTATCAGCCGCCAAGGGGGATCTCCTCATGCCAGGTGCGCAGTTGTTTGGGCAACAGCCCGTCAAGATCTGGCTTACAGAGAGATTGTGGCAAGCCTCAGCCTGATAGCATTCGAACAACCGCATTCACCCAGATGTGAGTTCCACTGCGCTCCACTCACGCTGGTGATGCAGAGCGTTGGCCAGTAATAAAATTGACAAACCTTATCGATCGTGTTATTGTAAGACAAAATAATATCGATGGAGGTTTCAACATGCAAACTGTCACCGTGTCGCCAAAATATCAAGTCGTTATACCAAAAGCAGTCAGGGAGGCATTACGTATTCGCCCCGGTCAAAAAATGCAGGTTGTAGAATATGGTGGGCGGATCCAACTTATTCCAGAACGAGATATTAAAGAGCTCCGCGGGTTCCTAAAAGGCATAAATACGGAGTTTGAACGAGAGGAAGATAGAATATGAATATTGTCGATTCTTCAGGCTGGCTTGCATATTTTGCGGATGAGCCGAATGCCAAACATTTCCTGACACCTTTGAATGACACGGCTTCGCTTGTTGTTCCAACGGTAACGATATATGAGGTCTTCAAGGTAGTTCTTCGAGAGTCCAGTGAGAATGAAGCATTACAAGCAGCCGTTGCTATGCGAAAAGGAAGGGTTGTGGATCTAACAGCTTCTATGGCGATTGCTGCCTCAAAACTAAGTTTGGAGCATAATCTTCCAATGGCCGACAGTATTATTCTCGCAACAGCAAAAGAATTCGAGGCTACCACCTGGACTCAAGATTCAGATTTTAAGAATATAGAAGATGTGAAGTATTTCCCCAAGAAATAAGCAACAATGGTATTGCCTTCAGATATCCAGTAAATATGGCAAACTATGATAGCCGAATAACCGCATGCACTAGGCCTCAGAACTTACCCAAAGAAAGTGGAAGAAATGAAAACTTTACCAATTATATGGCAACGGTTAGTTGATGAAAAGGGAGAAACCTGCGAACGTTGTCACTCTACTTATAAAGAAATCCAAAAAGCATTCAAAAAATTAAAGCAGGCCCTCCATCCATTAGCCATAGATGTTATTTTTAATCAAAATGAGATTGCGCAATCT
>Ga0114923_10003691_pt1 | contig 10314 bp, 6 predicted proteins | sample SumtaG_FD_89578 | JGI IMG/M metagenome (GOLD analysis project Ga0114923, IMG submission 89578) | Deep subsurface microbial communities from Indian Ocean to uncover new lineages of life (NeLLi) - Sumatra_00157 metaG | ecosystem: Environmental > Aquatic > Marine > Oceanic > Sediment | place: near...
CAAAAAATGAGCCTTCTTCTGGCCTGAAAAAATATCTTCTCCATTAATGCCGCGATTTATGCAATGGAGATAGGCACCTTCATAAGTCAATCTCAGTCGTTTCATCGAGTCATTTTACCAATTTTACCATAACAAAGTAACAAAGTAACGCACCGCCCCCGCTTTCCTAGTCCAATTCTAACTTGTCTTCAATTTTCCCAGGCAGTGCGTGCTTGTTTACCATTATGACAGTCGTTTTCAACCGGAAATAGGACCTGGAAAGATAAACATAACCCTCATTTTTCCTGTCTTTTCCCCCTGAATTTTTTGTCAGGTAAAATTTCGTCCCCTCCTGATCGCGGGCAATCCCCACAATGTGCATCAAGTGGTCATCGGTGGTGGTGAAATTGTCAAAGGTTTTCTGCCTCATCTCCTGGGTAACGGTTTTCTCCTTTACCGGGGCAGTGATTTCCTTTTCCCTTTCGGCCAGGGTTTTATCTTCCCAATCTTTCAGGGGCACAATGGCATATCCTTTTTTTCGGCTGGAGAATTCCTTTTCACTGACATCACCGTCCCAAACCAGCGAATACCCGTTTTTTAGTGCATGATCGACCACCCGTTCCAGGTCATCGATGGGGACATTGTAGTAATCGTCGTTGTAGGTCCAGTTATCCGGGATTTCGAGGCGGCATTTTTTATAAAAGGGATGATGGGTGTAAGAAGTCAGCTCGATGTAATCGTCAAGATTCAAAGCAAGGAAATCCGCGGCAAAACTCTTTGGAGTATAGGTTTTCCCTTTGTAAGTAAACGTTTCGGGAGGGGTACCCAGGTAGACATCCAGGACCGCTTTATAAGCTTCCAGCCACCGCGGAGTCACACGTTTGCCCCTGCGTTTTAAAACAGCATCCGTCAACGCCCGTAAAACAGCAGACATCTCCCCGTGATTGTGACGCTTCTCTTCAATATTCATCCCCGGGTACACCTCTTCCGGCACAATCCCATACCGCCTGACCTGGTCTAAAACATCATGACTCTGACCACCCTGGGTATGATTTGCTTTCCCATGAAGCCGGATGTAGTTTAACGCTTTATGAGGGTAGGTATGACGAACCACATACATTTCTGAAAGGATGATCTCATCCTTTCCCTTTCGTAATAGTTCCGATTCCAGGAAAGAGATAGTAGAAAAGCACCAGCACGTCCCGGTACGATACTGATTCTTCACAGGTGTTCGTTTGACTTCGCTGACGGTTTTAAACACATAAGCGGGTTTTTCTTTTTTATCCTTTTGTTTTTTTTTGCTTTTGGCAGCCGCCTCAACATCAAGAGCACCGGGTATTAACGGTACCAGTAAAAGAATCAACAAAAACAAAAATATCCTGGATAGTTTTTCGTGTAATTTCTTATTCATATTCATTTTACCTCCAATTCCTCCTTTCCGGGAGTAATGCTCAATCATTTAATTTTCCTTCCGAAAAAGTTTTTTAGCCAGAAGTTTATATCTGATTTATAATATTCAAATCTCTTCTTACCCCTTATACCGTGACGGTCTCCCGGGTACAGCATCAATTCGAGTGTTTTTCCCGTGCTCAATATTTTATCGACAAATTGGATGGTATTTTGCGCATGAACATTATCATCCATTAGTCCATGGGTAATCCTTAACATACCTTTATATTTATCGGCATATGTTAAGGTGGAACTGTTTTTATACCCTTCGGGGTTGTCTTGCGGGGTGTCCATATAACGCTCCGTATAAACCGAATCATAGAGTGCCCAGTCGATGACCGGTGAACCGGAAATGCCATATTGAAAGTAATCGGCACCGTAAGTTAATGCCAGCGCCGCCACATAACCGCCGTAACTGTGGCCGATAATCCCGATTTTTTTAGAGTCGATAAACGAAAGGGTTCTTAAATACTTTACCACCTGGATATAATCATACATCTCCCATTTGCCGAAACGGCGATGCATCGATGCCATCCCTTTTTTGCCGAAATGAGCGGAACCCCTGTTGTCCACGAACAAATTAATAATACCTTCCTGGGCCAGGAAAAATTTCTGCAAGCCCCTCCTGTAACCTCCCCCATAGCTGTTTCTCACAATGGAAGAGCCGGGGCCGCCGTAAACGGCTAGCACCACCGGGTACTTCTTATTTTTATCAAAACCCGGGGGCAAATACCAGGCCGCAGGCAATTCAAAACCATCACCGGTTTTGATTTTAAAAAGTTCTATTTTTGCTGTTGATACCAGGTATTTTTTTATCACCGGTGAATAACTGTCTGCAATTTTCCTGACCAATTTACCGCGGTTATCCCGCAATTCGATCCGTGTCGGCGTGTTTAAAGAAGAATAACTGTCGATAAAATAACGACCCGAAGGGGAAACAGTTACAGAATGGGTTCCTTTAAAATCCGTCAACTTTTTTATTTTCTTGCCGTTATAACCGGTGGTATAAAAATCGGTTTCCGTCGAGGCTTCTTTCCCGGCACTGAAATAGATACGTTTCTTCTTCTCATTGACGCACTCGATGCCGGTCACGGACCATTCACCCGACGTTAATTGTCTCTCTTTACCCTGCCGGGAAATATAGTAGATATGAAACCACCCGTCTTTGGAACTGCGGATCAATATATCTTCATTTTTTAAAAGATAAAAGTCCCCGGTGTCAAAAAATTCCACCCAGGACTTTTGTTTTTCTTCATAGACCTGTTGGATTTTTTGGGAGCCCAACTCATAACTTAAAATTTTCAGATGTTCCTGGTCCCTGTTCATCCACTGGAAATAGATTTTATTACTTTTTTTATCCCAGGCCGGGAAGGCAAGATAATGATCTTTTTCATCTTTGCAGGGAATCCATTGGATTTGATTGCCTTTTATGTTGGCAATACCGATGGTAACCGCGGGATTGGGAAATCCTGGCTTTGGGTAGCGCATTTTTTCCAGGCTTCCATAGGTGCCTTCCGCCCGGTACATGGTAAAAACCGGTACTTTACCCTGGTCAAAGCGCATAAAGGCAATTTGAGTGCTGTCCGGGCTCCACCGGAAGGCTTTGTACCTGCTTCTCCTGCCCAGTATCTCTTCATAATAGACCCAGGAGGCATACCCGTTTAAAATATCGCTGCTGCCGTCCCGGGTTAACTGTGTTTCTTTTTTCCCGGGAATGTCAAAAACAAAAAGGTTCCCGGCTAATGTATAAGCGATTTTTTTGCCGTCCGGTGAAAAGGTCGGGTTTTTAGGGGTTCCGCCTGTTTCTATCAGCGGTAAAAGTTTATTTTCTCCTCTTAGAAATAAAAAAATCGTCTTACCTTTTACAAAGAGAAATTTGTTAAAACCCGGTGTTTTGTCCGCGGGCAGCAGCAGGCTAAAATGTTTCTTCACCAGTTCTTTGTTTGCCTTGGGATCAAGTACCGGCTGTGACGTTCCACTTTTGGCATCCACTTTGAAGAGTTTCCCTTTTATTAATTGAAAATAATTCTTGTCGTCGGCCCACCCTGAAATAAAGGGTAAAGGTTTTAACAGCTTTTCTCCCTTGGAGAGAATCACTTGCTCAAGGGATAGTTTTTTAAGCTCGCCGGCATAGGTATAAAGAACACCGATAATCAGAAAAGGAATTAAGATCAAGACCAACCGTTTCATTGTTTCCTCCGTTTTTTTATAACCACCAAGGCACCAAAGCACTAAGGTTTAGTTTTTTAAGATCAATTATATACTTTTCCGACTTCATCTGCAACCCCACTGCGTGGGGAGATTTTATGCGGAGGCACTGTTGTAATATGCTTCAACCATTTGTTCACATAAAAAAATGAATTCCTATACGATTGAAATAGTCGAAAAATTATGTTAATCTATCATCTTATTCAAAAATGAAACGAAAACATTTATTTCTAATCCTGGTTCTATTGGTTGGTTTAGCGGTCATGGATCAGTGTCGTTCACGTTCTGTAACCGTAACCGGTGACGCGAAATCCAATTACCGGTCTTTTCCCGGTGCGAAGGAACTGCAAGCTTATATGGGGTGGCATCCTGGCCGGGTTCCCTTGATCAGTGCTCACCGGGGTGGTCCCATGGGGAGTTACCCGGAAAATGCCCTGGAAACCTTTGAAAATGCACTCACTTTTGCCCCTTGCCTGATCGAATGCGATGTGCGTATAACAAAGGATGGGCACCTGGTAATGATGCATGACACCACCCTCGATCGTACTACCACCGGAAAAGGCAAAGTGACGGATTACACCCTGGAGCAAATCAAACAGCTATTTTTAAAGGATATCGACAATCGTGTTACCAAATATCGAATTCCTACCCTTGGCGAGACTTTTCAGTGGGCGTGCGGCCGGGCGATCTTGACCATCGATGTGAAATCGGATGTGAGATACCGACAGGTTATTTCCGAAATCCGGCGTAATAAAGCGGAAGGGCATTCGATAATTATCGTTTATAATATTGAAGGTTTACTGGAGGTTCACCATTTGGCCCCGGACTTGATGATCTCCGCTTACGTGACGGGGATAAAAAGTGTGGAAAGAATGTTTGCCACCGGTATCCCGGCAAAAAATCTCACTGTTTTTGTAGGGGTATATGAACCGGATCTCAAGGTATATGAAGCACTTCACCAAAAAAACATCCGTACCATTTTAGGCACCATGCATAACCTGGATAAAAAGGCGGCTGTACGCGGTGTGTCGGTCTATCAAAAATTATACCGCAGCGGGGCTGATATTTTATCCACAGATAATGTCTCCCTGGTTAGCCGGGCGATTGGGTCAGTGGACAGTAGGCAGTAGGCAGTGGATGAAAAAACGATTTGTGTATACAGTTCATCCAGTGATGCGGTAGCGGAGCATTATTTTTCCGCGGCCCGGGACCTGGGAAAATGTATGGGTCAGCGGAATTATACCCTGGTTTATGGTGGAGGAGATATCGGTTTAATGGGAGAATTGGCCCGTTCCGTTCATCGATACGGTGGGAATGTCGTGGGAGTAATACCGGAATTTTTTAACCTGCCGGGTATTGTTTATGAAAACCCGGACCAATTGATTATCACGGAGACCATGCGTGAACGTAAAGCCATTATGGAGGAGCGATCCGATGCTTTTATCGGGCTGCCCGGGGGGTTTGGCACCCTTGAAGAGATGCTGGAAATAATCACCTTAAAACAAATTCAAGCGCATGATAAACCGGTGGTTTTCCTTAACACCGGTGATTTTTACCGGCATCTTATCGATCTCTTCGAGCGTCTTTACCGGGAGCAATTTGCCAAAACTGAGCACCGGCAGCTTTATTTTGTTGCCCCGGATGCTCAGACGGCTCTCTCATATATTGAAACGTACAAACCGCCCCAATTGCCCAAAAAATGGTTTTAAGATGTATAAAAAGTGGTAGATTCGCTGATTGCCGCTGACAGTAGGCAATCTTATCGAATTGGCGTCGCAATAAATCCTTAAAACTTGAGAGTAAATACCGTCTTAACATTGGGAAGCGATTGCACCCCAATACTTCCCCGGTGCATCTTCATGATCTGCCGGGAAAGACTTAAACCAATCCCGGACCCCTTCTTCTTGGTGGTATAAAACGGGATAAATACCTTATCCAACGCTTCCTCAACAATACCGGGCCCATTATCCTCCACCCGGACAATAACCCTGCCGGCATCATCCAACCGGGCAATTAATGCGATCCGGGGTTCTTCCCGGTTATGACCCTGCAGCGCATCCACGGCATTTAATAACAAATTAATCAATACCTGCTCCATTAAACCGGGATCAGCGGTTAATTCAAGGGTCTGCGGTTCCACAGACCAATGAAAACGAATTCCGCTTTCTTTAAACTTATTTTCCATTAATGTTTCAACCCTGGTAAAAAGGTCTTCAATGGAAGATATCCTGAACTTCGGCTTGGGTATTAATGTTAAATTGCGATAGGCACTGACAAAATCGGTTAAGCCAATACTTCGTTTATGAATGGTCTTCAACGCATTGCCCACATCGGCAATGGTCTCCTTATCGATGGATTCCCGGGAAAGGTTTTCATTATTATTGTACAGGGGATTCAACAAGTCGATAACAGTAGCTGCCATGGATGTAATGGGAGTCATGGAATTCATGATTTCATGGGTCAAAACCCGGACAAGGTTCTGCCACGCTTCCATCTCTTTTTCCTGCAATTCACCCTGGATATCCTGGAGGGAAACCAGGGTAAATTTCTGCTCCTTTAAACGAAACTCCGCCGCATGAATGGCCAGTTCCATTTCACCGGCATCCACTTTTACTAAGGCCCTTTCCCCGGGCTTTAACGAGAAAAGCTTATCCACCAGTCGGGGGCTGAAATCCTTAAGGGATTTGATGTTTTTTAAACTGGCCTTTTTTAACAACCGTTTGGCAGCGTTATTGATCAAGTCTACTTCCCCGTCGGGGGTGAAAGTAAGCAAACCGATGCCCACATGATGAACAACCGTTTGCAAATAGCGGTAATGCTGTTCTTTTTCAGAGCGCGTTTGCTGGATCTTTTCCATGACATCGTTTAAGGCGGTGAGCAGCTCTGCAAACGAAGGGCCCAGTTCTTTCCCGGTAAAGACCCGGGAAAAATCACCGTGCTTGACCCCAAGAAAAAAACGGCTTAAATACTGGTTGGTCTTTTCCACATAACGAATAAGCGCATAGACCTGGTAAAGAATAAAACCCGCCGTAACAAAAATAGTCGCATAAAGTTTTGTGGGCAGCAAAAAATGGAGAAGAACATAAATAGATAAGGTGAGGATCGATATGCGGCCAATGATTTGAACCCGGAACCGTTTGTAGAGCATAGGGCTGTGGTTTAAATACCGTATTTTTCCATTCGCCGGTAAAGGGACGCGCGGGTCAACCCCAACTCTTTTGCTGCCTGGCTGATATTGCCTTTGTACTTCTCCACCACTTTGCCAATGACAGTTTTTTCAACCTCTTCCAGGTCGCAGTTGTCAAGGTCGATGGAAAGGTTCTTATTGTCTTTCCCGGGATTGGTAAAGAAAAAATCTTCCGGCTGCAATACCTGGGAATCGCCCAGGATAACCCCCCGTTCAATGGCGTGTTGGAGTTCCCGCACATTGCCGGGCCAGTGATAAACGGTCAGTTTTTTTTGGGCGGCGGCACTGATTTTTTTCATGGGTTTTTTATACTTGCTGCAGTAAATCCTAAGAAAATAGTCCGCCAGTAAAGGGATATCCTCATGTCTCTCCCGCAAAGGGGGTAAAGGAATTTCTACCGTATTCACCCGGTAGAGCAGGTCCTGCCGGAATTCATTCTGTTTGACCATGTCGTGGATCGGCATATTGGTGGCACAGATCAACCGGATATCGATGGGCCGGGGTATATTGGAACCCAACCGTATCACCTGGCGAGTTTCCAGGACCCTCAAAATCTTTGCCTGGAGAGACAGGGGCAGGTTCCCGATCTCATCCAGGAAAAGCGTACCGCCGGAAGCTACTTCAAAACGGCCGATGCGGTCTTTTTTGGCATCGGTAAACGCGCCTTTTACATGACCGAACAACTCGCTCTCGAAAAGTGTTTCCGTGATGGCCCCCATATCGACACTGATAAACACTTCTTCCGAACGGTAAGAGCTGCGGTGCAGCGCCCGTGCCACCAGTTCTTTCCCTGTACCGTTCTCCCCCAGGATCAGTACATTGGCATCGGTTTTCGACACTTTCCGGATGGTGTCGAATACATCTTGCATGACAGGAGAAACACCGATAAACTCATGAAACGGCTGGTCCATATCGGCGATCAACTGTTTTTGCCGTGATTTCAGGTTGGCCACTTCCAGCCGGGAGTTTCGTAAGTTCAGGGCCGCGGAAAGAGTGGCCAGCAATTTTTCGTTTCGCCAGGGTTTTAGAATAAAATCCGTAGCCCCCTCTTTTATAGCCCGGACTGCCAGGTCCACATCGCCAAAAGCAGTGATTAAAATAACCACAGCCGACGGATCGATCTCAGAAATCTTATTCAACCAGTAAAACCCTTCCTGGCCGCTGGTAACGTCACGGGTAAAATTCATGTCCAGCAGGATAACATCGTAAGAAATATTTTTAATCAGTGTGGGAATCTTTTGCGGGTCTCTTTCCGTATGGATCAGTTCCATATGTTGTTTGAGGAAGAGTTGTGCCGCTTGCAGGACATCTTCATCATCGTCTACCACTAATATCTTGCCAAACCTTTTATTCATTGTAATAAAACCTTTTAATATTTAAAAATAATCTCTCCCTATTTTACCATTTTTCCGGGGAAATGAACACCGGTTAATGAAAAACTACCGCCTAAATTTTGGTGACCGGTGGATTTGAGAAATCTCACAGTTGATATTTAGGCAAAATTATATTAATATATTAGGGGATTAGAGGATAAAATGATTAAACGTTTTTTTGAACTTCAAGAGAAAGTGCTGGGTTATTACAGCGAAGCCAATACTGAATTATTGAAGAAGGCATATTCAGTAGCTGCCGCCGCTCACCTCAAGCAAAAGAGGGCCAGCAATGAGCCTTTCATCACCCATCCCCTGGAAGTGGCCGCAACGTTGGCCGACATGAAAATGGATGAAATAACCATTGCTGCGGGGCTTTTGCATGATGTGGTTGAAGATTCCGATTATACCGTCGATGATATAACCGCCCTTTTTGGTAAAGAAATTAGCGGCCTGGTGGAGGGAGTAACCAAAATTTCCCGGATGTCCGAGATCGATGCGGAAAATGCCCGGGCCGAAACATTAAAAAAAATCATCATTGCCATGACCAATGATGTCAGGGTCATATTGATAAAATTAGCCGACAGGTATCATAATATTCGTACCCTGGAAGCATTAAACGAAGAAAAAAGAAAACGAATCGCCAAAGAAACCCTGGAAATATATGCACCCATTGCCTACCGCCTGGGGATGGGAAAAATAAAAACCGAACTGGAAGATATTTCATTTAAGTATGCCTACCCGGAGGAATACAAAAAGATAGAACAAAATATTAAAGACAAAAAAAAGTGGGCCACGGCCAGGCTGGAAACGCTCAAAAAAGAGATGGAACAACTATTAAAACAATTAAACATACTGGGTGAAATCCATTACCGCATGAAACGGGAGATCTCGATTCACAGGAAATTAAAACGACAAAATATCACCTTCGACAGGGTATATGATTTAATGGCGCTGCGTATCATTACAGACAACATTGAAAGCTGTTACGCCTTGCTGGGGGAAATCCATCAACGATGGCGGTACATTCCTTTCCGGTTGAGGGATTTTATTGCCAATCAAAAAGGCAACGGATACCAATCCATTCACACCACCATCATTAACCCTGAAGGTATCAAATTTGAAATCCAGATACGAACAAAAGATATGCACAAAATCGCAGAGGAAGGGATCGCTTCCCATTGGAAATACAAGGAGGGTATCTCATTTATTGAAGATGATCAACGGCTGCAGTGGTTCAGGGATATGATTGAAACCCACAAGGAGAATCCCAATCCCAAAGATTTTCTTTCGCTGGTAAAGGGTGACCTGACCCCCAATGAGATATATGTATTTACACCCAAAGGCAAAGTGATCACTCTCAAGGTCGGTGCCTCACCGATTGATTTCGCCTACGCCATACACACCGAAGTGGGCGAGCATTGTCAGGGTGCCATTGTCAATGAACACCTGGTCCCCCTGAGAACCCAATTAAATTCAGGGGATGTGGTGGAAATACTAACGGCTAAAAACGCCCACCCCAGCATCGATTGGCTAAAACATGCGGTCACTAACAAGACCAGGAAAAAAATAATGGTCTATATTCAAAAAAAAGAGCATGTCGAATACTATGAAAAAGGAAAACGATTGTGGGTCAGGGTATTGCGGGAATACAGGAAAAAACACCAGCTAAAATTCAGCGATGAGGAGATTACAGAACGGGTACGCAAGGTTTATTGTACGGATATGGAATCGTTTTTAAGAGGTCTGGGCGCAAACAATAAAATGCTGGATAAAAAAGCTTTGAGACGTCTTTTTCCCGGAACCGAAAGCCTGGAAATAATCCCGGTAAAAAAAGTACGGAGAAAAGAAGACCAATTGTACCGGTTGGTGAATGTCGAAGGATACCAGGATATCGACGTCTCCTTTGCCAGGTGCTGCAGTCCCATCAAAGGCGAAAAAATAGCCGGGTATGTGACGCTAAAGAGGGGTCTGGTGGTTCATAAAGAAAATTGTGCCAATTTAAAAAATGTAATGGACAGCCGGTTAAAAAAAGTGGAGTGGAACGACAACCGGGACTACTCCTACGTGGTGAAATACGATTTGATCGCTAAGGACAAACCCGGGTTATTGAATTCCATA
>Ga0114923_10003692_pt1 | contig 10313 bp, 17 predicted proteins | sample SumtaG_FD_89578 | JGI IMG/M metagenome (GOLD analysis project Ga0114923, IMG submission 89578) | Deep subsurface microbial communities from Indian Ocean to uncover new lineages of life (NeLLi) - Sumatra_00157 metaG | ecosystem: Environmental > Aquatic > Marine > Oceanic > Sediment | place: near...
CCATTAACACGAACGATTGGACGCACGCGGTCATACCGACACCGCTTGCGGTACCGCCATACCGTCGATGAATGGCGTTTCCGCATGCTTGGCACCGTTCGCAATCGCATCCCTGAAATTCCATAGGTACCACTCAAACGAGCGTTGACATACCCGCCAACCGTTCGGCAGACACCGGTTCAAGCGGTGTTTCGTCGTGTTGGTCCGGTAACCACACGAATCGATCATCGCCGATCCGTCGATCCGAAAGAAGATTATCGGATGTCCATGCAGTAGGACCGATATTCCCCCGTCGCTCTTATGTAACACCGTATTCCCGCATACCTTGCGGTGCGGTCGACCGCCTAACATGATGACAGCTTGCTCGATTGACCTACACTCGAATTCACGTACTAGCATTATCGGTCCTCTTTTTCTCACAGGCGGTGCATATACAGAAATCGGAATCGTACTGACAACCCGCACCGCATACTTCACACCATCCCATATCAGACAGTTTTTCCGTTGTAGGTACCCACCATTCTCGGACTAACATGATTGGTGTCCCTTTGGCAAGGTACAATCCCCACTTTCGACCAGTTCCATCGCTTGCCGTCCATAACTACCTTGCAATTGCCAAGCGGTGCCGCTGTCGATCAACTCCTGAAAACCCGCAATGATCTCGTTATCGGACAACTCGCCCGCTTCATACGCAATAATAAAGTCTAGCATTATCGGTCCCCTAGCGGTTTCGGTTTGCGGCGACGAATCCGCCGTGAATACCCTAGCCCACAAGCTTGGCACCTATAGTGTCGGAGTAGGCCAAGCGTCCCTAGTATCAGAAGCAATCCACCACACATACAATATCGGTCCTTGAGCATTACCGGACCCTCCTCTTCCGTCGATACGTCGGGCGGTACGTCGACCGCATGTCCGTTCGCGTCACCGAGATAGCCCAAACGATTAACGCACCAACCGCAACACAAGCAACCGCCGATAATACTTCAATCGTCATCGTCCACCTTTTCCATCATGAGGATTTCTTCCGCCCCATACACCGCGTGCTCCCCGCATTCATCGCACAGGTAATTACGTGCGTCCGGCTCGACCTCCGCCGACTCCTCTCCACATTCGATACAAACACCGGTCCCGTTCCGCATCGCCTCTTCAATCACTTCAAGCTTGATTTTCATCGTCCTCCCTTGTTAAAATGGTACCGTCGACAATCCCCCGTCATCGTTCCGGTACAGCCCTACCGCTTCGGTTCCCATCACCGGTATCTTCCCCGCGTTGTAGTGCGTGCGAATGATTCCGGCCCAAACCGCCGCTTGCGTTTCCGCCATCGTCCACGGGGCGAAGCGGATCCCACTACGCGATACCGCTCGCCGGACATGTTTAATTACCCGCTCGCCCAGTTCTTGCGTCGCCTTGTTCCGTGCTTGATTATCCTTGACGCCTAGTCCGCGTGCCATCCAGGTATCGAGCACGACAACCGAATCATCCCCCCGTAGTACCTTCGCAAACCGGCTGGTCTTCGCCCCGCGAATCTCGCCTGTCTTATAGTAGTGATCCAACGCAACCCGCGTTCCCCGAATCATGTCCGCCGGTCGCTCGTTCCCGTTAAATTCGCCCCAAGCAAGCCGAAGATTCCGCACGACACTACACCGCGGCGACGTTATCGCCACTATATCGCAAAACCGCTCGTAATTCTCCACTCGCCGCTGCACCGGAATGTCCTCTAGGTTTGCGGGTGTAGATAGCGAATGATCGGACAATCGCCGCAACACCGCCCGGGCGATGTCATACCACCGGCGGTATGCTTTGCCGATTTCGGCGTACCGCACACACCGGCGTTGAATCGTTCGCTCTATCGCGCTCGTTCCCTCCCGATGATTGTCTCCGCCCCTACCATGCGTTCGGTAACGGAATGGTATGTGAGATATAGGACGCTATCTTGTTCCCCCTCGCGTCGTACGTAGTCCGCTAACCGATCGAACCATAGTCCGGTATCATGCCCATTTGACCGACAGTATACGTCAATAACGTGCACCGCCTCCCGTACCCGCCTACCTGTGTTCGGATTCTTCCACACCCCTTCCCCAGCCGTCACCGTGCAACCGCCGAACCGATCCTCGATCGCGGTCAAGCAATGTTCATACAATCGCTCGAAATCCACCGTTGTTTCCGGTAAGTAGAATCTCACAAACATTATTCGCCCTTTTTTTCTAGTGCCGATAGTCGCACGTTATGCTCGATTCGATCCGGCTCCCCATCGGTAAAGTAGTATACCGCACCGCATACAAGCATGCTCGCATCGGTTTCGAGCGTATTCTGTATCCGTTCAAGCTTCGCCCCATCAATTGTCTGTAATGCTTTGAACGCATCCGCTTCACAATCCGTCAATAATATCGGAATATCGTCCATAGCGAATCGCACAACCGCAAGGTAAGTGGTCATACCGTCCCCCCCTCTCGGAGATCCCGCACGTTCGTTTCCCCACAATTCGGGCAACGCTTGCGGTATCCAATCCGCATCGATATATGAACCGTTCGCCATTCCGCCCCAACGCCAAGCATACCGCAATGATCGCAGTATACATTACAAGCGGCGGGCGTTTCCCCTTTGCACGGGTCAAAAAACGTCGGTTGTGCACCGTTTCTAGTCGCGTTCATACCGTCCCCTTCAAGAATTTCGAGCATGCGTTTCGCATGTCGCACCGCTTCAATCCACGTTGGATCAAAGTTTTTTTCGTTTGTTTCCGTCGCCACACATAGATGATAGCATATACCACACCGCACGTCAAACCGCTTGACCGCGTTTGACTAGAATCTTTTTTCCGCCTATAATGACCGAGGAAAAATCGGCGGCGGGGATTATCGGCCCCCGCTCGGCAGTGGCTACCGTTATAGGACTGGTGTCAGTTCCGGCGGCTTATGGGACGCGGCCAGTCCGCACCTCTTGCCCGCCCTGATGTCAACTTAACATCCTAACAAATTGAGGAGTCCACACTATGGTAACAGCACCCCCCAACCCCGCGCCGGAGACGCGCGTGCAGCCCAAGGAGAAGCCTGTGTGCCCCGAGTGTCAGAACACCGGCAAGGTTCAATTGCTCACGAGCACCCAACCCTGCAAGATGTGCAACATCGCCACGACCGTGCAGGCCCTTAAGGTCAGCAAAGGATGGCGTATGAAATTCACAACGACCCACCACTTCACCGAGTACCCCTCCGGTCGCGTCGGGTTTGCCTCGCCCAAGTGGTGCTGCATGCTGGCGCTGACGTGGAGAAAGGTGCCGGGGTCAGATAGTGTGGAGTGTGCCGGGTGTGCGGGGGTAGTAGGTAGCGCGTTTGTGGTCGCGGATGGGCGGCACCCCGATGTTGTCCTAGGAGGGCTTTGTAAGTGCAACGGTCAGTTCAAGCCCCCCCTTAGCCAATTCAAGATCTCACCCAACATGCCATTCTATGCCAAAGGCTGGGTGGCACCGCTCATTACGAGGAAGTACACCGGCAAGATGTGCAAAGGCCTGTGAATCACCATTAACGCTAATACAAAAGAGTTTCGGCCAGCTTATTATGGAGAACTACTAATGAGTACCTACTGGGATCGTCATGAAAACAAGTGGTTATTGGGGCTGTTAATAGTTAATGTTGTCTTGGGGATAATTGGGATGGCGGGTGGGGTGCCCCATGTCCTTGTCGACCCCTGGTTTTTGAAGTGAGCCTCGGTAATGCAAAAGAGTCCCGGTTAGAGCAGGCGTACAACTTCCCAATCTGACCGGGACCCTTAAACCCGCACAGGGAGACTGGTTCAGTTCTTAGTTCACACGGATACACCTAACCCAGACATCAACAATTGCCCCATCATTTGTCGCACCCGCCGTCGCATCGGGATCAAGAACCATGTCTGCGTACAGGCTTCCACCCTCAACCACGACGTTGTTGGTTAGTGCCACCGCCGCAGTCGGGAACCTTGCACCCTTACCATTGGCGTAGTCATCGTCCATCGCAAAGTCAGCGAGCACATCACTCTCAGTTTCGCTCTCGGCGCCGTCGCCGCGGATGACCGTCACGTCGAGGTTGCCCGCGTCACCATCGGTCCAGTCGGCAACCGTAATATCGACCACCTCGAACCCAACCTCCATCACGCGCATTTTGAATGGCGCGCTCTTCGCGGTGAAGAACGGCGTCCGATACGTGGTAGCCGTGGCGGGACTATTCACGCCGAAGCCTGCCCGAGCGAGCATCACAAACTCCTGGCGCACGGCAATGTCCGTGGCCTGCCCAACCGGCTCGGTCAACCCGTTCACCGTGCTAGATGTACTCTCCGAGTCCTGCGTGATGATCTTCAGAACCGTATCCTGGTCATGGGAAATTACGCGTGTCGGGATGATTGTTCGTGTAATCGGCATGGTCTACTTGTCCTTTTCGTTGTTGGCCCTTGGCCCTGGTTCCAGTCTCGCTACCGCCACACATAGGCGGTCAAGCTTATCGTCCATCTTGTTTACTTGATCGGCCACTGTCTCCACGACCTTCGTGAGTCCGGCGATTTGTACCTCGATGAGCCGAGCCTCGCTGTCGTCCGCTCGGGCGCCGCTCGCCATCGCTACGGCCACCAGACCCCCAGCTACCCCCAATAGCGCTACGATCAAGCTGATTGTCCATGGCTTCGGGGCTGGCATTTGTTTCAGTCTTGATACAGATTGCCCGAGGGCATCTTTGATCGATACTACCGTCCGATTATAGGTTCAGTCTTGATCCTTGTCAACTCATTTTGATCTTTCTCCTTCCTCATTCTTGACACGCCCTGATCCCGAGGCTATGGTGTAGTGCGATCGGGGGATCGCAACTGCGTAGTTTGGGTGTTGGTCGGAGGTGTCGGGTTATGCCCGACGACCGCTAATACGATCAGACTACCCAGAGCCGGTGAACGTGTGAGTGACCGAGGAAAGCTGATCAGGGGTCACTCTAACGGGCTTCACAACCCGCCCGGCCTTAGCTTGGAGGTATTAGTGTGGCTTTGACCGCACGGAAACTAGCGAACCAACGTGCCTGGCGAGAGAAGAACCGGCCCAAGGTACGTGCGTACAGTTGTAAGTACCGTGCGGCGGAGCAAAGAGACTACCGCGATGCCACGGATGCAATTAAGCGTGAGCGAGGTTGTGCGGTATGCGGGGAACGAGAGCCGTGTTGCCTAGAGTTTCACCATCGGGACCCGGCGGAGAAAAAGTTCACGATTGGAGAGAACAGAAGGGGACGACCGCATCAGCCCTCTTGGAAACGGGTTACTGACGAAATTGCCAAGTGTGAAGTGTTGTGTTGCAATTGTCATAAGAAGGTACACCGAGGAATAGTGACACTACTAAAGGGAGAAGCAAGATGCTGTTTAAGGAATTCGCACGCGAGGTAACGGAGGCCCGGGGGATTCGACATCCTGACGACATCGCGGCCATAGAGGAAGAAATGCGCCTCGGTTGGGACGCGGCCATGCAGTCAATGGGTGGCACCTTTGGCTCACACCCGGACCAGGTCCGCGTGGTCAAGCTCCGCACTGCCTTCTACCTACTGGAGCAGGATGTTCGGGCCTTTGGGCATGCGGAGTACCTGGCCCTGATTCACAAATACATGAAGGACCTAGGTCTTGACTATGTCACCTGATTCGGGAATGATTGTTTTAGGCGAAGTCGCGTTGGTTTGTGTTGTTTTTTTTATCCTCGTGTTAATTTGCACACGAAACGACCCCCCAGGACCAGATTGGGAAGGCGTATGATTACATTAGAACCACTAGCGGACGGTTACTCCACGCGCGTAGTCCCGATGGTCGCCATGCACCAGACCGGGAAGGACACCGCGTTGTTAATTTGTGGAGAAGCCCCCGGCGCCGAGGAGGATCGGACTGGAGAGCCCTTCGTTGGCCGATCCGGCGAGCTACTGCGCAGCGCCTACGTGGGCTACTTGAAACTGTCAGATAAGTGCGACGTTTTCCTGACGAACGCAGTGCGCTGTCGACCTCCGGCCAACCGTACTCCGAAGCCGGGTGAGATCAAGAGGCACCTACCGTACATGCTGGAGGACCTTGAGCAACTGTGCAAGGATTACAAGCACGTTGTCGTCCTCGCCGCCGGGGCTACTGCCGCCAAGGCGTTCGGCTTCAAGTCGCTGAATGCAGCCTTTAGGTCACAGGGGGCACCGCTGGCAATGGACCTGTGTATCAAGGCCCCGCCCAAGCCGAAGAAAAAAGGGAACAAGAAAGTTAATACGGAAGGGCCCCTGGTAATTCCGACTGGCCTGGAGTTTACGTTCTTCGCAACGTGGCACCCGGCAGCTATCCTGCGTGACGCTACCAAAGGTGACTCCCTTGAGGCCCACTTGAAATGCTTATTGCGCTACTTGTCTGGCGGATATGAAACGCTTTACCCCGTGGCCGAGGGCGGTTCAGGTAGTAGCCCCTTCCTGATCGCCCCGGCCACACTCCCTTATGAATTACTACACCTGGACAAAAGGGTTCTGTGTCTCGATATTGAGACATATGGCTGCCTGGCCGGGCGTGAGCAGGCCCAGTTCCATCCGATCAAGTCTCAGCACTGGGACTACGTGAAGCCACGTGACGCCTTGGTTTCCTGTGCTATCTCGTGGTGTGTTGGTTGCGCGGGGATCAAGTCCGCCTTCTTTAACTTGACCCGCGCCGACCACCGCCGCAACCTGTGCGCCGTACTGCGTGACCTTCAGGCCATCGAGGGTGCCCTGCTACTTCAAAACGCAACCTTCGATCTGACGTTCCTTCGAGCCTTCCTGCCGGTGTGCGCCCCGTTCTTGGACCCACCGTTGCAGCTTGCGGACCTGATGATTGCGTCGTACCTGGTCGATGAGGTCCGCCCCGAGAAGTCCCTGAAGGCGCTCGCACCCCTACTCATCGGGCAACAGGGCCTGTACAGTGACGAATGGCGGGCCCTGAACTTCCGCGGCGCCACCGATCCCGAGCTACCCCGGTACAACTGTGCCGATACCGAACGGACCCTGGCCTGCTACGACCTGTGCCGGGAGTCCTACGAGGATCGCTACCCGGGCACCAACAAGGGCACCCCGTACTCGGACCGCTGGTACTCGGACCTGCTGCACTTGGTGACTTGGATGTCCGAGACCGGCGTTCCCATTGATATGCTAGCCCTCGAAGCGCTGGACGCTCGACTGTGTGCCAGGGTGGCTCAGCTAGAGCGCCTTGCGTGGGCCGTGCTGGGCTTGAAGCTGTCGGGCAAGGGTTCGGACGGTTCTCGGCGTGATGCCGCCAGTGACGCTGCTAGCCTGGTTCCTGGCGACATCGCTGGGTGCATCGAGTTGACCAAAACCGGCAAGTTTCCGTTCGATGAAAAGACACGTAACCTCCTGATGCCCAACATCGATCAGTCGACCGGCCCCAAGCGAGGGGTGTGGCGCAAGCTGCACGTCATCGGGCTCCATGCGACCGTATCCAAGCTGGTGTCCACCTTCACGGGCCCCATGCTGCGCGGTCGGACACGCGGTGACAAGATCAACCACGCCCCCCGTGTCATTAACGGACGTATCTACCCCGTCTGGTTCCCAACTCCGAGGGAGTTCAGCGCCAACGTCTCTGGTGGCACTAAGCAGGGCCGCTTGTCAGCCAAGGACCCCGCGGTTCAGACCTTCCCCGCTTGCGTGAAAGCGGTGATGGCAGTGGACGCATGGGCAGATTACAGCGGCATCGAACTTCGGACCGCAGCGCTGCTAAGTGGTGACCCCGTGATGATGGCTGAATTCGAGGGCGACGACGGTGACTTGCATACCCGAACCGCCCGGACCATTTTCGGTGACACCTTCGTGGATGACCAGATTGGCCTTCACGGACGGGACGTATGGGATCATGGCATTCACCGGCACGCTGGTAAGACCGTTAACTTTGCCATGCTCAACCTGGGCGGTGCCGAGGTGTTGCACGCCCAATTGCTCGCCCAGGTTCGGTTTGACTATCCCGTCGAGAAGTGCTACCATGCTATACAAGCGTTCTGGAACCTCTATCGCGTTCTTCGTGAGTATATCGATCGTAATGTTGATATCGTCCGACAACAAGGCTACCTCGAACTGCCACTCATTGGCCAATCGCGGCACTACGATCGGGTTAACCCGGAGATTAACGAGATTGCGAATCAGCCGTTCCAATGTGTCGCTGCCAACATCACCTTCTCGGCCCAGTACCACATGTGGCTGTATGCCAAGCGCTCGGGGGTTGGCGTGACTTTCCCTGTGAACATTCACGATGCAGTGAGTGTGGTGCTGACGGATCGAGAGGCGGTCCAGTATGGCATGACTCGGGTCGAATCTATCATGGCCGACATTATGCCCAGACCACCATTCTACTTGGACCTGTGTCAATACCTGGGGCGTACAGTCCCTCTTACCTATGAGGTGTGCACATGACCCTCGTACGAGCCCGAAAGAATGGCGAGCGCCAGCAAAGGTTACGGTTTCACGGAGTAAAGGAATGGTGGGACCAGGGGGAAGGTTGCGCTGAGACGCTATGTGGTCTGTATTTCTCGGACTATGATGAGGCTGCAAACGTGATTCCTACCCCGCTTATTGAAATTGTCAATGTATGTGGCAACTGTAAGCGTATATCTGAAAAAGGCCCCACTAATGAGTAAAGTATTAGTTATTGGAGACATACACGCACCCGCTGAGCACCCTGGGTACCTGGACTTCGTGACGGAGGTTGGGGAATACTGGAAGTGTGACAAGGTTCATTTTATCGGGGACATCGTAGACCATCATGCGATTAGCTTCCACGCCCGGCATCCCGATGCACCTGGCCCTAAGGAAGAACATGAAATTGCCCGGAAAGCTATTGTCCGCTGGTACCGGCGGTTCCCCGATGCAACTGTGAACGTGGGTAACCACGATGAACGAGTGCTCCGGCTCGCCGCGTCGGTGAACATTCCACGCTACTACCTTCGAGACTATAGCGACATGTGGAAAACGCCTGGCTGGACCTGGCACGACAGGGTGACCATCGATGACGTGCTCTATGCACACGGGACTGGTTGCTCGGGGATACATCCCTCGTATAACTTCGCCCGTAGCTGCGGGTGCTCCGTTGTCATAGGCCATATTCATAGTGTGAGTGGGGTGCAGTTTCAGTGTGGCCCTCGGTCCCGTATCTTCGGGGTCGATACAGGCTGCGGCGTTGACTCGAATCATATTGCAATGGACTATGGGCGTAACCTGGTGCGTCGGCCTATCATCTCCTGCGCCGTGATCTTGGATGGAGTCCATCCTATCGTAGAGATTTGTCCCTGTGGCCCTGGTGAGCGGTTTCATCGCTCCCACTACAACAAGAAAGCAAAGAAGTGATGCGGTGGCTGGCGGATGAACTGAACGAGGCTGATGTCAACGGAGACCATCCCTACCTAGAGGGTAACGTGTATATCTGCCGCAACTGTGCTACTGAAATGAGTCAACGCAAGTCCCTGTGTGTCTCGTGCGCCAGGGCTAAGCGCAGGGAAACCTATCATAACCGCTGTCGGGCTGACCGCCATGCCGAACAAATTGCCGAGGAGGAATTCCGTTGTTAGTTACACTTTGGATTGCGTGTGGGTGTGCCTCGTACATGATGCAGCGTACCGCTGGTAGGGGCATACGGGTACATTGGTTTTTTCATGGACTACTAGGCCCGTGTGCGGTAGTGGCCACCCTTGTTACCAATTGGATAGGAGGGCGTACCCGTGGGTAAAGGATCAGGAAGACGACCGTCAGACATCTCACGCTCGGACATGGAAGCTAAGTGGGCTGAAGCCTTTGGTCCCCGTGCCATCGAGCACGCTGGGTCACCCGCTCCCTCGTTTATCGATGCGAGCGTTAAGGCGTCCATCCCAGAGCCCAAGCCTTATTGGGTTCTGTCTGGCTATCGCGGTGAGTATACGTGCCCGCACGGTGTGGGTCACGGCAACCATGTCCACGGCTGTTGCCAAGACAAGTGTTGCACCCGCCCCGACTACCCCTTGCGAGGAGAACGTACCGATGGAGAATTATGAGCGCATCGAGAAGTTAGAGGATCAAGTGTCCAACCTGGGTGATGAGCTTGAAACTGCCGAGTCCCGCATCTCGGACCTTCAAGACGCAGTGTCTGATGCTTATGCCGCCCTCGATGAACTTGGTGACAAGGCCCGAGACGCGGCTACAGCAGCGGGAGGCGTACTATGAGTAAACCCAAGCGAGAGACGAATCGTTCCATCCACAGTCGTACCGTGGCCCTTACGCGCAAGCAAGAACTGTCTGACCTCCATCGCCGTAAGGATGCGATCCTCGCGGAGGAGGTGTCCCGTCGCC
>Ga0114923_10003695_pt1 | contig 10308 bp, 8 predicted proteins | sample SumtaG_FD_89578 | JGI IMG/M metagenome (GOLD analysis project Ga0114923, IMG submission 89578) | Deep subsurface microbial communities from Indian Ocean to uncover new lineages of life (NeLLi) - Sumatra_00157 metaG | ecosystem: Environmental > Aquatic > Marine > Oceanic > Sediment | place: near...
ATAATGATCGATCATCTCCCGCAGTGTTAAGACTTTGGGAATACCTCCGACCAGTGCCAGAGAATTAACACCAAAATGGATCTGCATCTGCGTATGCATGAATAGCTGGTTCAGTACTACCTTGGTAATAATCCCTTTTTTAAGCTCAATAACAATGCGCATTCCCGCCCTGTCTGATTCATCACGCAGGTCAGCTATTCCCTCGATCTTTTTCTCTCTAACCAGCTCAGCAATACGAACAATCAGGTTGGCTTTATTCACCTGATAGGGCAATTCATGGACAATTATCGCTTCTTTACCGCTTTTCATGGTTTCAAGAGAAACGTTGGCGCGAACTGTAATTCTCCCTCTGCCACTTCTATAAGCCTCCTTTATACCCTCCTTCCCGAATATAATTCCTGCAGTTGGAAAATCGGGGCCCTTGACAATCTTTATCAACTCATCAAAGGAGAGCTTTGGGTTATCGATTATAGCTACTACGGCTCCTGCTATCTCTGTTAAATTTTGGGGAGCGATATTGGTAGCCATACCTACAGCAATACCTGAGGCCCCATTTATAAGCAAAAAAGGAAGTGCCGCTGGAAGCAGTAATGGTTCCACCATGGAATCATCATAATTTGGACCAAAATCAACAGTTTCCTTTTTTATGTCACGCAGCATAAGATCTGCTATCTTCTCCAGCTTTGCCTCGGTGTATCGCATGGCCGCCGGGGGATCGCCGTCTACAGAACCAAAGTTACCCTGCCCATCTATAACCGGATAGCGAAGTGAAAAATCCTGAGCCAGCCTGATCAGGGCATCATAGATTGATTGATCCCCATGGGGGTGGTACTTACCGAGTACATCTCCCACAATTCTTCCGGTTTTCTTATAGGTACGATCATGTCTTAACCCCATTTCACTCATTGCATAGAGAATTCGCCGGTGAACCGGTTTTAATCCATCCCTCACATCCGGCAAGGCCCGGCTGACAATAACGGACATAGCATAATTCAGATAAGATTCTTTTACCTCATCTTCTATATTTACCGGTATTACTCTACCTTCTCGTTTCTGCACCTGTTTCTCCTGAATATTAATTATACGTCTAGATTCGATACTGAAAGGGCATTATCTTCGATAAACTTTCGACGGGGAGGCACATTATCTCCCATCAGAGTTGTGAATATTTCGTCAGCTTCAACCGTATCATCCAGTTTAACCTGCATCATAGATCTCTGTTCAGGATCCATGGTTGTATTCCATAACTGCTCCGGATTCATCTCGCCAAGTCCCTTATATCGTTGGGTATTCACCCCGCCGCCGGTAGAAACCTTATTACGTTTCAGTATTCTATCACGTTCTTGTTCATTGTAGGCGTAATATATTCTCTTTGAAATAACAATTTTATAAAGAGGCGGCATGGCAATATATATGTGCCCATTTTCCACTAACTCCCTCATATATCTGAAAAAGAAGGTTAAGAGCAGGGTTCTGATATGAGAGCCATCAACATCGGCGTCAGCCATAATAATAACCTTATGATAGCGCAGTCTGCTTAGATCAAAATCATTACCGGCGCCCGTACCCAGGGAAGAAATAATAGGCATCAGTTTTTCATTAGCCATCACTTTATCGATTCTCGTCTTCTCTACATTCAGCATCTTTCCCCAGAGAGGCAATATTGCCTGGAACTGCCTATCCCTTCCCTGCTTGGCGCTGCCGCCTGCAGAATCACCCTCAACAATATATAATTCGCATTTTTCCGCTTTCTGCTCACTGCAGTCGGCAAGTTTACCCGGCAGAGCGCTATTCTCCAGAAAACTCTTCCTTCTGGTGAGCTCTCTGGCCCGGCGGGCAGCGGCTCTTGCCTTAGCCGCCATTATGCTTTTTTCTAATATTTTCCTGGCAACATTGGGATTCTCTTCAAAATAGGCGGTAAGCCTTTCATTAACAATTGACTCAACTATTCCCTTTACTTCACTGTTTCCCAGCTTTGCCTTAGTTTGACCTTCAAACTGAGGTTCCGGAATTTTTATTGAAATAACGGCTGTTAAGCCCTCGCGCACATCATCACCGCTTAGGTTCTCATCGATTTTTTTAGCCAGATTCAACTTTTTAAGAATATCATTAAAGGTTCTGGTTAAACCGGCTTTGAACCCACTGAGATGGGTACCGCCTTCTTTGGTATTTATATTATTGGCAAAGGTAAAAATTGTCTCTGAATAACTGTCATTATATTCAAGAGCAATTTCAACATTAATATCCTCCCGATCATCTTCAAAGTGAATGGGCTCTTTATGAATAGGGTTTTTATTCTTATTAAGAAACTGAATAAAAGATTTCACGCCTCCTTCAAATTTAAAAACGTGAGACCTTACTTTATCTTCTCTCTCATCTATTATCGATATTTGAATACCCTTGTTAAGAAAAGCCAATTCTCTTAAGCGATTGGAGAGAATATCAAAGCTATAAAGAATATCGGTGAAAATCTTCTTATCAGCCAGGAAACGGGTAACGGTGCCGGTAGATTCAGACTTACCGGTTATCGCTACTTTTTTCTCCGGAATTCCCCGCTTATAGCTCTGGTAGTATGTTTTTCCATCTCGCTTAACCCATACCTCGCACCACTCAGAGAGAGCATTCACTACAGAAACACCTACACCGTGCAGCCCTCCTGAGACTTTATAGCTTTTCTTGTCGAATTTTCCTCCGGCGTTCAATTTTGTCATAACGATCTCTAAGGCGCTCACCTTTTCGGTAGGATGAATATCTACCGGTATGCCACGCCCATCATCTTCAACACGAATAATATCTCCCTTTTCAATAATCACGAGTACTTTTGAACAATGGCCAACAAGCGCCTCATCTATACTATTATCTACTACCTCATAAACCAGGTGGTGCAATCCTTCCGGCCCGGTAGTTCCTATATACATTCCAGGGCGCTTTCTGACGTGTTCAAGATCTTTTAATATCTGAATATGTTGAGCGGTATATGTATTCTTCATTTCCTGTCCCTTATTGAATTTTGATAACTCAGGCTGCATAAAACTCCGCAATTTGAATATGTTATTATATGTTTTATATGATAAAAAGTAAAGTAAGACCGAAATTCACTTGCATTGCGTTGCCTGTTGGGATAAAATGATGTTTAAATTATTATGTGTATAACTTGTGGATATTTATCTACTTACAGGTTTTTTTTACTAAACATATATTTAATAATCTTATTGATATTATCAAATAGTACCTTTATAAATAATGCTATGTAATTGCTTATTATATATAGAATAATAGTATTATTGATTCTTAGTCGGTATGAAAACATCTTTTTTTGCATTTGTTTCTTGCCGCTTTTCTTATCCGGCTAATAACTATGTGTGTATAAGTTGTTAATAGTCTGTTCAGAAACGAGGTAGAGATGAAAACCGGTAACTGGAACTACAGTATCTTCTGGAAAGAAGCTATCAACCAGATACAGAATAGCATTAATGATCAGGAATTCCAGATGTGGTTTAACAATATGAACTATATTGAATCCCGGGAAGCCCAAATTATTATTTCAGTGCCATCCAGTTTTTATAAAGATCAGGTAACTCAACGCTACCTTTCACTGATCGAAGGCAAGCTTATCGAGCTTTCCGGCCAGAAAATATCTATTGAATTTGTTATAAAAACCATCCTCTCTTCCACTCCGGGAAAAAAACAACAGCATTTAAAGTCAATTAGACCTGTTGCTGTCAAGAAAAGAAAACATCAGCAGCTTAATGGAGAATATAATTTCGAGCGCTTTGTTAGAGGAGAAAATAATGATTTCGCCTATATGGCTTCTTTTGCTATCGCTAAGAATCCGGGAAAAGCTTATAACCCCTGCCTGATATACGGAGGTGTTGGTTTGGGAAAAACGCATCTTCTCCAGGCTATAGGCAACTCTGCATACCAGGATTTCCCGGAACTGAAAGTTGTCTATGTAACTGCAGAAACTTTTACTAACGAATTTATATTAGCTATTAAAGAAAATAAGGGACATCAATTTAAAAACAGGTACCGCACTATCGACGTGCTTCTTATTGATGATGTCCATTTTCTCCCAGGTAAAGTTGAGACCCAGGAAGAGCTCTTTCACACCTTTAATGCCCTGTACGATGCCAATAAACAACTTGTTTTTACCTGCGATCGACCTGTTTCTGAACTCAAAGCTCTGTCGGATCGATTACGCAGCCGTTTTGAGAGAGGGCTCAATGTAGACCTGCAGCCGCCCAACTATGAGACCAGGCTGGCGATTCTCAAAAAAAAGATAGAAGAAAAAAAGATATATATAAATAATGAAGTAGCTGATTTAATCTGTCAGAATATCAAGACAAATGTCCGTGACCTGGAAAAGGCTTTAACGAAACTTATAGCCTATGCTGAACTGGTAGATAAAGAGATTTCTATCGATATTGCCCAACGCCAGCTGAAAGATTTTTTCTCAAATCATCAGGGTAAAAATGTTCCTCTTGAACTAATTCAGAAAGTAGTGGCTGAATATTTCGGTCTTTCGAGCGTTGATATAAGGGGTAAAAAGAGAACCAAGGCAATTGTTTATCCGCGGCAGATTGCCATGTATATAACCCGTGATATAACTGAGTTTTCAACAACTGAAGTGGGCCTGGGATTTGGTGGACGGGACCATACAACAGTAATGCACGCCTGTCAGCGAATTGAAGATAGAATGAAAACTGATTCCATGCTTGAACCGACTATACAGAATTTAATTAGAAACATAAAAGAGACCAGTTTATAATGATAAAATCAGGTTAGTAACTGGTGGAAAAAAAGTGCATTTAGATATATAAATAGAATATGTTGATAGACTGTGGAAAGATCAACAATCTATTAGACAGGATAAATTATTTATGGATAATAAATTAAAACGCTTTTCCACAAATTCACTGTTACTACTATTACTACTACTAGAATTTAATATAGTATTATAAGGAGTAAAAAATGAAATTTTCTTGTGAAAAGGATATTTTACTTAAAGAAATATCAATAGCTCAGGAAATAATATCTTCAAGAAATTCTTTATCAATTTTATCAAATGTTTATCTTGAGGTTAAAGAAAATATTCTCTTTATTAAAGCAACAGATTTAAAGGTAAGTTTTGAAACTGATATTAAAGTTGAAGCAGTACTTCCAGGAAATATTACTGTCTTTTGTGATAAACTATTAGGAGTATTAAGATCGCTTCCTCCCGGAGAAGTTGAATTTGAACTGAAAGAGAATACACTTCTTTATATAAAACCCCTGTTAAAAAAAATAGATTTCCAATTAAAGAGTATTGCTGCAGACAAGTATCCGGAAATAAAGAACATTCCTGAAGAGCGGTATTTTAATTTTCCTCAAAAAGAGTTCATAGATATGATTTCCAAAACCTCCTTTGCTGTATCTGATGATGAGACCCGTTATTTTATGAATGGCGTATTTTTTGAAAGGAGTGATCAGAAGCTGCTGATGGTTGCTACGGACGGTAGAAGGCTTTCTTATATTTCCAAAGAGATAGATATAGATGTGAAATTTGAAGGAATGAAAGGGATTATAATACCTACAAAGATACTTATATTAAGCAGGAAGTTGTTGAGCGGAGAGGGTAATTTTTCCATAGCATTAGGCGATAAGAACATATTTTTACGATTTAATGAGCATAAGCTATCTTCAAACCTCATAGATGGACAATTTCCAAATTATGAACGTGTCATTCCTGAAAAACAGGAGCATTCTGCCATTGTAGAAAAACTTTCCTTTCTTGAAGCCTTGAAGAGGGTTTCATTATTAGTAGAGCATAAATCTAACAGAATATTTCTTTCATTTGAAAACGATATATTAATCGTCTCTTCTTCAGAAGGGGAAATTGGTAGAGCAACAGAGGAAATACCATGCCAATACAATGGACCGGAAGTAACTATAGCGGTAAATTATCAATATATAATTGATCCATTAAGAGAGATGGAAGAGGACCAGGTATTAATTAAATTTACTGAAACAGATAAAGCAATAACTATTGGACCAGAGCCGGCTAAGGATTTTTTTCATATTGTCATGCCTATGCAAACCGGCTAATGGGTTTTACCTGTTTCAGATCATTCAATTTCAGGAATTTAGAAGACAATGTAATTAATCTCAATTCTCCCTGTATTTTTCTGATAGGAAAGAATGGGCAGGGTAAGACTAATTTTATTGAAGGTATCTACACCATCTGTTTTGGGGCTTCTTTCCGTACCAATCATTATCAGCGAATGATAAAAGAAGAAAAAGAGCAGTCAAAAATTCAAGGAATCTTTGATCAGAATAATGAGATAGACATAGATATATCTGTCAAGTTAAGCAGAAAGAGTAAAAAAGATATAAGAATAGATTCTAAGCGAATACATGATCGGAAAGAGCTTATAGAGAAGATTCCCTGTATTGTTTTTTCTCCTGAGGATTTGAGTTTTATAAAAGGACCTCCGGACCGTAGAAGATGGTTTTTTAACCAGACATTAAGCCTTTTTGATATAACCTTCATTGATCTCTTAAGAGATTATAAAAGAGTACTAAAATCAAGAAATATTCTACTAAGGCAGATAAAGCAGAAAAATAATGAACTATTTGATATATATAATGATAAACTGGCTCAACTTGGATTAACCATACAATCAAAAAGAGAGCTTATTATTGATGAATTTAACCAGACTTTCCTTGCAATATTTAATAAAATATCCGGCCTTGAAGATAATCTGGAGATTGTTTATAAGCCGGCCTGGAGTGAAATGGTCTCAAAAAAGGATGTAATCAAGTTGCTGGAAAATAATCTGCAAAAAGATATATTAATGGGAACCACTACAACCGGACCGCATCGCGATATTTTCTCATTCTATTTGAGAAAAAAGGATTTTACTTGTTTTGCCTCTACGGGACAGGTACGTTTGATTGCTCTAATTCTTAAAGTAGCTCAAGCGGAGTTCCTATATCAGAAAAACCGGAAAAAACCTGTTTTGCTGCTTGATGATGTTTTACTGGAGTTGGATGCAAAAAAAAGGGAATCCTTTCTCAATAATCTTCCTATTCACGATCAAGCAATGTTTACATTCCTGCCTGATGAAAATTTCGTAAAATACAGGAGGGAGAATACCTTAATATATTCAGTTGCTGCCGGAAAACTTGAAGTTCTAACATCATAGTTGTTTATATTATGGAGAACTGGTAATGGATAGCGCGGGCGATATTTTAAAAGCTCTATTAATGCGTCATGATCTTATAGAAAAAGGGGGCAATTATTCATCTCTATTTAAAGGGTGGGCCGGCATAGTAGGGCCGCCGCTTATGGATCATTCGCGGATAATAGATATTAATAACGGTAGTCTGCTGGTAGAGGTAGATCATCCAGGCTGGCTGCAAATTCTACATTTCAAGAAAAAATTATTCCTGAAAAAACTTAAGGGTAGATATCCTGAACTTGATATTAAGGACCTTCATATAAAGGTTAATCTAAACTTTTCAGTTCTGCAGCCGGATAGGAAAAACCGGAAAAAAAGAGAAATAGAGAATCCTGAGATCGATAGTATAGTATCACGCGTCAAAGAAGGTGAACTAAAAGGACTGCTGAAAAACTTATTTGTGAGCGCTCTTGAACGTCAAGAACGCCAGGGTGAAAATGAGGATTCCTAAGGGGGTCGAATAAGCTGTACAGGATCCTGCTGGTGTGTGTTCTTTGGCCTATATTTTACTTAAACCGTTTACAAAAAGAAACATATGTGTATATTATTGTATATGGTTTTCGATGTGTTGCTGGAAAAGCTTGGGCAGTTCCCGATTCTTGATATTGCCACAGTATCTCAAATTTCAGATGAGCCAAAGCAGAATGTGAGGGTTCAGCTTCACCGCTGGATTAAGAGCGGTAGGGTGTTGCCGTTGCGTCGCGGTATGTACACTCTTGCTGACAGATATCGCCGTCGAGAACTCTCACCTCTGTTTGTAGCCAACGAGATATATCGACCTTCCTATCTGAGCGGCTTGTGGGTCTTGAGTTTTTTCGGGCTTATCCCGGAGATGGTAACAACCTACACCAGCGTGACACCGAGAGTGCCGCGCTCTTTTACTAATCATCTTGGCACCTATCGGTACTCTCACGTAAAGCAGGGTTTCTTTTTCGGGTTCGGACGTAAGGAGGTTCAGGGCACTCAAATTTGGCTGGCAGATCCTGAGAAGGCGTTACTTGATTACTGGCACCTGGAATCCGGTGAGTGGACAAAAGATCGCCTGATGACCATGAGATTCCAACAGGGTGATATCATAGAACTTCAGAAGCTATTGGACTATGCCGGCAGGTTTTCCTCGCCCAGGCTCTTAAGAACCGTGCAGAATTGGTCTGCCGTTGTTGAAAATACTTAGGAGTTGTTTATGAGCGAGGAAGTCATCAGGCTGGCACGGATGGTTCGCGAACCCGGCGGCAGATTGAACTTAATACGCGAATATATTCAAACCTTTGTGCTCCGTTCACTGCACGAGGCGGAGGCCTTTCATATCCTTTCATTTGTGGGTGGAACGGCGCTTCGCTTCTTTCACGGCTTACCGCGGTTTTCCGAGGATCTCGATTTTTCCCTGGAATCCCCTGTTGGGTACAAACCTAAGATTTGGCTGGACAAGCTTAAGCGGGATCTGACATTTGCAGGATTCGAGGCGACAGTCACCTGGAATGATCGGAGACCTGTACATACCGCCTGGATAAGGATCTCTCAGATCTTGCACGAAGTAGGGCTGGCCCCGATACAGGAACAGAAGATCGCTATTAAGCTCGAAATCGACAGCAATCCTCCCGCCGGAGCTGTCACACGAACGACGGTTGTGCAGCGCCATTTTATGTTTGTTTTGCGGCATCATAATCTTCAGTCGCTCATGGCCGGCAAAGTGCATGCGCTATGGACGCGCCCATTCCTAAAAGGACGCGACTGGTACGATTTGATCTGGTATTGCTCTAAAGAACCTCGCACTGAACCAAATATGGAGCTGTTAAGGAATGCACTTGCGCAAACTGCACCTAAACTGGTCAGTGAGGCATCCGCATGGCAACAGGCACTATCTATTAAAATCAAGAAATCAGGGTTTGCAGGCTTAAGAGAAGACATAGAGCCCTTCCTGGAAAGGCCCCAGGACGCGGCTATCATGAGTTCCGATATAATTGTTGGACTGCTCACTTCAGGGGAATAGGCCGGTTTATTATGGATAGGTCAGGACAATTCTCATAGCTGTTATGTGGAGCCACATAATTCTTTTACATTTCAATAGTCCTTTTTCTCAATGATCAATGAGCCATTAGTCAATGCAGCCTGCGGGCACAAAGGACAGTTTAAGTTCAAGGTGGTTTTGGGAGGCTGCCGTACCGGCAAGATGAATACTTCGCTCTTTTCCAGTCACAATAATTTAGCATTTTTGATAATTTATTGTTATCAGAACATCAAACGGCATATTTTAGTTGGCTGCGCTTGGAGGAGCAGGTTTCATGTCTTTGACTTTCAGACAAAAATAAGCTATTCACCACGGGTATGCTTTGAGAAGCAAAGAAAAAAGGCTATTCCGGCAATCGCACGCGCAAGGTGACACTTGGATATCTCCTGAAACAGGCCTATAATATTCTTATCAGGTAACGAACTAAAGAGAGATTTAGAAATGATTAAGAGAACATTTATTGCAATGCTTTTATGCTTATCCGTGCTGCTTTCCGGTTGTATTAGCATGAACACAGCTATGTTTAAACCAAAACCAGATGGTGCAGGAGACATAGTTTTTGCCATATGGGGTGGATATTGGAACATTCAAATCATTACCGGGAGTTCAATTGGTATAGCATGGGCTGCTGATGAAGTGCTGAAGTTAAGGTATGATGTTGCAGTTTTGATAGGGTGTATGTCTTTTGTATCTCTTTTTGCCGGTATATTTTCAGCTGACATTTCCATTCGTAACTCAATGCAATATAGATTCGATTTCCAAGACACGGAACCGGATGAAGAACCTTCCGGTCAAGCACACACTAATTAACCAGATGATACTAAGACTTATAACTCCGCATAAATCATTCGAAAGAAGGATCGGCGGATAAACTTTGCAAGAATCGTCTTTGCAGGGCAGTTGCATTTTAATAGAGATCCTACTTGTCTCTGAGATATCAATGATTTTCAAGCACTTCTTTTAAAAGCATAACCATATTGAACGGAACCGCTGCGCGGAAAGAAAGAGGGCTACATAGACACGTTTAAAGAGATCGCCATTGTCAATATGATTGTAGCTGTGGGCCAGCCCCCAGACCCC
>Ga0114923_10003696_pt1 | contig 10307 bp, 5 predicted proteins | sample SumtaG_FD_89578 | JGI IMG/M metagenome (GOLD analysis project Ga0114923, IMG submission 89578) | Deep subsurface microbial communities from Indian Ocean to uncover new lineages of life (NeLLi) - Sumatra_00157 metaG | ecosystem: Environmental > Aquatic > Marine > Oceanic > Sediment | place: near...
ATTCACCATATTAATGTTGATCCTACAGATAATAGGCTAGAAAATTTATGGGTTTGCGAAAATGAAAAGGAGCATCAATCAATTCATAGTTCTTTATTGACATTGGTAGATAAATTGTTGAAATCTGAACTTATTTTTTTTGAGAATGGTGAATATAAAATTAAAGTTAAAAATAAAAGATAATAGTTATTATTGAAATTTTTTCCAGGAGTCCAGTTTTTTAGGATAAATCGCGTTATCCCCTAACATTTCTTCTATTCTGAGCAGTTGGTTGTACTTACAATTTCTGTCCGAGCGTGCCGTGGCTCCCGTTTTTAACTGTCCTGTACATAATCCGACTGCTAAATCTGCAATAAATGGGTCCTCAGTTTCGCCAGAACGGTGAGATACCATCACATTAAATCCATTTTCAAACGACATTTTGCATGCGTTTATCGCTTCTGTTAAAGAACCGATTTGATTCACCTTTAACAACAAAGCATTTCCTGCTTTTTCATTTATAGCTTTTTGTAAGATTTTTATGTTAGTTACTGTTAAATCATCATCCACAACTTGCATTGATTTATCAATCTTTGCCGTTAGGTGAGTAAAACTTCTAAAATCTTTTTCATCGAATGGGTCTTCGATTGATTTAAATGGGTAATCTTGAACTAAGTCAAGATAGTACTGTAGCAATTCTTCTTCATTCAATTTTTTCCCATCTATGTTATATATCCCATCTTCATAAAATTCACTTGCTGCAGCATCCATTCCTAGAACAAAATCAGTGCCCATTAAGAATCCCGCTTCCTCTATTGCTTCAATGATGATTTCAACAGCCTCAGATGTTAATGTTAAATTGGGAGCAAACCCACCCTCATCCCCAACATTAATCGCTGATGGTCCATATTTTTTGGCTAACAAAATTTTTAATGTCTGATATACTTCTGCTACGTTTTGAATTGCATTTGAAAATGATTGAGCTCCTATGGGTAAAATCATAAATTCTTGGATTGCTAAATTATTTCCTCCATGTTCTCCTCCATTAATTATGTTACATGATGGTAATGGTAAGAGATAGTCTTGTCGAGTTTTATTAAATGCTAGATTGTGCAGATGCGTAAATAATGGAATCTCCAATAATTTAGCTGCGAGTTTTGCAACTGCTAATGAAACAGATAAAATAGCATTCGCACCTAAATTACTTTTATTATCAGTTCCGTCAATACTAATCATTTTTTCATCGATTTTTATTTGCTCTCGTACATCAAAGTCTAATAACTTTTTGCTAAGAATTTGATTTACATTAGAAACAGCCTTAATGACGTGCTTACCTTTGAAAGCGCTTCCACCATCACGTAACTCAAGAGCCTCTAAAACACCTGTAGATGCCCCTGAAGGGACCGCTGCTCGGGCATAAATCTTTCCAGCATAAACATCCGATTCTACAGTAGGATTTCCTCTTGAATCTAATATCCAGCGTGATTTTATATTTGTGATTTTATATTCTGTCATAAATATCTGTTAGGTTTTTTTTTATAGTTATATGAATATTAATAAGGAATTAAGAAAATTTAATTCTTAATATAAACTCAAAAAATTTATATTTGTCGATTGAAAAAAATGACTCTTGAGAATAGACCATTCGTAGAAAAGTACAGACCAAAGCTTTTGGACGACGTCGTGAATCAAGTAGGTATCATTAAGCGTCTTAAACAATTCATTAAAGATAAATCAATGCCTCACCTCATTTTTGCAGGTCCAGCTGGGACAGGAAAGACAACTTCAGCACTAGCAATGGTTCGAGAATTATATAGACGGAAGATGACCTTGAATAGAGCATATTTAGAACTGAATGCTAGCGATGCAAGAGGAATAGATGTTATAAGGACTTATATTAAGGATTTTGCTAAGGCACGACCTCCCTCTGATATCCCCTTTAAAATACTAATATTAGACGAAGCGGATAATATGACATCTCCTGCTCAACAGGCTTTAAGGAGGACAATGGAAAAATATACCAAAAATTGTCGAATGATATTAATTTGTAATTATTCAAATAGAATCATTCCACCTATTCAATCTAGATGTGTGGTATTTCGGTTTTCATCCTTAAGTAAAGAAGATATAAAAAAAAGAGTGAAATATGTAGCAAATGAAGAGGGAATTTCAATTACTCCTGATGGTTTACTTGCAATAGTAGATGTTTCTAGAGGAGACTGTAGAAGAGCAATAAACTATTTACAATCGTGTGGAACAATATCAAAAAAAATTGATAAAAATGTTGTGTTTCGAGTAGCTGGAGAAGTCCCCCCCGAAAAAATAAAATCTATACTGAAAACAGCTTTGGAGGGGGAATTAAAATTATCTATTGAGCTTCTTAATGATTTAATTAAAGAATATGGACTTTCTGGTCAGAACATAATAAAAAATATCCATAGAGAAATTTATGAATTAGATGTTGCTGAGGGATTAAAAATTGAACTATCGAAACTTTTAGCTAAATTTGAATACCGTTTGAGTCAAGGGGGCACAGAAGATATTCAATTGCAAGCACTGTTAGCTAAAATCATAATGTTGCAAGAGCCTAAATAGCTGGTGTTTAAAACCCGAAATTATTTCATTGTTTAAAAAAAACTTTTCCATCCTTTCCTTAGATTTCTTATCTTCTTCTATTCGTATTTCATTGTCAAACATTATATCCCATAAAATTAAGCCCTTTGGATTTGCTGGTTGGTAGGATTTAATTTGGGTGGGATCCAATAATTTAAGAAATTCTTCATATTCAATTTCACCGTTTCCGAGTTCCAATAACTTCTTAACCATTCGACGAACCTGTTGCCTTAGGAAAGCTCTACTCTTAAATTGGAAAATTAAATAACCTTTATTTATTGATACTTCAACTTGATCCATATCTCGCACTGTTTTTTGTTCATTTTTATCTTTTTTTGAGAAATTAATGAAATCATGTCTCCCTTTTAATTGATTACAAGCTTTAAGCATTAGTTCCATATTTACTGGGTTGGTTTTTTGGTAGATAGAAAGCGGAGTTGGATCCATGTATATATAATGACGGAAAATAGCATTGTACCTAGATCGGAAATTTAGTGGTACATTTGCATATGCCCAAACACCTATGTCATTCGGTAAAGCAGAATTTATTTCCATAAGAATGGGTTTTTTATCTGAAATAAATGTGAAGCATGCTCCTCGAGCAGACACAAATCTATCAGTTCTGCTTGATGCTTCAAATCCCGATTCTTTGATATTTTTAATATAATCTTTTTTTATCAATGCGTCTAGGACACAATCTTCGATTGTTAGAAAATTGGGCTGTCTTTGAGAGCCATAATATTTCGATTTCCCAAAATAATACATCTTTAGAAGGTATCTATTTTTTTCCATCATTAACTTTATCTATTGTCTCATATTAAGATTTAAAATCTGCAAAATATAAAATCTCATCTATACTATTTTGAATTTTCCAATATGTCAGTTTTTAAAAATAAACATTTTAATCCTAAGGACATTTTTTATATTCAAAATTTAATTATGGTTAATAAGTTTTCAATTTATTAAAATTTAAAATGAACTGACATGGTAAAAATCTTTGCTTCACTTAGAAACTTCCGTGATCGGATTAGAACGTCTATAAGTATTAAGACAAAAAACGTTCTATTCTTCTTTGCGATTTTTCTTGTTGTCTTTTTAGCCATATTAATTAGACTTAGTCCAGTATTTAGAGGTCCACGTTTAATCAAAGCCTTTGATCCTTGGATTCAATGGTATAACTCAGAATATTTATCAACACATACACTCTATGAGTATTTCAACTGGCGTGATTTCAAGAGCTGGTATCCTACCGGTTTTAATCGTGGAACTCTGCGTCCGGGTCTTACTTTTACAGTTGTTTCTATTTTCAATGTTCTTAACTTTCTTGGATTACAAGTTTCTCTCTATGATATCTGCTATTTTTTTCCGGCAGTCATGGGTGGAATTACTGTACTTTTAATTTATTATTTGGGGAAGGAAATACACGATCGCGGTACAGGTTTAATTGCTGCATTCTTCTTGGCTTTTAATCCGGGATATATGCAGCGTACAATGGCAGGATTTTTTGATAATGAAACTATTGGGGTATTTGCCACTTTATTGACCTTCCTTTTTCTCTTAAAAGCCATGAGAACTGGCAAAATCGTATTTGCTTGTCTTGGTGGTCTTGCCTTAGGGTTTTTATCCCTGAGTTGGGGTGGTTACCAATTTGTTTTCCTGATTATCCCAATACTTTGTGTCGTTTTGATTCTTCTTGATAAATATAATCAAAATATTTTAATTTCTTATGCAGTTGTTGAAGGAATAGGTTTATTGATTTTTTCTCTATATACAGGTTTTAAGCCTGGTAGTTTATTCACGGATTTAGAAACCGGAGGGCTTTTTCTATTTACTATTATTTTAGTTATTTTTCACATAATTCAATCAAAGAAAAGTGAATTTCCATCTCTCTATAAAAAACTTATAAATGGGATAAAGTGGGGCTTAATCCCTACTATATTAATATTTGCAGTAATACTTTGGACTGCACCTGAGCTTATTCCTTTTGGTTTTGGTTCACGATTTCAAACTATTCTTAATCCTTTATTTCGGGAAAATATCAGTTTAGTGGCATCAGTCGCGGAACAGATGCCGAGTCCGTGGAGTGTTTTCTATTATAATTCATTAATTCCATTGATATTAACCCCTCTAGGAATCTATTTCTGTTTTAAGCTTTTAAATGCACCAGAGCTTTTTTTAATTGCATTTGTGATTTTAATGTTTTACTTTACAGGAAGTATGATTCGCATTATCTTAATATTTGCCCCTGCAGTCTCTTTAATAGGTGCTTATGGATTAGTAAGTATCCTAAATATTTTTGGTAGTTTTATTGGAGAAAGAGGAAGTAGTATTAGTAGAAAACGTAAAAGACAATTGAAAGGAACGGTGGGGAATTCTGAAGTGTTTGCCATATTTTTAATCGTTGGTTTCCTAGGAATTGCCCAAGTTGTTCATGCAACAGATATTTCAGTTGAACAATTTTCTTTTACTCAACTTAATCCCGCTGGAGTTATTCATGATTGGGAGGAATCTTTGATGTGGATGAGATCAAACTTGCATGGCACTGATGTTGTAGTGTCTTGGTGGGATTATGGTTATTGGCTTACTCCAATTGGGAATGTAACGACCGTAAATGATAACGCTACAATGAATCATACTAGAATAGGCTTAACAGGTATGGCTCTAATGCAAACCGATGAGGTATACAGTGCAAGAGCATTTCAAAAATTAGGTGCGGACTATGTTTTAGTGTATTTCGGTTTAATGATTACAGGTTTAGGTGGAGATGAGGGAAAATGGCCTTGGATGGTTAGGATTTGTAACGATAATTATGCGAGTTATAAACGCTTAGGCATGGAAGAAGATAATTGGGCCGATAATGCTGTTTTCACAGAGAGCGAGTATCAAGAAGCCTCAACGGGAAAAATGGGTGCTAAATGGTTACAGAGTCAATTAGTTAAACTGATGTTTTATGGAACACCAACAAACCAGGATATAAATAATGACGGGACAGTCAACCAACAAGATAGAGATGACATAAGATGGGCCTATGTTAATAGAATTAATACTGAAACTACTTTAGAAGGCCAAGCGTGGAAAGATTTCATTCCCGATAATGGAGTATACGATTTTGACATATTTGTACCAACATACATCTCTAATTTAGGTTTAGTTAAATTGTATAAAATAGATTATACGGTTTTAGAATCTAATTTCATTATCCAAGATGCCCAAGTATTTGATAATGGATATGCATTATTCAATGTTAAAAATACTGGAACAAAGGATTTATTTATTAAAGGTGTTAAAATCAATGGTGAAGATTATAATTTTGCATTGGGTGGAAGTGGGGGAACAAATATAGTTACAGTTGGAAACTCTGATATGGTTTGGGTTGATATTATTTCAAAGGGGACAACTTTTAACAAAGACGATGTTGTAGAGATAAGTGTAACTGCGGAATCAGAGTCCTTGGAAGGAAAAAAATATGAATTTTCGAACAGCACCAGCAATTTCTTTGCCCAAGAAGCAGTTCAAGGTGAAATTAAATTAAACAAGGGAAATAGTATAGTAATTCAAAAAAATCCAACTACAGCTGATATGATCATTGAGGTGGAAAATCTTGGGAATACAACCGAAATCCTAGGAAGATTTTATATTAATAATGACACAGTAGAAAATAGGATTGCCCCCAACAAAGTTGAATTTCTTCACGGTTCAACTATATTAAATCCCGGAGAAATAGCTAGAGTTCATATATCTGACGTTAATATTAGCTTTGATCCAATTAAAACATATCATAAATTTGGGGTAACAACCCCAATGAAGTAAGAGATGAGTTATTGTTTACTTCTACAATGGAAAATTATTCAATATCTGTCTTAAGTGAAGAGAGGATTTTATCACCCGAAGTTTTAGCCGCAATTGACAGTGACTATCGAAAGCATATTCCTATTAACCTTAATAAAACCCATGCCTATACTTATGAAAATGGAAGTACAATACTCAAAATCAACTTTAAAAATACGGGGGATATTATTTTTGGAGTAGATTCTATTTTCTTGACAGAATCATTGATTGAAGTTGAAACGGATTTAAAACAACTACATAAAGATGAGGAAGCTTTTATTACTGTTGATGTAACTGGTTATACTGATATTGAAGTTAACGATGAGATTTTAGTATGTGTTACAGGAAGTTTTGTTGGAACGACGGTGACTTCAGATATATTCTATATTCATACAATAAAAGATGAACCAGATATTCAAATAATTGACAGTATTGATGTAAATTCAACATCCTTTATTTATGCCAATGAAACAGGAAATTTACTAGTTAAAAATACAGGTGATGAACTGCTAACAATTGATGAGATATATGTAAATTCCACACTCGTTAGTAATATTTCATATCTCTACGGAACACCTTCCCTAGATATACAAGAGTGTGCTATCGTATCGTTTGACATTCCATCATTAAAGATTAATAAATCAAATGACATGATAGTAAACGTTACAACTACTTCAACAGCAAAAGCTAGCAAGATTTTAGAAGCATATGTGGATCCCGTGTATTATGATTTAAGAATTGATGAAGCAGGTACATCTGCATTTGATATTGCAAACATGACTTTGCTATTTACCAATTACGGTCAAGAAAATGTTACTCTTGCTTCGGTTTATGTTAATAATACTTATATTCCACTTTCAAATCTTTATGCTAATTACAAAAGCACATGGGTTCCGTTAACTAGTAGTAATATAGAAGCTTTTGAAATTGGGATAGAGGATTCAATGGAATTAACGATTGGAATCGATGACCTTGAATTAATATTAGGATTCGATATTTATGTGGATGATGAATTAGTTATAATAATACGAGTTGAAGAAGGCGCAGAAATTAATCACGTAGAAATTGTTATATAAGTTAATTTACTCAATTTACCTAATTTTTTGTGACATTTTTTTTCGAAAAAATCAAAACATACTATTCATTAGAATACTCATAGACTTATCTCTTATATATTAATTCTAATCTAATGATAAAATAAAATAAAAAAAAATAGTTGCATACTATTATGAGCGAAGGTTTTCAATTACATTCAGATTTTAAACCCTCTGGAGATCAACCATTGGCAATTTCCACGCTTGCTAAGAATATTAGAGAGGGAAAATGCTTTCAAACTTTATTAGGAGCTACCGGTACCGGAAAAACTTTCACAATTGCTAATATCATCCAAGAGATCCAAAAACCCACATTAGTAATGGCACCTAATAAAACATTATCTGCACAATTATATAATGAGCTTAAAGAATTATTCCCGAACAATGCGATCCATTATTTTGTCTCATATTATGATTATTATCAGCCAGAAGCGTATATGCCGATTTCTGGGTTATACATCGAAAAAGATTTCAGTGTAAATGAAGAAATAGAAAGGTTGAGATTAGCTTCAGCTCATGCTATTAGAACTCGGAAAGATGTTATAATTGTTGCCACAGTTTCATGTATATTTGGCGTTGGAGATCCAGAATACTGGGAATCAGTAACTTTGTATGTAGAAGCAAATCAAAATATTAAAAGATCTAAAATCATCGCTAGTTTAATAAAAATAAACTATGAAAGGGAAAGTACAGAATTTAAACCAGGTTCAGTAAGAGTAAGAGGAGATATAATAGATATTTTTCCTGCGTACACAGAAATAGCTATTCGAATTTCTATGTTTGGAGATGAAATAGAATCAATACAAGAAATACATCCTATTTCCAATAAAGTATTAAGAGAATTACAGAATTACAGAGTTTTTCCCGCCACACATTTTATAATCCCAGAAGAGAATAAACCTAAAGCATTACAATTAATAGAGGAGGAATTAAAGGAAAGGATCGAATTTTTTAAGACAAAAAAACTCTATGCTGAAGCTCAAAGAATTGAGAGGAGAGTTAAATTTGATTTGGAAATGATGCGAGAAATGGGATATTGTAAGGGAATTGAAAATTATTCAAGACCTCTTTCTCTAAGAACCCCAGGCACCCCTCCTATGACATTGATAGATTATTTTCCAGACGATTTTCTAATCGTAGTAGATGAAAGCCATATTACCATTCCCCAGATCCATGGAATGATCGGGGGGGATCGCTCACGCAAAAAAAACCTTGTTGAATACGGTTGGCGGTTACCAAGTGCATTTGATAATCGTCCTCTTACATTTGAAGAATGGGAAAGCAAAATAAAAAATATCATTTTTATGAGTGCTACGCCATCAGATTATGAGAAAAAAAAGAGTGGCGGTATTTCTGCAGAACAGATCATCAGACCTACAGGATTAGTAGACCCTGAAGTAGAAGTTCGACCTGCTAAAAACCAAATTGATGACTTATTAGGTGAAATAAGAAAAGTTGTAGCAAATAATGGTAGAGTACTCGTCACGACTCTTACAAAGAGAATGTCAGAAGATATTGCTGATTATTATACCGAATTAGGAGTAAAAATCGCCTACTTACATTCAGAAGTAGGTACAGTAGAAAGATTTGAAATTTTGAGGCAATTAAGAGATGGCACGCATGATGTTATAGTTGGGATAAACCTTTTGAGAGAGGGATTAGATCTACCAGAAGTTAAATTAGTTGCGATACTTGATGCTGATAAACTCGGATTCTTACGAGATACCCGGTCTTTAATTCAAACAATCGGGAGAGCTTCAAGAAATGTAGAAGGGAGAGCAATTTTATATGCTGATAAAATGTCTATTGCAATGAGAGCAGCTATTGATGAGACAAATAGAAGAAGAAAAAAGCAAACTGATTTTAATGAAATGTACGGAATAACTCCTCAAACTATAAAAAAAAATATTTTAAAATCTCTTTCAAACGAGCAAGAATATAAGGAGAGAGAAGTTAAAAAATTAAGGCAAAGTGTTAAGTCCAAGATTGATGAGTTAGAAAAGGAAGGAGATAAAGAAGTAGTGATTCAATATCTTGAAGATAAAATGTTTATGGCTGCAAGAGAACTTCGATTTGAAGATGCCGCTTATTTACGTGATAGAATAAAAGAGATAAAACAAACCTATAAAGTAACAACATGAAATTTATTCATAACTATTAATGTGACTTCAAAAAAGTCATATCAAATAAGAATATTATATTTATTAGAATATTAAAAGAATAAAATTTATTTTACAATTATGTCTTGTTATTAATTAACATAAATGGAGAATTATATTATGTTAACGGGAGAAAAACATCTACTCTTAATCTTAAAGGAAAATGGGAAGTTACCTTTAGGAGGAAGAGGGATGGGGCTTAAAAATTGGTGTCCAAGCACAGTTCTTACAGACTTAAAATTGAGAGGAAAAATTGAGTTATTTGACTCGGGGAAAAAAAAAAAATCAGTTCATATAAGAGTCATTGATGAAGGCTCCACAGGACATCCACTCTTGGATGAATATCTAGATGTTATCAAGGATTTTAAAAGTAAAAAAGGAGAAACAACTCAATCTGTTGTTTATTGGGTGAAATGGTTTCGAGATAAATATAAGAAGAAGGGTTACACAGAACGAGCTTTATGGGAGAGTCTAGAAAAACAAGGAATCGTAAAAAATCAGGGTAAAAAGCATTTACTTTTAAAACCAGAAATAAAAAAGCAGCTTTATAATGATGTTCGCCAAGTACTTATGCACAAGAAGGAGCCTGATGATGAAATGAAAGCAACAGTTGCTTATGCTGGATATGGTCATG
>Ga0114923_10003698_pt1 | contig 10304 bp, 9 predicted proteins | sample SumtaG_FD_89578 | JGI IMG/M metagenome (GOLD analysis project Ga0114923, IMG submission 89578) | Deep subsurface microbial communities from Indian Ocean to uncover new lineages of life (NeLLi) - Sumatra_00157 metaG | ecosystem: Environmental > Aquatic > Marine > Oceanic > Sediment | place: near...
CGTTTTTCGGCTTCGGCTTTTGCCCTTCGCATATCTGCCTCTGCCTGTGCCGCCTGAAGCTGGGCACCTACGTTGACCCCAACGTCGACATCAGCGATATCAAGCGAGAGAATTTCAAACGCTGTGCCCGCGTCGAGCCCCTTTGCAAGCACCGCCTTGGAAATCCGGTCCGGGTTCTCAATCACGCTTTTATACGTAATCGAACTACCTATGGTTGTTACAATTCCTTCTCCGACGCGAGCAATTACCGTCTCTTCGGTCGCTCCGCCTATTAATCTGTCGATGTTGGCACGAACAGTCACACGCGCTTTTGCCTTAAGCTGAATCCCGTCCTGGGCAACGGCATCGACGGTATCTCTGCCCTTGGCAGGGTCCGGGCAGTCGATAACCTTGGGATTGACACTTGTCTGGACCGCCTCAAGAATATCCCGCCCTGCCAGGTCAATCGCGGTGGCGGTCTTTAGCGCCAGTTCAATATTTGCCCTGTTGGCTGCTATCAAAGCACGCACAACATTCGGCACTCGCCCGCCGGCAAGGAAGTGACTCTCCAAATCGCGGGTCGTAACTGTCAGCCCGGCCTGAATAGCCGTTATTTTGCTCAGCACTATGGTTCGCGTATCGACCCTTCGAAGCCACATGCCGATAAGCTCGGAAAACCTGACATCCGCCCGCGACAACTTCGCCTGCAGCCATAACCTGAAAAACTTCACAAAGAGCAAAAAGAATACTACACCTGCAAGTATGCCAATGACCATAATCGCTACCAGCAGCACATTGACAGGGTCTGTTGCTGCGCCAATCACATCTGTTATAGCGTTCATTGTTCTGTCCCTTTCATTTAAGACTCGTGTTTCACCGGTCGAACCGTCAATTGCGTACTCTGCACATTGATAACTTTAACTGTTTTGCCTTTATCCACGTACCCGCTCTCGGCCACACATTCGACCCTTTGCCCGGAAAAATCGCATGTCCCCACGGGCCGAAGCGGAGTTATAACCACGCCTTCTTTGCCCAGCATCTCTTTCAGTTCCGCCGTATCGGGTATCGCGTCCCCGGCGTCACGCTCCGGCGGCGTAAGCGTCACGCTTTTACCGAACCGTGTCCTGGGAAATATTTTGTACGCAATTATCACCACAGCCGGAATCATAATCAGCGCGGTGATTATGCCCAACCAGCCGGCCCTGGCACTGTGGCGGAAGAATATGGCCACCCCCCCTATCAGGCACGCCATCGCGCATATACTTATCAGCCCTCCGCTGGGTACAAATATTTCAGCTATTATAAGTACCGCGCAGGCAAGATAGAGAAAAAACGCAAAAACCAGCCACCAGTCCATCGCAATCCCTCAGTACGCGTTTTCGATACTTTTTGCTAATCAGCCGAGTGTCTTCTTACTACAACTCTATTGCCGTGGACCTCGATTATCTCCACCATGGTGCCTTTGTCAAGAAACTCTGCTTCGGCCACCACGTCAACTATCGCATCACCGAATCTTGCCTTGCCCGTAGGCCGAAGCGTCGAAACAACCTCGCCCCTGTCGCCCATTTTGACGGCCCTGGTTACGCTTTCCGGCGGCGCGGTCATACTGACCTCAAACTCGGTGCCGGCCTTTGCAATCGCCGGCCTGAGGATAAGCCCGCTCAAAAACTCCATTCGAGGCAGGTATCGCGCCAGCAGCCACGCCAATAGCAAAAACCCAACAACGCCGAACGAAAGCCCTAAAACCCCACTGCCGAAAAGCTGCCAGTCGAATTCCGTCTGCGGCCACGGTATTTTGTCCGGCGGGTTCTTTATAAGCATCCCGAAAAAGCCTGCTACGATGCATATTATTCCCAGAATACCCGCAATGCCGAAGCCGGGCAGGACAAATACTTCAACCACAAGCAAAATCAAGCCCACCACAAATAGCGCCACCTCCACCCAGTTGGCGAGTCCTACGAGAAACTTGCTGCCGATAATAATCGTAAAGCAGATAACCGCCACAAGTCCCGGCAGACCGATACCCGGCGTGTTAAGTTCGATATAAACCCCCAGTAATGCGAGCATTATAAGTATGCCCATGACCGCCGGCGAATTCAGCCATCGCACCATCTCTTCCGACCAGTTGGTCTCAAGAACCTTCGGCCGGCCCGCAAATTCCACGCCGTCCCGCCCTGCCAAAAAACCAAGGGTCCCTTCCAGGTCCTTGACCAATGTCCTGGCAATTCCGTATTCATGTGCCTTCTTGGCCGTCAACGTAAGAATCTCATCGTCCTTGACAACCAGCTTTTTGTTGTCCAAATCGTATTTGTTCGGGTCCTTGGGCAGGTAGTCGGCATCAAAAAACTCATATTCGTCCGTCTGTAGATTCCTGAGCCGCCAGACCTCCATCTGCATAGTCACCATTGCCTTCAAAAGTGCCGGCGGATAGCCGTTTGCCTCGGCTGCCCGAATAAAGGCCGCGCGTGTGAAGCTCTCGGCCTTTTCCCGCTCCACACCCTCGAGTTTTGCCCCCGGCGTTATCGGCGCACAATCACCAATAGTGGTGTTTTCGAGCATGATAATGTCCTGGCAGGAGACGCTTATCATCGCCCCTGCCGAGATAGCCTCGGTGGTAATATACGCGACGGTGTGGGCTTTTTTTGCCGCTTCAAGGATGAAGTATTTACTTATCAAATCAGCCGATTCCAAAAGCCCGCCGTATGTCCCTATCTCATATATAAGATAGTCCGCCCCCTCATCAAGTGCCAGTTCAGTCCGCCGCTTTATCGACTTATACAACCCGTCGTCTATCATTCCCTTGCAGGGGATGACGACGGCTTTGGCCATGGGCCGGCTGGGCCCGTACTGTTCGACCGCCAGAAGCTCATTCGGTTCCGCTGCCGACACCTGCGAGGCCGGAAACTGAAACAGCCACAGCAGCACAGCGATATATATGCAATATGGATTCCGCATAACTGAAATTGTAGCCCTTTTTACAGGTCTGACAAGCACAAAACCGACTTTAATCAGGCTTTACCGCCTTGTATTCACCGCTCAATGCGTTGGCATCAACCCCGTCCCATTGCAGCCCCCCTATCACGGCTTGTGCTATATTCGTAAGATGGTCGCCTATCTTCTCGACGTTATCAACCAAATCGATAAATATCAGCCCCGCCTCCGGCGTGCAGACCCTCTCACTCATTCGCCGAACGTGGTTCCGGCGTAACTCCACCTGCATCCGGTTAAGGTTGTTCTCATTGACCAGCGCCGCTCTGGCCTTTTCGATATTGTTGTTCTCAAGGGCATCCGAGATGCAATCCAGCATCTGGTTGACCTGCTCTTTCAGCTTAGCCGCCTCGGCCTTTGCCGGGGCGCTGAAGCCCAACCCCCTCTCTATCTTGCGGTCTGCAATCTCGGCAATATTTACCGCGTGGTCGCCCACGCGCTCCAGGTCGTTGACCGTATGCAGAAACACCGGCAGTTCTATCGAGAGCTGCGCGGAAATCTCCCTGGTTGACAGCTCCGCCACGTACGCCGTAATCTGATACTGGAAATCATCAATCAAATCTTCGGTTTTCCTCACCATCGCCAGCTTTCGCGGGTCATCTTCGTCGAGACCCTCTATCGCCTGGTTGACTGCGTCGGCGGACACTTTTGACATCCGCACTATCTCACGGCGAGCCTGGTCCATTGCTATCACAGGGGTGCTTAACAGGTGCCTCTCCAGCACAACCGGCTTCTGGCGTGCCTCCTCTTCGCGAATCGGTATCAACTTAATAACAATAATCTCCAGCCACTTGATTAGAGGCAGAAACAGAAGGGCGTTAAAAATATTGAACACGCTGTGCGCAACTGCTATGTACGCCATAATGAAGCTTTGCGAGAGCTTTAACGGCGTGATAAACTCGACCATATCACCAAACCAGCCGAGCTGCACCAGGGGGTACATATAGAGTACCCCGATAACGTTGAAAATAGTATGGCCCATCGCTGCTCGCCTTGCATTGCGCGAAGTTTGAAGTGACGCCAGTTGTGCGGTAATCGTCGTACCGATGTTATCGCCCAACACAAACGGTATCGCAACGCGAAGCGCCAAATCCCAGTCTGTGCCAAAGGCACCCTGGAACGCCAGAACCTGGATTATCATAATAGATGCCGAACTGCTTTGCAGCAGCATCGTCAATGCGGTACCTGCCAAAACGGCGAGGATAGGATTTCGGCCCAGCCAGATAAGCGCTGCCTGAACCTTTTGGCTGTCACGCAACGGCTCGAAACCTTCCTTCATAAAAGAGATGCCGATAAACAACAAGCCGAAGCCCAGCACAATATTGCCGATACTTTTGACTTTCTGCGTTTTGCCAATAACAGTCAGCAGGAAACCCACACCAACGGCCGGCAGCGCATAGGCGGTTATCTTGAAGGCCCCGATACCAAATGTCGAAACCAGCCACGCGGTAAAAGTCGTTCCAATATTAGCCCCAAGAACAACGCTCAAAGCCTGTTTCAAGGTCAACAGGCCCGCGTTAACAAAACCTACCGTCATAACGGTCGTTGCTGAACTGGATTGAATAAGGGCCGTCACCATCGCCCCCACAAGAACCGCCACAACCCTGCGTCTGGTCAGGGCCCCCAAAAGATTTTTGAGTTTTTGGCCGGCTACTTTCTTGAGGCCGTCAGACATCAGCCTCATCCCGAACAAAAACATGCCCAGCCCCCCCACCGTACCGAAAAGCATGTTTGTAAACATAGCTATCCCTGTCTAACGTATCAATCCTTTGAAAGCAGCTGTTGGGCAACTGCGACGTCCTTGTGCACCTTTTAACGTTTTTGTAACAACCGGTCAAGGTAAATTCGGCACACGCACGCCGGTGCGGCTCACTTTTATGCAAGTCGCCGCAGGATATCGACCCCCTTTTCTATTTTCTCGTTGTTCGTGGCATAGCTTATCCTGAAGTGTGTGTCTTTCTCGCTGAAGACCTGCCCCGGGATGATAAGCACGTTATTTGCAATCGCCCTTTCCACAAACTCGCTTGCATTGCCTGCCGGCGCGCCGACGAATGCATAAAAAGCACCGCTTGGCCGAACCAGTTCAAAGCTGTCTTTGAGCCCCTCATAGATAAGGTCTCGCTTTCTCTTGTAGGCTGCGACCAAATCGCTTACGTCCACTTCCAGCGCCGCGATGGCGGCCCTTTGAAAAGGTGTAGGTGAGCAGACAAACGTATACTGCTGAATCTTGGTCATCTGCTCTATAACTTCAGCCAGACTTTCGTGTACGGCTGCATAACCGACCCGCCAGCCCGTCATCGCATAGCTCTTGCTGAAGCCCCGGAGGATGAGGCATTTGTCATAATAGCTCGCTACGCTTACACAATCGCCATCGTAGCAGAACTTATCGTATATCTCGTCGCTGAGCACTACCACATCCCTTTCAGCGGCAACCGCTGCAAGAGCCTTTATCTGTTCGACAGGATAGACGGCCCCTGTGGGATTACATGGTGAATTTACTATGATAAGCTTGGTTTTGTTGGTTATTGCTTTTTTGATTTTTTCGACCGGCAGAGCGAAGTCCGGATAGCTGTCCACAAAAACACATTTGCCGCCGAGCATATTGACCAGGTGCTTATACATCACAAAATAAGGGTCGGGTATAATCACCTCATCGCCCGGATTGACAAGTGCCAAAAAAGCCAGAAGAAGCCCCCCGCTGACTCCGCTGGTTACCAATACCGATGGGCTGTCCCAGCCGAACCGGGCTTTTATCTGCTCGCTGAGCTTCTCTCGCAACTCGGCATCTCCCGCGGTGACTGAGTACCGGTTCTGACCCGTTTGAATTGCCTTTATCGCTTCGGTTTTGACAGCCTCGGGCACATCGAAGTCCGGCTGGCCAATCGAGAAATTAATCGGGTCTTTAAGCGATGCCGCCAGCGAAAAGACCTTCCGTATTCCGCTTGCATCGATTCTGCTCGTTCTGTCTGCGATTAAATCCTTCATTCTACCGCCCTTAATTCGGCGCCGCTGTTGAGCTGCAAGCTCATTGGCTTGTCGCCACTGTCCTTGCCGAAAGCTGCTTCATCGCCTCACACTGTATGTACCTGCCGTAGAGCTTATATTCGTCCTTGGCATAAATCTTGAGCACGTTGCTGCCAACCGCATCGACTCTGCTGCGTCGAATAAGCTCATTGAAATTCAACTTTCGCATCACGACATCTCGTTTGTCACTGCTGTCGATATCTTCCACAACGCCCAACAGAAACTCCAGTTCCAGTGTTTCCATTCCGGTGGCCAGGTTCCGCTTCGATTCTTGTAGTGTTTCATCTGGTATGGCCTCGGCATGTGGGCTGCCGTCACCAAAGTTGAACAGGGACTGCTTAGTGCTCAGATTCGATTGCACCGTATCGGAGATGTCCCGCCAGCGGCCTTTTAAGTCTTTCAGCAGCTTGCTCGAGGTGCCGCCTTTGCCCCCTGCCCTGCCCTGCCGGGACCAATCCCCGCCCTGGGCCTGGTAGCCTGTCGGCCTGTTCTTGACAAGGTAATAAACACCGCCCGCAGCAGCCAGAATAACAAGAACCAGAAGCTGCATCCAACTGCTCTGGTCACCATCGACACTGCGGGCAATTATAAGCCACTGTGGTATCAGCAATTTCATACCAAAATTCTATTGAGCTGATTGTTACCTGCCTGGAAATGTCCGAAAAGCGGCTGTGAAACCCGGGTGCAACAAACCTCTGTAAGCACCGCCCCACCGGCGGCGAACATCACTTCCGTCCGGTCCTGCGGGTCAACTCTTTCAGGGCCTCGCACTGAATGTCTTTGCCGTAAAGCTTATCTGCGTCTTTGGCATAAACCTTTAAGCCGGTGCTGTCAATCTCGTCGAGCTGTCCTCTTCGGATAAGTTCATTGAAACTGAGCTTGCGCATAGTCACATCGTTGGTCGCGGCGCCTTGCGTGGCCTCGATAACGCTCAAAAGGAAGTCCAACTCCAATATTTCCATCCCGCCTGCCAGGTCACGTCCTGCTCTGCCGGCACTGCTCGTACCTTTGGTTGCCTCGGCAACTTCCCCGGCCGGGTCAGCTGGCGAACTTCGCAAAGGCACCGTCTTGGATGATGATGTTTTTCTCCCTTCGGTCTTTTTCTCTCCTACGCCCCAACTCATTTCACACCTCCCTATTAAAAGAATCTTCCTTGTTCAAGGCCGGACCGACTCCTGCAGCCCTCAGGGCCCGTTATATACCCAACCGCCACCGCAGTCAAGGGATACTTTCACAGGCCGAACCAACATAATTGCCCGGCACAGAAAGAGCCACAGGTTCCCAATCCGGCTTGCAGTCCATATACCTGATATCGCTACAGGCATACTACAACCGCGCCTTCACGGATTATGAAGTAGATTTGACGTGCCCCGATTGTGACGGCCCATAAGGGCCGAACTTCAGGCTGGCTTTAAGACTTGACCTTAAGACAGTCGTGCATAAAGCAGCACTTGGTTTGCTCACATTGGCCACCGCCGCTGCCGTAACACTGGTTATAACCTTCCGCGTGTTGCATGGCGCGAATCAATTCTTCCTTTTTCATCTTGCCCGGTGTTATTCCAAGACCCTTGGCCTTTTTCCGAACAGCAATCATTGACATCGTGCGCTTAGCTGTTGCCAACGCCATCTTTTCTCCTTTCAGACACAATAAATCAAGCTACCGGCCCGACCTGAACCACGAAATATATATCGGCCGAAAGGCCTGCTTTCTACAGCCATTCTTGTGTTTTGCGGCCTTGCCTGACGGCATTCGCAGCCGAAAACTCACCGCATCGAGACAATAGCCGGCAGGCCAGCCGGTGGGCAAAAAATAAGCTGCACCTGCGCAGAGTCGCAGGTGCAGCGGGCATACAATTCGTTTCTTTTCAGCCCCTTGGTTAGCTGGACTTTTCCTCGGTCTTTTCAGTCTCAGCCGCGGCCACCTCACCTTCAGCCGTCTCGGCCGGCGCTTCTTTGTCTTTGCGGCCTGCATGACTCTTGCGGTGTGCTACCTTCGGCAGACCCAGTACAGAATCCTGCTCAGACCATTTTTCTTCTTCCTTAAGCTGTTCAATACGCTCGGCACGTGTCAAGACATTGCGGTGCCGTGTCAGGGCCCCTTTAATTTTCAGACTACGGTCAATTGACATCCAAAGCCTCTCCTAAAACCTAATCGTCAAACCTCATTCCGTACGCATCATGGAACGGTCTTTTCCCAAACGTTTCATATCCTTGCGGTGCCCTATACCCGGCACCCAATTCGATTATCCGCTGTTTCGCAGCGTATCCGTCAGTACCCTCTCGTTCCGGATTGTCGTACATGGCTGCCGTAACAAGATAATACCGGCCGGCTATTCTTTCTATCCGGGTGGCTATACCGTGTTCGGCGAAATACTCCTTTGCCGGCTCAAGGTGCGTTCTTACCGGATACGTCTGAATTACTATCCTGTTTCTTCCCTGAGCACTGTCAGCCGAGACCACTGCCGCTTCGGTTACTTCAACGGCCCTTTCAATCATCGGCGCTTGCACCGGACCGACTTTTGCCGGGGCAAAAGCCTCAATTTCCGTCGCACGGTCGGCCGGGCTTTTTACCGCCCGACTTTTTTTCGCCGCCGACTGCGCCGGCACCGCCGCACGACCTTGACCGAGCCTGAAGACCACCAGTATCAACAGAATAAGACCAAGCAGTACGGCTATCGCCAGCTGATACGGCACGGATATTTCTACACGGCCGCCCACAAACTGCACAATCCGCGGCCCTTTTGGCCAGTATGTGCCTCTTTCGCGCTGGCGGTGGTCTGACGACCTCCGCGGTCCAGACGTCCCCTGCAGAGGCTCCAACGTCTTGTCGGAACTCGACTTAGACTGCCCGTGGCCGATTACCTCGTACAGCGTCATTTTCTTGCGAGTCCGTGCCATCAACACTGCTCCAAAATAATTACTATCTCTTACAGTATTCCGCAGAGGATTTCAATGATAATCTGCTTATCTGTTACCCGACCCCTTTACATCAGCCATTGCTGCAGAAATACTGCCAGGTCCGCAAAATCAATCCTTATATCACAATCAAAGTCACAGCCCCGGCAACACGGGTCGATTCCGCCGCCCTGGTCGTATTCTATCTGTACATCATCGAAATAAAGCTGCATCTTAAGCTGACTGCTCGTTTCGAAGCGGATTCGCGTGTCGCTGCAAACCCACGACGAAATATCAAGGCTTTCTGAGCCGCTGCCGGAATCAGCCGTGTATGTCACAAGTGTATCCCAGCTTACCCCGCCGTCTGCCGAAATCATAACGCGCACATCTCCCGAGCCGTCTATTATCCTCGAAGAAGAGTAATCGTAGCTGAGCACGGCCTCGATTGCACCGGCAGGATTTGCGCTGCGGGTCAGGCTCACCGAATCATAACCTACGATCTTTTTGTCGCCGATACTCAGACAGCCGCCCCGGACTCTGCTTACCTGTAAAAGCCCCGTCTCCGGTCCGTCAGATTCGCCCTGCTCCTGCCAGTCACCGAGCCACGCGACCGTGCCATCATTGCCGCCGAAAGAAATCGTGCCAAACTCGTCGCGGACCGTCTCGATTACATCACCAGGATGCTGGTTTTGCCAGCACCCCGCAAAAAGACCATAGTCAAACAAATCCACCACCAGGTCGTTGTTCAAGTCGCTAATCAAATCGCACTGCGCATATTCTGACAGGTTGCTGGCAACAAAATATGCGGATACACCACTGCCGTCCGACAGCCCCGCAAGGCCGTCCTCTGTCGCGACCTCCAGAAAGGTCAATCTGATTTTACCGTCGAACAGCAGCTCGGTCTGGAAGCTGTTGGAATTGCCCAGGCTGTACTCAGGCACGTTTTCGTAGGTTACCACCACCCTGTCGTCGAGCTGCTTCACTGATATTTCGCCGCCGGCCGACGCATCCAAATCGTCGAACAGCATCGAAATCCGCGGCAGGTCGAAATGGTCCGCGAGGCTCTCAATGTAACTGGTGTCCCCGGATACGAAGGAGATATAACCATTGCTGCCTACGTATAAGGTATCATACTCGACGCCGTAGAAATTAACGCGATTGTCGCCGAGCCCAATCGGCTCATAGTCGTCGTCACCAAGCGAGAGCACCGTGCCGCCGGCCGGGTCAACACCAAAACCATTGGCGTCGCTGACGCACAGCCTGTAGTAACTGACCGAACCGTCCGGCACAAAAACGAGGGTCTTGTTCGACAGGTCGTTTCCGTTAGGGTCGAAAAGCTCGGTAAAGTAATCGGGCGCTTCGACCTTCATTGACACAGGGATGCTAAACTGCGGCGTATGCGGGTCGCTGCAGCCAAG
>Ga0114923_10003700_pt1 | contig 10303 bp, 15 predicted proteins | sample SumtaG_FD_89578 | JGI IMG/M metagenome (GOLD analysis project Ga0114923, IMG submission 89578) | Deep subsurface microbial communities from Indian Ocean to uncover new lineages of life (NeLLi) - Sumatra_00157 metaG | ecosystem: Environmental > Aquatic > Marine > Oceanic > Sediment | place: near...
AATTTTTAAAAGTACGTGTCTACGACGTAGATACATACAAAAATAAAGATGTTAGAGAACTTCCATATAGCCAAAAGCTGTCTATCCTCAGAGAGGTCGAAAGCTTTGTGCCTCAGCTTCCTGTTACCGAGTTGGCATATACTCAGCAAGAGAAGCTTAAACTTATGGACAAAATTAAAAACAAGACCCATCCTGATACGGATGAGGGTATTATTATTTATAATCTCACTAGCTCAGTACCGAAGAAGGCAAAGATAAAAGGCGATTACGACATTCTCATTACTGGTACATACCCTGCGGGTACAGGTACTAAGTATGAGAATAACGCAATTGGCGGCTTTGTCGGCACCTTGGAAAACACCAATATTGTTGTACGTGTTGGATCAGGCATCGACGACGCTACGCGTCGAGATGCCTATCAAGATCCTAACAAGTATGTTGGCCTGTGGGCTAAAATAGAGTCTCCTCGGAGACTCAGTTCAGGACAGCTTTTTCAACCAGTATTTAAGGAACTAAGATATGAAAAATTCTAGTAATAAGGCAGACGCCTTATTTCAAAAGTTATCATATGTAATGACTTATGGGTCCAACCCGAATCGTTTAATATATCAGGATACAGAACACAGTAGTCCGACTTCTGGGAAGTTTTTTAACCAACCGAAGTCTTTAAAGGGCACCGCTGAAACAGCAACTCAGCGGGTAACAAGTCGTATATTTAGCGATACTGGCGGACCTGAATTAAGAACAAATAATTAAACCAAAAGAATATAATGGCACTAGACATGAAAAAATTTGCCCTAATCAGGGCAAAAGAAGCATCAAAACAGAACGCGGAAGCTGCGGCTAAAGCCGTTAAACCTAAGGCAGTAAAAGTAACAAAGGATCTTCCTAAGTTTCATTCTGCATCAGTTGTAAAACTTGAACCCCTACCTGTTATATCAGACTTTAGCGAGCCTGATATGGAAGTAGATCTCCGTGAAGATCTAACTGTACCAGAACTCGGCATAGAACCGGACGTAGATCCTGACGGGCCTACATCCAAATCTGCGGATTTTAGTGTATCAAAGGGTGTGGAATATATTGAGAATACTCCGAAGGAGTATTTACTAGATTTCCTTTCACCCGACGAAACCCGTAAAGGAATTAAAAAAGCACATAAGAAAAAAATGAAGCATGGGTAAATATTTCAAAAAACGAGATATTATACGAGACACCGCAATTGTAACGGGAGCAGGGATGGCCTCTACATTTGCAATGGGAGTTCCTGTACAACAGATTGTTGGTACAGAACTTGCGCCAAAGAGGAAAGATTCCGCTGTAGCAAGAAATATTACAATGGCATCTATCCCAGCAAGTACTATCCCATTTATTCCGGCATCACGAAAAGTATACAAAGAACACGGAAAGATGAAGGGAATTAAATGGAAGTTGAAAGCCTTTCATAAGAGAATTGACGCAACACCTTGGCAAAAATTAAAAGCAACAAAAAGATACATAGGAAAAATTAAAAAACCATTTGTAGCGGCCACCGTGGTCTCAACAGTGGGCGCTGGATTAGCTTCCGGAGGAGCATATTACCGCACGATGAAGAAAAAAGCTTCGCTTTTATCTCATTTCGCGGCAGGAGTAGATGTGATCAGGCATAAAGCTGGAGTCTACCGAACCGGGAGACTCCTAGGCGCTCCGCGTTTACAACTCTTAACGCACGATATGTCTAAGTTCCGTCCAAGTGAATTTCCTGTTTTTGCTAATACATTTTATAATGCGGATGGCACGCGTCGGGTAACACCCGACACAGGAACACCCGCATTCAGACAAGTATCAGCATTACATAAATTAAGAAATATACACCATACTAAAGATCACAAGGATATGAAACTATGGGGAGAAATTCTCGCGGATTGGTATAATGCCGATAAGCGTGGAAAAGGATACCCATCCAACTTTCCTCCATTTGAAAAATGGTGGAAGAAGTTTAAAAAACATGATGTTCCAGTAGAGGTAGTCCACCATGTTAATAGAATGTTGTTTGTGTAAGCGAGAATCGCTTACTAAACAATTCTTCTCTGATGAATTGTTTTATATAATTCTCTGTAAACATTGCAGAGTACCGATGGTGGTTCTGAATGAACACAAGGATCACTTTAGAGTAATTGAAAAAGGAATGTTAATAGAAAAGGTCTATGATCTAGGGATCTTTGATCCAGAGACCGAATACTTGGACTTCAGAATGAGAACATCACAAGATCACGCGCATTGTCACATACGATATAAGGAATAACCTATGGGAAAATTTTTTACTAAAGAAGCAAAAATTAAACCTTTGTATAAAGTTTTAGGATTTACAACTGGAGTAGGAGCAGCTGGAGTGGGTTTAGGTTATGCAAATTATCGCAGTGCAATAATGCGCAATCCAAAAAAATACCGGACTATTAAAAAACGTAAGAAACTCAGGAATGAGCAGATGTTATATTATGGGTCAAAGGGATTAGCATTAGGCGCGACAGTGGGACAGCAAATGTTTGCAGATGATTATGGACAAAGTTATAGGAGTTCGGGTGGATCTTATACTCCCCCCTCTTCTAGAAAACCGACATCTGAAGATTTTAGAAATGTTAATATAAATAGAAGTCAGACAAAGAAAAAGACTCAAGCTCAAACTCAATTTCGTAAGAAAGTTTTGGATTTACATCCAGATAGAAATCCCGGTCGTGACACAACAAAGGAGATGCAAGATTTGAACAAATCATGGGATAAAATAAGAAGCAGCGGCTGGTATGAAAAATTAGCATATTTACGCAAATTAAAAAATTTAAAGGTTCTTAACTTTTCTTCACTTTCAAAGGTAATAATATAATGGACCCATTTTTAACATCATTAGCAGGAGTAATTGCAACAGTAGCTGCGATCCTGACCGGTATCTGGAAGATTAAGAGCATATTGAAAAAGATGAAAGATGAAATAGTAAACGAGGCGGTCGCCTCGTCCTCAACTAAGTGCCACACTAATTTCAATACTTTTGAAAATAGATTTTCGAAAGCATTAAATGAGCGCTACGGATATAAAGGCGGACAGTTTGCTAATGATAAGGATACGGCACTCTGTATACAACCGTTAGAATTAGCGCAAAAAAGCGATGAGGATAATAAAAATTTCGTCCGTAAAGAATTAAGACGTATTGAAGATAAAATAAATGGCAAGGGGAAAAATTAAATGCCAGCTAAGAGTAAATCGCAACAACGTTTTATGGGCATGGTTCACGCCCACAAAGTAGGCGATCTGGACACATCTTCGATGAGTCCTGAATTTCTCACCAAGGTGAGAAACACAGCAAATAACATCAAGGCCAAGGATGCAAAAGACTTAGCCGAAACAAAACATAAAGGTTTAAAGGAGAAAGTAGCAATGGACAAAGCAACAACCGTATTCGAAAAATTAGTAATGAGTGCTTACACTCAAGCTATGGGAGCAAAGGGATCCACAGCTCCTGGAGGTCTTATGGATTCATGTGTAGATTTCCATATCCCGACATCACAAAAATCTGCCGTTTACGCTAGCGTTCAGCCAGGCGCCCGCGCAGATAAATCAAACGTAGTCATGGCAAAATTAACAGACACCCCTATTCATGTTTCAATGAGCGGTGGACCTTTGGTAACACCCTCTGTTGTTCCGGGCGGTCAAGAAATGGAGACTAATTAAAGATGGATAAAGCACAAGTAGTATTTGATAAGTTAGCAGGTTTGTATACCTCTGTTAAGAAAACAAAGATGAAGGATAAGATGTATGTTGGAATGTCCGATGCTTACAAGAAAATGAAGGGTATGAGTAAGAAAAAGAAGATCGTAGTTGGAACAGGTATAGGTGCAGTTTCCGCGTCAACCGGAGCGCGTATTTTTTTAAAAACCGATAAGAAAAAATAATGTATGTACTTATTCAACACTCTGGATCACAAATGCACACCCAATGGGTGAGCAATATGATCCATTTTATCGAATCCGAATTTGGCGGAACAGCTGAGGCCGTAGTAGGCCACGGAGATGATCCCAATATCTACGTTTTCGATGAAAACGGAGATATTACGGCCACCTTCGATCACCAACCAACTGACTATGAACTGAGATTTAATTTAATGGGAGATGACGACTAGTGAATCCACTGAGATTGATAACTGACCTATTTGCTCATTTAGGCAAATATACAAATGTAGCAGCATTGGCTGTTGTGTTCGTAGCTTTCACCACGTTTAATATGTTATACACAGCTAACGAAGTATCTAAGATGTTCCTTAAGAATCAATATGCCATTCCCGATCAACAAGAGTTTAAAGATTTGCTAACAAGAAAGAAACAGGCTACAGTGATCTTGAATGATCTCAGGTCTTATCTGAGATCCAATCGAGCCCATGTATGGTTATTCCATAATGGTGAGCGATATTTCACACAAGATCACCGCCTGAGAACAAGCGCAACTTTAGAGGTATTGGACCATGCAAGCCCAATATTACAAGAAGCTCAAAGCCTCTTGTTAGTTTTTTTTCCGAAAGCGATTGATGAGATAATAAATGGTGGATTTTTGTATATGTCTTATCGCGACAGTACAGAATATACAGTTGCGACAATGCAATTCCTCAATCTCACAGATACAAAATATTTAGCGGCTGTACCGCTAACATTAAAATCTGGCCTCATTGTTGGAATGATAACGGCAGCTTGGACAGATAATTCCCCAGCTTCGCGAAGCGAAGCACAGGAATACCTAACAAGAGCATCATATGAATTAGCACCTTACTTTGATTTGGAGTCAAAAGAATGGAAGAAGTAACAGTAAAAGATATTTTTAGGTTCACGCCTTTGAAAAAAGATACACACCTTACCGGTGAAACTCTCAGCAGCCTTTTCACAAAGATTGCACAGGATAATAGAATCAGCAAAATTGCTGATTTAGAAGCGAAAGTGCAGAGCACCTTCGGTGATAAACTTAACGTCCATCTAACTAGCTGGTTAAACAAATTAGCATTAGACAAGGAGAGGCTAAAGGATGTCTTCAAAGGTTAAGGCAGTAGTATGCCCACGTTGTGGGAAAGTCACAGCGCTCATGCGCTCTGTAACTTCCACAACGGGTAAAGGTAAACGACATAGAGTTCTTAAATGCCATAATCCACCCTGTAGAACTGAAACAAGGATATAGCACGTATGAAAGTACCATTTATAAAATATATCGAGACGTTAGTCGTCGGACGGCTGACTGATGACCAAATTTTAGATAAGTTAAAAGACCTCAATCTATCATTTCCGGAGAAGTATATCCCCATTGTTAGGCAGCATTTTCGCGATTTACAACCTGAATACTTCACGGACCTAACGGTCCCAGTTGAAGTAAGTTGGTTAGTCGAGTGGGACATTGATAAGATGTACTCGTACATTTTCAAAATACCTGTACCGAACGGCACCGCGGGAATCGCGGGGGCGTTCGAGATTATGTCTGATCAAAACATGCACCGCGTTATAACTTCATTAGCAATGGCGAAGATTACTGATGAGGATATTGAACTTATCGTAAATGGTAAATATAATATTCACTATGTCTCAGAAGACATAGAGGAATTCCTCCACTATTTTTTCAATATTGAGGATTGGAGTATCGGGGATAGAAAGAAATACATTTCTTCCCTAACCAAGGAAGGCGAAAAGAAACTTAAGTTCTTTTATAAGTTTGCCCTTGAAGAAGAAAAGGATTTCCTTATTTGGAAACTAGGGGCAGCTTCTACTAAATCCTTCCAAGCAATGATGCAGGACATGGCAGTAGATTCTTATTACAACTTCAAAGAACATTCTCGTATAGATTCCGAAGTTGCACAAAAATGGGCTGGTGTAGCTATAAAATTAGCTGACAAATTCAACACATACGAAAAAGAAAACAGGGACACAAAGAAAATGTTCCTTGATGACATTCAATTTAAGATTACTGACAAACGTCAGGAAGACCGCGACAAAGACGATAAGCCACGTAAACACATAGGAGATTTAGAGTAATTGGGGAAGTTTTTCAAAATCGCAGCTACACAACTGCAACCTCAACAAAAGCGTGTCCTCAAAAAGCTTGAAACTACGAATCAACTTCTTGTTTATCATGGCTTAGGATCTGGTAAGACCCTGACGGCTCTTAGGGCTGCCGAGAAGTTTAAGCTTCCTATGACTGTTATAGGCCCGGCATCCTTACGAGAAAACTTTCCTAAAGAACGTAAGAAGCATAAAGTAAAGGGCACAGGTAAATATTTTAGTTACAACAAGCCTCCTGAGGAATTACCAAACACAACTCTGTTGGTATTTGACGAAGCTCACAGGATGGGCCGGTTGGAATCAAAGCGATCCAAATATCCCGATATTTACCGTGGTAAAAAGACTATCTTCTTAACTGGAACTCCAATGAGGAATGAACCTGCTGAATTAATTCCCTTACTCAGGGGATTGAATATTAATGTACCTAGGGACAAACAAAAGTTTAACAAGTACTTCATAGAAGAGATTCGCCAGGATCCCGGCTTCTTAGCGAGAACATTCAGAGGCGTTAAACCTGGAGTTATCCGGAAAGCAAAAAACTTGAAAACCCTGAGACGGGTTCTCAAAGGAAAAGTGGATTACTACAAACCTACTAAAGAGGGATACCCTGAAGTCTCTACTGAACGTATCGAAACAACCATGACTCCAAGACAACAGGCGACATATAAGATGGTTATGAAAGGTCGTCCAGACCTCGCATACAAGATAAAACACGGTATTTCACCGTCAAAGACAGAGGCTAAAGATTTAAATTCGTTCCTTGCGGCAGCGCGACAAGTATCAAATATACCCGGAGGGTTCAATCTCAAGGCCACGCCTGCGGATGCGCCTAAGTTAAATCAAGCTGTTAAGGAAATTCGGAAACGCTATAAGACTGATAAGAATTATAAAGGTGTAACTTATTCAGCATTCCTTGGGCATGGCATACATCCTATGGAGAGACGCCTTAAGAGATCGAAGATCCCTTACGCCGTCTTTACGGGGAAGCAAACTTCTAAGCAAAAGAAGGAAATCATTGATGCTTACAATTCTGGAAAAATTAAGCATTTGTTAATCTCAGGAGCGGGTGGAGAAGGCCTGGATCTGAAGGGAACAAAACTCCTTCAAGTCTTAGAGCCTCACTGGAATGATCCTACGATCAAACAAGTCATAGGACGAGCTATAAGATTTAAATCTCATGCTCACCTCCCCAAAGGGGAGAGAAGCGTGAAGATTCAAACTTTTATAAATAAGCCCATGAAAACAGGGTTTATTCGCAAGAAACAATACAAAGGTGCTGATGAGTATCTTGAAATGATGTCAAAACGCAAACAAGCACTCAATGAGCAATTTCTAAATGTACTGAGGACTACGGAATAATGGGAAAATTTTTTAAAACATCAGGAGTCCTAGACACCCCTAAAAAAACTTTAGCGCCTGGAATCTGGGGGCCTGGCGGTAATATTCACGATAGAGTCCGCGACCAGATCCTCGAAACCTTATTTCGGAATCTTATTCCGAAAGATAAAGTTCTTAAGGTTCTGATCATGGGATCCATCACTGGATATAAATATAATGATCTGTCGGATGTGGATGTTAATGTTGAGATAATAGACCCAACGGACATTACGCCGGCATTACATGCCAGGCGTAAAAAGCTTAATGGCCGATTAATTCTAGGAACTAATCATCCTGTTAATTACTTCCTATCGCTTCCGACGATGGCATCGTCGTTTAAGGATAGACAATTCGGTGTTTATAATTTAACAAACAGTACTTGGCTAAGTGCGCCAAGAACTCAAAAGAATTTACGTGATCCTAACATACAGTACAACTTAGAGATGATCGTAGGTAGGCTAATAGCAAAACAATTTGCTACTTTAGTAGAGCAATATAGAGAAGATTACACGACTCTCATGTATATGAGGGATCATACAGATGGCACAATGTCATCTCAAATAGAGGTCGCACGCAAGCTGCGAGAGACCTTAGAGTCGTTTAAAGACTTATGGGACATGGTTCATAGAATTGACAAATCCCGTAAATTTGTTTATAGTAGAGGCTGGGGGACGCCCAGATATAGTTTTAGAAATATAACCTTCAAGACACTTGAACACGGTCCTTATGGAGACGTGTTTCAGAAAATTGAAAAAATCAAAAATCCTAATGAACTACACAGAATCTAGACAGAGAATTGGTAATGGAGTTGGCGTAAAGGCACGCCCAGGTGAACCTTTTGAGGCACTGATGAAGCGGTTTAAGAAGAAAGTAATTGAAGAAAAGTTAATGGAAGAAATAAAGAAAAGTTTCTATTTTGAGAAACCAAGCACAAAAAATAGAGCAAAGAGGGCCCGAGCACGGCATTTATCTCAATGGCTGAATTAATAGAATTAACTAGAAGTGAGTTTGCAGAGAATTTTTTATATCTAGATGGGAAACCATTTTCACTAAAAGATTATTCTCACATGCACGATATATATGATTGCATGGCTCAGGAGGTAGTTCTAAAATTCTCTCGTCAAACTGCCAAATCTACAACTTTGGCTAATATATCAATAGCTGATGCGGCAATGACGCCTTATTTTAGGACTTTGTTTGTATCACCCACTGTTGACCAGACGAAGGTTTTTAGTCATGATAGGGTAAATCCAGCTATGGAGGGTTCTCCATTAATTAACAAGCATTTTATGAATACTTCATTAGTGCAAAATGTTTTCATGAAACAGTTTTCAAATGGGTCGAAGTTTTATTTGAGATACGCGCTCTTAGACGCGAACCGAATCAGAGGATATTGCGTCTCAAGTGCGCACCAGTACTTAACTTACAGGGGTTGGGTTAATGTAGAGGATTTAACAACCGATGATAAAGTGTTGACTAAGAACGAGTTAACAGGTGAATTAGAGTATCAAAAACCTACTGAAATAATTGAACAAAATTATGAAGGCGATATTCACGAATATAGCAGTCAAGGATTTAAACTTGAAGTAACGCCAGATCATCGAATGCACACATCTTTTGATGTAGCGGGGTACAGACGTATTACGCCACGGAAATGGCAAACCAATTTTAAATCTAAAGATTTATTAAAAAAAGTTTTTAAAATGGGCCTTAGTGATGAGGATCAATGTTTTTATAAAGACTCGTCCCCTGAATTTTTTGAGTTACCGGAGCTTAAAACAACAATAAAAGCAGATGGAACTCCGTATAAAAATGGAGAAATACGTACATTTAAAGCTATAAAGCTCCCCGTAAAAGAATTCATGATATTCATGGGCTGGTGGTTATCTGAGGGATGGACATGTTTAGTTAGCTCTGCGATAGGTATATGCCAAGTTAAAAGGCATAATCCAAAATATTGGAAAGAAATAGATGATTTAATGAATACACTGTTCCCTGATCATACAAAAACTAAAGATGGAAACAGGTGGATGTTAAATGGAAATTATCGTACCTTATATGAATACTTAAAACCTCTTGGTAAATCGAGGGATAAAAGAATTCCACGTGAACTCCTTAATTACACAAAATATCTTTCGGGTCTTTTAGATGCCCTTTATAAAGGTGATGGGGCAAATCGTGATCCAAATAAAAGATCAAAAAATCATAGGGAATGTTTAATACTTTTTACAACATCTTTAGAGCTTGCTAACACAACTCAAGAAGCTTGGCTAAGATTAGGTAAATTAGCTTCCATAAGATATTATGATAGTAAAAAATATGGAAGAAGGTACACGGTTAACTTAAAAGCTTATTCTTATTTCAATTTTCATTTAAAATGGCCATTACATAAAGGTGGTAAAATAAATATTAAACATTACAAGGGAAAAATTTACTGTGTCACTGTTCCTAATGGAAACTTTATTACTAGACATAAAGATGCACGCATGCCGGTTGTCACAGGAAATTCTGCTGACAAACTTTTGTTTGATGAATGCCAAGATTTGAGAAGCGAGATAATTCCTGTTGTTTATGAAACTATGAGTAGGTCTATGTATAAGCAAGTGATGTATGCTGGCACACCTAAAAGATCTAAAGGCACTTTAGAAGACATTTGGAACCGTTCTACGCAAAATGAGAGTCTTGTTAAATGCTCACATTGTAATCATTGGAATCTTTTAGATGAAACTAATATTAGCCCCGAGGGCCTGATATGTAATAAGCCTTCCTGTAAAAGACCGCTTTCTTTAAAGAAACGTGAATGGGTCAGTACTTATTCTTTAACGCAAAAACCTGAGTTATCTGGCTTCCGCGTCTGCGCGTTACAT
>Ga0114923_10003701_pt1 | contig 10301 bp, 11 predicted proteins | sample SumtaG_FD_89578 | JGI IMG/M metagenome (GOLD analysis project Ga0114923, IMG submission 89578) | Deep subsurface microbial communities from Indian Ocean to uncover new lineages of life (NeLLi) - Sumatra_00157 metaG | ecosystem: Environmental > Aquatic > Marine > Oceanic > Sediment | place: near...
CATAAAACGGGCATTCATTCTTGTTGCTGAAATTCCTGAAAGATTTTGCAGTTTTTCATTTATTCCTGAAGTCTTTAATACTGAAATGTATTTTCTTGCAATATTTCCCCCCCCACAAACAATTATAAATTTGTATTTTTTTATATTTTTTAGAATTACTTTTCTAAACTCTTTAATGAATTTTATATTTATTCCATTTGGAATAATTAAACTTCCACCTAAGCTTAAAACTATCACCTTCTTTTTTCTCATAACAATAAAAAGAGAAGTTAGTTTTTATATCTTACTTTATTGTAAATAGTTTGTCATCTTTTACATCAAATATGTCTAATCTCACACCAGAATCAAGCCAGCCATGAGCATAATTTAGGGCAGCAAATGCATTCACAAAATCTTGTTTTTTTTCAAAATGTTCTGCGTCTGAAAGATAATTAGAGACCATATTAATTATTTCTTTTGCATAATTTTCTCTTCCTTTAATCACATTCTCTTTTACTTCTTTTAGAGCATCATATGTAAGTTTAAAGTACTTCCTTAGTTTTTCTTCTGTTATTTCGCTTCCCATAAAAATTTCAATAAAAAGAAACTTTTAAATATAATGTTCTTTTATCATTTCTATAAAAGGGGAAAAATGAGATGAAAAAATTGGCTGTTATCTTTGTGATTGGTATAATCTTAGTAATGACTGTGGGCATAGTTTTTGCAAATGATATAGAAAATATTAAAGAGAAGTTAAAAGGAAAAGACGTTAGAAATATAACACAAATTAATTTTAGTGATGTAAATATAGAAAATGTTGGCGATCATAATTTAGCAATTTATAGGGTAGATGTTGGTGAAGAAAGACCAATTTTTGCTATTACAGCTTCAGATAAAATATTTCAAAAAACTACTGTAAAAAAAACATATTCTAGAACAATATTGAATTTTGGATTTAATGGAGAAATGAATGACTCAGGATTTTTGAAAACCTCAACAGGAGTGGAAGGGGATTTAGAGAAAGGATATGTAATGATGAGAAGAGGAAGTATCACTGGGATTTCAACTAGCTTGGATGTTATTACTTCAAGCATTTCAGGACAGATAGAAATAATAATTTATAAGAATGGGAAGGCAATAGGATTTGGAAATACTTTGAATGCTGTTTCATCAGGAACCGAGAGAGATTATGATATTCAATCAAGGGATACAGTAATATTTGAATCAGGAGATATTATCTCTGTTTATGCAAAAGCTCAGGGAAATCTTGCTTGGAAAGATGTAATAACTATGATTGAAATTACAATTATGAATTGACAAAAAGTTTTTAAATAAACTTTAGTTTAAAGTAAAATGAGAGAAAATAAAAATAGGACTGGCTTAATTATTGGGATTTTAGTTTTAGTCATTATGGGTCTTCTGATTGTTCTTGCTTATATGTTTGTGTTAAAGCCAATGTTTACAGGATATATAATTGAAGCGCAGAATCAAGGATATGATCAGGCTCTTATTGAAGTTGCTCAAGAAGCTGCAACATGCCAACAACCAATTCCTATATCCATTGGGAACCAAACTGTAAACATGGTTGCTCTTAGATGTTTCCAACAAATCCCTCCGCAATAAAAAGTAACTATATTTTTTTGGAAAACTTTAAATATGTTCTTTTCTTTTAAGGGTTACTAAAAGAGGCTTGAAGATTGGCAAAAAAAAATATTAAAAAGAGGAAGTTTTGTAGACCTTATGTTTATTATGGTCTCTGGATTTTTTTAGGGCTCCTTTTAATAGTAGCTTTGGTTTATGGTGTAACACTTTTTAAAAATAATATTTCTGGTGGGGCTGTATTTGAAATACAAGCAGACTATCAAGAAGGACAACCTCTGGAGGGAAATTTAAGACTTTCTTTAAAAGAAGGGGAATTGATTCCAAGTTCATCAAAAATTATTTTTGAAACTTCTGGGCAAAAATATGAGTATGATTTAAGCGAAGTTGTTTCAGATGACTTAGTTGAAGGAAATTTTTATGTTGAAGGAGCATCTATCATTGGCACAGGTTTAGGATATGGAACAAAAGGAACAAAAACTATCTATCCAAAAGTTTACTTTACATTAGGGGTTTATTCTCAAACAAGTTCAGAAGAAGATGAGGAAGATGAAGAAGAGGAAGTTGAAGAAGAAGAAGTAAAAGAAGATGAAGAGGAAGAAGAAGAGATTACAGAGGAAATAGAACCTGAAGAGGAAGTAGAACTTGAAGTACAAGTTGAAGAAGAACCTGAAGAAGAAGTGGAAGTTGAAGAAGAACAAATAACTCCCATAACTGGAAATATTATATCAAGATTATCAGAAGGGGTTTCTAATTTCTTTTTAGGGTTAACTAAATTATTAAGGAAAATTTCTAATTTCTTTTTAGGATTAACTGGACGAGTTTCTCTGGAATTTGAAACAGAAGTTGAAGGGGAAGTATTATCAGATCAACCATTTACTTATAATTTACAAGAAGGTCAAACTGCTGAGATTGTTTCATCTTCTCAATCTGTTGACTTGGATGTTGAAAATGGAGTCGCAACAGTAACAACAAGTTATTCTGAAGAAGAACAAGGATTTGGCGAGGATTATTTGGGTGATAGCAAAAAAGTGCTTGATATTGATTTATCTGGATTGGATTTGATATTTGGGCAGGAAGAATTAAAAATAAGTATGGTTTATGAAGAAGAAGAAATTGTTTCTTTGACAACCCCATTAAAAGAAGGAGAAGTTATAAAAGATGAAGCTCTTGAAGAGGAATTTGAAGATGAAACTTTTGAAGAAGAAGAGGAATCTGAAGATGAAACTCTTGAAGAAGAAGAGGAAGTTGAAAATGAAACTGAGGAAATAATTGAAGAACTTACAAGCGATTTGACTAATAAAGAAAGAGAAACTCTTGTTGAAAAATTTGGAAACACTTCTGTAAAAATAATAAAAGCTGAATCAGTTGGTGAACGAATCATTGTTAGATATGGGTTAGGTGGTTACTGGATAGAATATTCTTATAATGCTGATGCTAAAGATTTAGATTCTTTAATGGAAGCTGATAGGATTAAATGGTTAAAAGATATAGTTAATACGCTTTCACAAAAGGAAACTATTCCTGAAGAAAATGAAGAGCTTATTGGTAAGATTTATCCACTTCAATAAATCATCTTCTAAATTCTGGCGCATACATCATTTTTTTGATTATAAATTTTGAGCCAATTACATCAGAGATTATGGCCAATAAAATTAACCTCCCCACCACTACTCTAAAAACCCCTTCATAGAGGGGTATTTTTGCAGTCTCAGAAAATTTTTTTATTATCTGATTTATTTCTTCTTTATCTAAAATTATGTTTGTTCTTTTTATTCCCATTACCCCCTTAACTATAATATTTTCATCTGGTCCATTGCATTCTATACCCTTCACTGCTGGATCTTTTATTAAAGGGTTTAGTTTCTCCAAGTCGATTTGTATATTTGTTGGAGTGGGTGTAAGGTATTGAAATCTTAGAGGAAGTTTTGGTTCAGGAATTTTTAAAACACGGGGCCTGGCCAGAAAAGGCTTTGGAATACGTTTAAATAATTTCTTTTCTGGAAGAAGTCTTTCCCCGAAAGCAATAGGCAGTTCTTTTTTTTCTTTTATTATCTGCCGTATTTTTTTCTTTTGTTTTTTAATCTCTTCTTTTTTTTCATCAGTTTCTTTTTTCAAAACATTTTCTAATTCAAAAACTTCACCTTCTCCAGAGTGTTTAATTAATTCTCTTGTAAATTGTAATAGAAAGAATTTTTTGAATTCTTTTGAAGTTTTTATCTGTTGTTTATCCAAAGTCTCTGATTTTTGCTGGAGCATCTTATTCTCCTAGAAAATCTTTTCTATTTTCTTGGTTCTTGGGCCCAAGGTGCTTCACAGCTTCAGAATTTTGCGGTTTTGGTAACTGGGTTGCTGGAGACTCTAATGAAACTTTTGGAGATATTGATTTTTGATATCCTTCCATAGTTATTTGAGATTTTGGGGCTTGGGGTTGTTGCATCTGTTGGGGACTTTGAACAGGAGAATAACCAGATTTTTCAGGAACTCTTTCATGCATTAATGTTAATCCTCTTGCAATTATTTTATTCTGTTCAAGCAAATTATCCATTTTTTCTATAATTTTTTTGTCTTTACCACCTTTTCCTAAATCAAAATCTTTTTCAGCTAATGTTTTTGCAGATACTTCAAACAATTCTAATAGTTTAGATATTTGTTTGGTAAGATTGTCAAATTTTATAGATAAATTAGTCATAATTTTTTGTAAAGATACAAAGTTTTCTATTAATACTTTTTCCATTTTCAGTTCACCAGAATTAGAAATATGTGTTTTAGGATATGTTTTATTAAGGTGAGGGTGCACAGTTCTCTCTTTTTCTTTCTTTTTTAAGCTTGATTCAAATTTAACAGGACTTTTCATCAGCTTTTTATTTTTTGTAAGATAACTCTTTTTTTTAACAACCCTTTTTATCATGTTTTGTATAAGGTTTTTTTGTTTAAAAATTCTTCGGAAGCTTTTAAAAAATATCTAAAATTCCGTCATTTTTGTTCTTTTCTTTTTCTTCTTCATCTGTTTCTATTTTTTCTGTATCATTTATTTTTGAAAATTCTTCTTTAAGTTCTTTTTGTTTTTCTATTTCTTTAATTGTTTTGTCAATATTAGGTTCATATTTTTTTAAACCAGGATTGAACTCCATCTTAGGTTCAGTATAATTAATTTCTTCTTCTTGTGCAATAAGTTGTGGTTTTACAAAATCTTCTTGAGTCTTTTCCTCTTCATTATCAATCTCTTTTAATTCATCACCTTCCTCCTCTATTTTATTTAATTTTTCTCTCCCATCTTCTATAATAATTTTTTTTGATGATTGATACTGCCTTGGTTCCTCTCCCCTCTCTCTTTCAAGTTCTGCCACATAGTTCGCTATTTCACTTGCTGCATCAGCATTTACACTTATACTATCAATTCCTTTTTCAACTAAAAACTTGACCATTTCTTTTTTGCTTCCTGCCTGCCCACAAATGCTTGTTTCAACATTATTTCTTTTACATACTCTTATTGCATATTCTAATTGATATAATATCGCTGGATGCATTTCATTGTAAAGTTCCTGAACTTGTTCATTCCCCCTATCCACAGCTAAAATATATTGAGTTAAATCATTTGTTCCAAAAGAAATGAAGTCAATTCCTTCTTCACAGAGTTCTTTTATTAATTGGACTGCAGCCGGTGTTTCAACCATTATTCCAACTTTTGCTTGAGGAAAATTTATCTCCTTTAGAACTTCTTTAACTTTTTTTACTTCTTCTACAGAAATTACTTGAGGCAATAATAAACCAATTTTTTTATTATTTTCTGCAACTCTCTGTAATGCTTTAAGTTCTGATTTAAGTATTTCTGGATTTTTAATTCCATATCTAATTCCATGCATTCCTAACATAGGATTAGCTTCTTTTTCTTTAGGAGAGCCTTCTAAATTTTGAAATTCATCACTTCTTATATCTGAAGTTCTAACCCAAAGCTCATCAAAGTATTGAGATATTTCTTTGATTCCTTTAAGAATTATTTCTTCATAATCTTGAATCTTGTTTTGTTCTAAAAAATATTCCGGGTGTTTTCCAGATTCTGCAATTATTCCCTCTATCCTTGTTAATCCAACTTTTTTTATTTTAGTTTTTGAAGCACGTTCTGCAAAACTTGGCAAATCAACCATCACTTTTATTTCTGTTTTTGTTTTTGCAGTTACTGGTAAAACTTCTTTTTGAACTGTCTCTGCAACTTTTCCCTTATAGATTTTTCCTGTAGAACCATTCACAGTAATTATTTCTCCTTCTTTTAATTTTGTTGTTGCTTCCTGAGTTCCAACAACACAAGGAATTCCCATTTCTCTTGAAACAATTGCTGCATGAGCAGTTAAACCTCCTTCATCTGTAACTATTGCAGCAGATTTTTGCATAGTAACAACCATATCAGGATTTGTCATTTCAGTTACTAAAACATCTCCTTTTGTTATCTTATCTAAGTCACTCAAATCTTTTATTATTTTTATTTTTCCAGAAGCAATCCCTGGAGAAGCAGCAAGTCCAGTTAAAATTGCTTCTCCCTTAATTTCCTTAACTGTTTCAATTCTTCCTTCAATAGTTGTAACTGGTCTTGTTTGGACAATAAAAATTTCTCCTCCTTCAATTGCAAATTCTATATCTTGGGGTTTTTGATAATGCTCTTCTAATTTTATTGCAATTTCTGAAAGTTTTATAATCTCATAATCTTTTAACACTTGATGTTTTGATTTTTCTTCTCTTAATTTTACTATTTCTTTATTTCCTCCAGAATCCCTTGTTATCGCAATTTTTTTATCTGCAATTTTTTTGTCCGTGATTTTTAAATCTTTAGATATAATATAATGGTCTGGAGTTATTCTTCCAGAAACAATTCCTTCCCCTAAACCGCATACAGCTTCCATTATTATATTATCATTTTTTTGTGCAGGGTCTTTTGAGAAAATAACTCCTGATTTATCAGAGTCAACCATCCTCTGAACAACAACTGCAAGACTCGCTTCTTCATGTTTGAATCCTTTTTTATTTCTGTAATATGTTGCTCTTGCAGTAAATAATGAAGCGAAACACTTTCTTATGTGTTTAAGTAATTCTGTTTTTCCTTTTATATTTACAAAACTGTCTTGCTGCCCTGCAAAACTTGCTGTTGCAAGATCTTCTGTTGTTGCTGAACTTCTAACAGCGACGAATAAAGGCTCTGAGGAACTTTTAAGAATTTCAAGTGCTGTTCCTTTTGCAGTATTTGAATCTTTTGCATTTAAATTTTCATATGCTTCAAAGATTTCTTCCTGCATTTCTTTCGGGAATTTTGAATTAATAATTAACTCACGAATTTCTTTTGTAATTTTTTCCAGTTGCTTGGTGTCCTCATAATTTATTTTTCCGAGAAGTTCTTTTATTTTTTCTTTTAACCCTGCTTTTTCTATAAAATAATCATAGGCCTGAGCCGTAACTACAAATCCTGGGGGGACAGGAATTTTAAGATTATAAATTTCCGAAAGATTTGCTCCTTTCCCTCCCGCAATACTCCCAGAATTTTTATCTAATTCAGAAAACCATTTAATAAACTCTATCTCTTGCTCAACCTCTTTTTTCTCATCCATTTAATATAAAAAAATGTAGAGTTAATAAAGATTATTATCCGCTAATTGCATCAACAGGGCAAGATTCAATTGCTCTCCTGATACAAGGGGCGTCTTTTTGTGATTTGACTTTTGCCTTTTCACCACTCATTTCAAAAACTTCTGGGCAAGATACAACACAGGCACCACATCCAATGCATTTTTCTTTATTTACACTTACCATGTTTGTTTATATTTAGTTAACTTTATAAATTTAATTTTTCTTTGTCTAATTATGATAACATGGATTTTAATTGGAGTTGTTGCATTGATTGCATTAATATTTTTTGTGTATTTCAACAGATTTGCTATTTTAGGAAATAGAATTGATAATTCATTGAGCCAGATTAATGTTCAGTTGAAAAGAAGAGCTGATTTAATTCCTAATTTAATTGAAACTGTTAAAGGTTTTGCCAAACACGAAAAAGCTGCAATAAAGGCTGTAACTGATGCAAGAAAAGCTCTTGTTTCTGCTAAAGGAATTGAAAAGAAAATTAAGGCAGATAAAGGTCTAGAATCTGCTTTGAAAACAATTTTTGCTATTGCAGAAGGTTATCCTGATTTAAAGGCAAATACAAATTTCTTAGAATTGCAAAGAGAACTTTCAGCTACTGAAGACAAAGTTGCTTACTCAAGACAATATTATAATGATAGCATTTTAAGTTATAATAATTTGTGTAAGACTTTTCCAGGAGCTTTTTTTGCTAAACTGTATGGGAAAAAGCCAAGGGAATATTTGCAGATAACTGAAGCCGAGAAAAAAAATGTGAAGGTTAAGTTCTAATATATTAATGATAGTCGTAAGTAATCACTAAAACTAACATAACTATTAAAAACTGCTTCTTATTTAATTCGTCATGGATAAATACAAAAGAATAGACTTCAGAGACCAAATTTCAAGAAATAAATACAAGTCAGTTTTTTTGATGTTTGTCATTTTTGTGGTGATTGTTTTGTTAGGATATGCTATATCTTTTGCATTTGAACCAGGATATTTTTTTATTATAATGATTGTTGCTATTGTTTTTTCACTTAGTTATATTCTTATTAGTTATTATAATTCAGATAAAATCGCAATTGCAAGTGTTAGTGCTAAGAAAGCATATAAGGATGATTACAAACAATATTATAATATTGTTGAAGGTTTAACTTTAGCGAGTGGAATGCCGATGCCTAAACTTTATATTATGCATTCTGAGCAGATAAATGCTTTTGCTTCTGGTAGAAATCCAGAAAATGCTGTTATATGCGTTACTGACGGGGCTTTGGAGAAACTTGATAAAAGGGAACTTGAAGGGGTGCTTGCACATGAGTTTTCGCATGTGGGAAATTATGACATAAGATATATGACATTGGTTGCAGTAATGGTCGGAATGGTTGCGATTATCTCTCAGATTTTCTTAAGAAGCCTTTGGTTTAGGGGTGGAGGGAATAATAAAGGAAAAGAAATTTTTATTTTGATTGGAATAGTAATGGCAATTCTTGCTCCGATTGTTGTTTATATTGTGCAGATGTCAATTTCCCGGAAAAGAGAATTTGCAGCTGATGCTTCTGCTGTTAAATTCACAAGATATCCTGGGGGATTGATAAGAGCTTTGAAAAAAATTCAGGTGGATAATAAACCTGAAAAAAAAGTTAATAAAGCAGTTGCACCTTTGTTTTTTGCAAATCCATTTAGGAATTTGGCAAGTACTCATCCCCCTTTAGAGAAAAGAATTCAAATTCTAGAAAGGATGTAGGAAGTTAAATTTTATAAACTCTTTTCTCTTTCTCATTTTATGGGAGCAATAAGAGGTGTGTTGTTAGTTATTGTGAGTGTTTTACTTTTTTTAGCTTTTTTAATTGGCAATACTTTTTTGACATTGACTTTGTCTTTAGATTATGATAATATTCAAACAGAACTTGTTTCTTCAGTAAGAAATGCTGCTGAAAATGAAATAAATTTAAACGAGGTGATGACAAAAAATTATCCTGCAATGGAATCATATTGCAAAAATAACTCAGAATATGTTTTTAAAGATGATAATTCTGGTTATACTTTTTCTACTCCGTGTGATATTATTGCTCAAGGTTCTGAAGCTGTTATTAATTATGGTGCTAATAGTTTTGTAGAAAAAATTTATTATGAGGATTATGATTGTGAATTTTGGGATTGTTTCAAAAAGACTGGCTCTCCCTTGTTTTTAATTTCTGAAAAGGCTAGAAATTATTGGAATAGTAAATTTTACCTTGCATTAATAGCTTCTGTTGTTTTAATTATATTAGTATTCTTTTTAGTAGAAAAAAAATCCAATTTATTTATTGTCACTGGGGGTTTGTTGATAATTTCAGCTCTACCTTTTATGAAACTTGATTGGGCTTTATCTTTTATCTCAGAGAAATCCTTTTTAGAACTTTTAACAGTCTTCTTTAATAAGGCATATACTGTATTTTTAATTACCCTTATTTCCGGAATTGTTATTTTAAGTATTGGAATTTTATTAAAACTTTTTGGAGTTGGATTTAAAATATCTAATCTTCTTTCCAGATTTCAAAAAAAAGACATTAAAAAAGATAAAAAGTTTTCTAAAAATGAAATTCAACAAGTTGTGAAAAAAGAAATTCCTAAAAAAATAAAAGATAAAAAATCCAAATAATTTTTATACTCTTTATTTCTGTTTTTCTTATGGTTAAGAAAAAAGTAATTGTTATGTTTTCAGGAGGATTAGATAGTAGACTTGCTGTGAAAATTATGCAAGAACAAGGCTTTGATGTTGTGGCTTTGTTTTTTAAATTACCCTTTGGAACTGGTTGTTGTAATGAGGGTTGTGCTTTTAATTTCTCGCAATTACAGAGAATAGAACTCAGGACTTTTGATTGCACAAAAGGAAAGCTTCTTCAGGAATATTTGAAAATTATTAGAAATCCAAAGTATGGACGAGGGGCTGGAATGAATCCTTGTATTGATTGTAGAATTTTTATATTGAAAAAAGCAAAGGAATTTGCAGATAAAAAAGGAATTGAAGTAATTGTAACAGGAGAGGTTTTGGATGAAAGACCCATGTCTCAAACTAAAAGAGCGATGAATATCATTGAGAAAGAAGTTGGTTTAAAGGGAAGATTATTACG